>OAWD01001162.1_pt1 | contig 12291 bp, 8 predicted proteins | sample 1495361 | NCBI WGS metagenome assembly OAWD01 (sample SAMEA2580130, study PRJEB22360) | human gut metagenome | biome: human gut; feature: human-associated habitat; material: faeces | place: Denmark | collected 2008/2010 | reverse complement strand
ACCTACGGTTTTGGAGACCGTTGCGCTACCAATTGCGCCACTTCCCTAGGTGAAAATCCACCTCGGCATGCGTTCCGTAGAGAACGCTTCGCCACGGCGAAACCGCCAAGTCATTATAGTAACGGCTCCGGTGGATTATCGCAAATCGCGTGTCGCGCGCGTGGCACGCGACTCTTCTCAGTTAGCCCATTCCTTGAATCGACGCATGCCTTCGGCTAGGTCTTCGTCGGCCAGTGCGTAGGAGAAACGCAGGTAACCGGGAGCACCAAAGGCCTCGCCGGGGACGGCGGCCACGTGGGCCTCATCCAACAGTGCGGCGGCAAAGTCAGCGGACGTATCGGACACTGTGCCCTTGGGACCCAGCGGCTTGCCAAGCAAAGCGGTGATGTCCGCAAAAGCGTAGAACGCGCCGGTCGGAGTCGGGCAGTTGACGCCCTCGATATCGTTCAAGGCGGTCACAATCGCACGGCGGCGCGCGTCGAAGGCCTTACGCATCTCGTGCACCTCATCCAGCGGGCCGGCCACAGCAGCCAAAGCAGCACGCTGGGAGATGTTGGCCACATTGGAGGTCATATGACCCTGCAGCTTGGCGGCGGCCTTGGCCACCTCAAGCGGAGCGACCATCCAGCCGACACGCCAGCCCGGCATCGCATAGGTCTTGGCCACGCCGTTCAGCACCAGCAACTGCCCGCGGCATTCCGGCACGGCGGCACCGATGTAGGTGGTGTGCGCATCGTCATAGTTCAGGTGCTCGTAGATCTCGTCGGAGATAACCCAAATGTGGTGCTCGACGGCCCAACGACCGATCGCTTCCACGGTTTCCGGCTTCCAGACGGCTCCGGTCGGGTTGTTCGGGGAGTTGACGATGATTGCCTTCGTATGCTCGGTACGGGCCGCTTCCAGCGCCTCAAGCGAGGGCTCGAAGTTCACGTCGGCACCGGCGAATACTTCGACCGGCACACCACCGGCAAGCTTCACAGCCTCGGGGTAGCTGGTCCAGTACGGAGCGGGAATGATGACCTCATCGCCATCGTTGAGCAAGATCTGGAAGGATTCATACACGGCCTGCTTGCCGCCGTTGGTCACCACGACCTGATCGGCATTGACCTCATAGCCGGAATCGCGCAGCATCTTAGCCGCAATCGCTTCGCGCAGCTCGGGCAGGCCCGGCGTAGGCGTGTACTTGTAATTCTTCGGGTCAAGGCAGGCATCTGCCGCAGCCTTGACCACGTTTGCGGGGGTCGGGAAATTCGGTTCACCTGCGCCGAAGCCGACAACGTCAAGTCCGGCGGCCTTCATGGCCTTGGCCTTGGAATCGACGGCGAGCGTAGCGCTCGGTGCCACAGTGTTGATACGGTCGGAAAGAGTCTGCCATTGCGCCATAGTCATGGCTCCCATGCTAAACCTACAGCACGAAAAATCGCCAGAGCCGCACTATGGTGATGGAATCTGTCGTGTGACAGATTCCATCAGTCACACGAGCACGAGATTGTCGCGATGAACCAGTGGGTGGGCGTACTGGGGGCCGAGGAAACGCTTGAGTTGGGCGGTGTTACGCCCGAGCATCTGCGGAATTTCTTCGGAATCGAAGCCGGCGAGGCCTCGGGCCAGGTGTTCACCGCTTTCGGCATCGATCCAGACCGGATCGCCGGCGGAAAAATCGCCATGTACTTCGAGCGCGCCGGCCGCCAGCAGCGAGGCACGCCCGCCGCGAATCGCCTGGCCGGCACCCGCATCGACCACAATCGTGCCGCGCGGGTCGGCGGCGAAGCCGATCCACAGACGGCGTGAGGAGCCGCGGGCCTTAACCGGTGCGAACACGGTGCCCACCGGATCGCCCATCATCGCAGGGCCCGCGTTCGAGGCGCAGGTGAGTACCGTGGGGATGCCCGAGACGGCCGCCACGCGCGCGGCCTCGAGTTTGGTGACCATGCCGCCGGTGCCGACCTTGGAGCCGGAGCCGGAGACTTGGATGTCGCCCAGCGCATCAATCACGTTGGGCACATATTCCACACGGCGGGAGCCGGGCTGCGAGGGCGGCGCAGTGTACAGCGCGTCCACGTCGGTCAGTAGCACCAAGGCTTCGGCCCGCACCAGGTTGGCCACCAACGCGGAGAGTCGATCGTTGTCGCCGAAGCGAATCTCGTTCGAGGCCAACGAATCGTTTTCGTTGATGATCGGCACCACGCCGAGGTCAAGCAGACGGTCCAGCGTGCGTTCCACATTGCGGTACTGGGTGGCACGAATCGTATCTTCGGCAGTGATCAGAATCTGGCCGACGCGAATACCGAATCGACCGAACGCAGTCTCGTAGCGGGCCATCAGTAGCCCTTGGCCGACGGCTGCGGTGGCCTGCTGAGTGGCCACGTCCACCGGCCGCGAGTCAAAGCCCAGAGGCCCGAAACCGGCGGCGATAGCACCGGACGAGACCAGCACCACACGTCCGCCCATCAATCGGACCTGAGCCAAGGCCGCGGCCAACGCGTCGAGCTTGTCCGGGTCGAGGTGACCGCTCGGCTGGGTCAGCGAGCTGGAGCCGACTTTCACGACAATGGTTCCGGCTGCGGCGATCATGCGCCGCACCTCGGCCTGACTCGGAGTGCTCATTTATTCCTCGGTTTCACCATCTTCGCTGGACTCACCGTGGCCGAACAGGCTGGTTTCGTCATGGCGATCGTCGTCAACGGTCGGGTCGGCCCAGTGGCCGGCCTTGCGTTCGGCCATCATCGCGTCGCGCACGGCGGCACGGGCGTCCATCATCTCGTGGTATTGGGCACGACGTTCGGCGTTGGAGCGGCGGTGCGTGCGCGGGTCCAGCTCTTCGAGACGCAGATCCTTGCCTCGGGCACCGAGGTTGGAGCCGTCGAGCATTTCGGCACCAGCGGAGATGGTCGGATCCCAATCGAATTCGACCATACGGGCACCACGACCGATGCGCACTTCGTCGCCGGGGTGAGCACCCTTGCGGCGCAGCTCGTCCTCCACGCCCAGCTTGGCCAAGCGGTCAGCCAGGTAGCCCACGGCCTCGTCGTTGTCGAAGTTGGTCTGCATGACCCAGCGCTCCGGCTTGACGCCACGCACCTCGAAGAACACTTCGCCATTGCCGAGTTCGCGGCGCTCGACCGTGAACTCAAGCGCACTGCCGCCCTCGTCAGCACGACGCGGACGGCGGCCCTTGGTCTCCAATGGCTTGATGACCACGCGAGCCTCCTCTTCGGCCTGCTCGCGGTTGGCCACTTCCTCACGCATCTCGTGCACCAGCGCAGACAACGCGAAGTTGAGCTCCTTTAGACCCTCGTGCGAGGCAGTGGAGATCTCAAAGACCTTCAGCCCGAGTTTCTCGAACTCCGGACGCACGAACTCAGCCAATTCCTTGGCCTCGGGCACATCGATCTTGTTCAGAATCACGATGCGCGGGCGTTCGGGAATCGGGATGGCACCCAACGGCAGCTCGAGCTTGTCGGCGTAGAGCGCCAACTCGTTTTCCAGCGCGTGGTAGTCGGACATCGGGTCGCGGTCCGGTTCAAGCGTGGCGCAATCGATCACATGGGCGATGATTTCGGTACGTTCGATGTGGCGCAGGAACTCCAGTCCCAGGCCCTTGCCTTCGGAGGCGCCCGGAATCAGGCCCGGCACGTCGGCGATGGTGTATCGAGAGTCGCCGGCGATAACGACGCCGAGATTCGGCACCAGCGTGGTGAACGGGTAGTCGGCGATCTTCGGCTTGGCGGAACTCATCGCCGCAATCAGGGACGACTTTCCGGCCGAGGGGAAACCGACCAACGCCACGTCGGCGATGGACTTCAATTCCAAAATCACGTCGCGCTCTTCACCGAGTTCGCCGAGCAGGGCGAAGCCGGGGGCGCGGCGGGTCTTGTTAGCCAGGGCGATGTTGCCGAGGCCGCCGGCACCGCCTTGGGCGACGACGCAGCGGTCGCCCTCGTGGCGCAGGTCGGCGAGCTGCGCGCCGGGATGCTTGGCTTTGCCCTGTTCGCCGCGCGCCTCAAAGACGACGGTGCCGCAGGGCACGGGCAGAATCAGGTCCTCGCCCTTGGAGCCGTCCTTATTGTCGCCCAAACCCATGGTGCCGCTGCCGGCGACACGATGCGGCATGAAACGATAGTCGAGCAGGCTGGTGGCGTTACGGTCGGCCACGAACACCACGGAACCACCGTCGCCGCCATTGCCACCGTTCGGGCCGGCCAACGGCTTGTATTTCTCACGACGGATGCCGGCCGAACCGTTGCCCCCATCGCCGCCCTTGACATGGACGGTTACTCGATCCACAAAATCACTCATATTGATTACCTTACAAAAAAGCCGCGTCCTTACGGGCGCGGCTTGAAAAAAGCTTGACGCTATATCGCTCAGGCGATGACGTCGACAACCTTGCGGTCGCGACGCACACCGAACTTCACGGAGCCATCGGTGAGGGCGAACAGCGTGTGATCCTTGCCCATGCCGACGTTGTGGCCCGGGTGGAAGTTGGTGCCACGCTGGCGAACGATGATGTTGCCGGCCACGACGGCTTCGCCGCCGAACTTCTTCACGCCGAGGTATTGCGGGTTAGAATCGCGACCGTTGCGAGAGCTGGACGCACCCTTCTTATGTGCCATGATTCATGGTCCTTTCTATAACTCAGGCAATCGCCGTGATCTTGACGATAGTCAGCTTCTGGCGATGACCCTTACGGCGAGCAACACCAGTCTTGTTCTTGTACTTCTGGATGCTAATCTTCGGGCCCTTGGCTTCGTCGTTCACAACCTCAGCCTTGACGGACACCTTGGCCAGATCGGCGGCGGCAAGGGTGACCTTGTCACCATCGACAACGAGGGAGACCGGGAATTCCACGGTATCGCCCTTCTTAGCGTCGAGACGGTTCACGAGGATGACGTCGCCAACCTCGACCTTTTCCTGATGGCCACCGGCCTTCACAATCGCGTACATTATCGTTCCTTTTATGTTTTGGAAAGCTACCTTGCCTAACACGCACCGAGCTTGCGGTCAGACACCGAGTTTCGAATCTACACCACCATGCGGACTAAATCAAATGATTTTTGCCCGCGTGTCAAGCACGACACACCTGTTACTCTTCCGCCGTGTTGTTGGCAGCGACGGCAGCGGCGGCAATCTGAGCCAGTTTGGCTTTGACGTCGGCGCTGGAACCAGCCGGTTCGGGAGCGGGAGCGGTGCCGCGACCGTGCTTGTTGGTTTTGACGAACGGGTCGCCACCGCGAAGCGCGTAGGGATCGTCGTAGTCGGCCGAAACGGTCGGCTGATCATGCAGGATGAAACCACGGCCCTTGCAGGTCGGGCATTCCTCGGAGAACGCCTCGACCAGACCCTGGCCGATGCGCTTGCGGGTCATCTGCACCAAACCGAGCGAGGTGACTTCGGCCACCTGATGCTTGGTGCGGTCGCGTGCCAAGCATTCGACCAAGCGGCGCAGCACCAGATCGCGGTTGGCGGGCATGACCATATCCACATAGTCGATCATCACCATGCCACCGATATCGCGCAGGCGCAGCTGGCGGGCGATCTCTTCAGACGCCTCCAGGTTGCAACGCGTCACCGTTTCTTCCAAGGACTTGCCCTTGCCGATAAAGCGGCCGGTGTTCACGTCAATGGTGGTCATGGCTTCGGTGCGATCGATGACAATCGAGCCGCCGGACGGCAGGTAGACCTGACGCTCCATGCCCTTACGCAGCTGGGAGTCGATGGACCACTTGTCGAACACGTCCTTGCCTTCATGCTCGGCCGGGTCCCACTTCTCCAGCTTGTCCTTCAAGTCGGGGGCCATGGTGTCAAGGTATTCCTCGATACGGTCGTAGACCTTGTCACCTTCCACGATGAGCTTGCTGAAGTCGTCGTTGAAGATGTCGCGCACCACGCGGATGGCCACGTCGGGCTCGCCCTGCAGGAGCTTCGGGCGCTTGCCGTGCCAGAATTCCTCGCGCTTGGCGTTGATGCGCTCCCACTGGCGGACCAGTGATTCGAGATCCTTGACGATGGCGTCTTCGGATGCGCCCTCGGCTGCGGTACGGATGATCACGCCCATGTCTTTCGGGGCGATCTTGGAGACGATGTTCTTCAGACGGCTGCGTTCGCGCTCCGAAAGCTTGCGGCTCACGCCGGTCATGCCGCCGGATGGCACGAGCACCAGGAAGCGGCCGGCGAGCGTGACCTGAGAGGTCAGGCGGGCACCCTTGTGGCCGATCGGGTCCTTAGTGACCTGCACGAGCACCGGGTCGCCGGACTTGAACGCCAGCTCGATGCGGCGCGGCTGGCCTTCGAGACGAGCGGCATCCCAGTTGACCTCGCCGGCGTAGAGCACGCCGTTGCGGGCCTGGCCGATGTCCACAAATGCGGCCTCCATGCTGGGCAGCACGTTCTGCACGCGGCCAAGGTAGATGTTGCCGACGGTCTGTACTTCCTGAATGTCGGAGACGTAATGCTCGACCAGAACATTGTCTTCCACCACGGAAATCTGGGTGTGATGTTCCTTCTCACGCACCACCATCAGGCGGTCCACGTTCTCGCGGCGTGCGAGGAAGTCCTGTTCCATGAGCTGGCTCTGGCGGCTGCGCTCACGGCGGTTGTCACGGCGGCGCTGCTTCTTGGCCTCGAGACGAGTGGAGCCTTCCACATCAGTGATCTCGTCGATGTACTGCTGCTTGCGGGAGCGTCGGACCAGCGGCTGTTCGCTGTTCTGACTCTGGTCGTCGGTGCCCTCGCCGTTCTTGCCGCCACGACGGCGGCGGCGACGGCGAGTGACGGTCTGCTCCTCATCGTCCTCATCGCGATCACGGTCATGATCATCGCGATCGTCACGACGGCGGGAACGCGTATCTTCGGCATCGTTCGCGGCGGTATCGTGCTCGCCGTTGGCACCGGTTTCGCCGCGTGAGCCGCGACGGCGGCGACGGCGCGAACGGGTGCGGGTGGCGTCGGATTCTTCGTCGCCCTCCTCTTCGGCTATCGGCGAGTAGGCGATATCGTCCAGCTCGAGGTCTTCCTCAATCTGCTCGACTTCGGCGGCTGCACGGCGCTCCTGGGCGTTCAGGCGGCGGGAGCGACGGGAACGGCGAGAGTCGGAAGCGTCATCGGAATCGAAATCATCATGGTCCGTGTTGGCGCTGGCATTGGCGTCACCGGCGGCAGCGTTGCGGGAAGCGTCACGAGACGCATCACGGTCGGCGGCATTGCGGCCACGATCGTCACGGTCGTCACGGCGGCGGCTGCGCGGCTGCGCGTCGTCATCATCGTGGCTGCGCGAGCGGCGGGAGCGACGCGACGGACGTTCGTCGTCGTCAACATCGTCATCACGAGTGTCAGCGGTATCGTGCGCATCCACAGCGGCGGGCAGTACCGGTTCCTGGAAGAGCAGGGACGTCATCGGCTTGCCGCGACGCACGGCCTCGTGGCCAGAGGGCAGGGATTCGACCGCGTCGAACAGGCGCTCATCCGGGGTGTCCTCGTGCGTATCCGCAACTGCACGGCGAGAACGACGGCGAACCGGACGGTCCTCGTCATCATCATCCATATCCATAGACGCACGGCGAGAGCGGGAGCGAACCGGCCGATCCTCGTAGTCATCATCGTCGGACTGGCGGGAGCGAGAGCGGCGGCGAACCGGGCGGTCCTCGTCGTAATCGTCATCGTCCACAACCGAACGGCGGCGGGAACGTGGGGCGTCATCGTCATCGAAATCATCGGCACTGACAGTGCGGCGCGAACGACGAGGACGATCATCCTCGCTATCCGAGTCGGCCACTGCGGAAGCGGCGCGGCGCGAACGGCGGCGGGTTGGACGTTCGGCGGAATCCTGGGAATCGCTGGATTCATCGGAATCGCTGGAATCGGCTGACTTGGAATCGGCCGCAGTGCCGGCATCGGGAAGCGCGGGGGCTTCGAACAGCGGGGCGCGTTCCTGCACTTGCAGTTCCAGAGAAGCGCCGGCAGCACCGGTGCCGCGGACCACGCGGCGGCCGCCACGACGACGGCGAACAGGTTCGGCGGGCTGGGAGGCGGCGGCAGGCGCAGCGTTCACGGCTGCAGCCGAATCGGCATTGGATACGGTTGAATTATCGGTTCCGTCGTTGACGAAACCTTCACGGTTGTCAGTGGGCACAATGCTCCTCGCGGCGCGCTGCATCACGACGCCTATTTCCAGGCCTATACGCTTGTCTCACACCACGCTCTCACCGTGGCCGCACGAAAACGCGCCGCGTAAAGGCAACTTCGTCTCAAGTCTGTCCTGCGGGTGGCGGACACCGGCGCTTGCGTTGTCTCATTCTCAAGAGCCGCAAGGGGATCGACGCCATCTCGCACGCTGATGGTTATGCAGAACCACCATCCTTTAGTATGCCACATATTTTGTGCGGGCGTGGCCCGGCGAGGCTGACGTTCTCTCGGCTCCCCTCCCCCGCGGTGACAGCTCCCCTCAGGGAGGGGAGCTAGAGAGGTGTCAGACCAGCCAGTCGGTAAGGATTGCGGCCATGGCGGTCAGGTCGGATTCAGGCACCTGCTCGTCGTGCTTGTGAGCCAGCAGCGGATCGCCGGCACCGAGGTTGACGGCCGGGATACCGAGCTGAGAGAAGCGTGCCACGTCGGTCCAGCCGAGCTTGGCCAGCGGGTCGCGGCCAGTGCGCTCCTTAACCAGTCGGACCAGATCCTGGGCGAGCGGGGCGTTCAGGCCCGGGCGCGCGGAGGGGCTTTCGTCCTTCATTTCGATGCCGTAGCCCTCGAACACGCCGCCGGTAGCCACATGCTCGCCATTGCCGAGTTCGGCACCGGCGTCCGCGCCCATCATCAGAGCCTTGGCCTCGGCCAACGACTTGTCCGGGGCGAAGCGGTAGTTGACGTGTACGCGGCATTCATCCGGAATGACGTTCGTGCCTTTGCCGCCGGAGATCAGCGTGGCGTTGAGGCCCTCGCGATAATCGAGCCCGTCCACGTTCACGGTGGCCGGCTCGTAGGCGTTGAGTCGGTTCAGAATGTCGGCCGCCTTGTGGATGGCGTTCTCCCCCATCCATGCACGGGCGGAGTGCGCGGCCACGCCGTGGGTTACGACGTCGAAGCGAACCGTACCGTTGCAACCGCCCTCGATGCCGCTGTTGGTGGGCTCGCCGATGATGGCGAAATCGCCGGTGATCCAATCGGGATGGGCCTCGACGACTTTGCGTAGGCCATTCTTTTCGGCGACGACTTCCTCATGGTCGTAGAAGACGTAGGTGAGGTCGACTTTCGGGGTGGTTTCCGGCGTGCGGCCGTCGAGCGTGGCGGCGAGGTAGAGCATCACCGCGTCGGAGGCCTTCATATCGGTGGCACCGCGGCCCCACAGCACGCGGTCTTCGGGATGAGCGTGGGCGATTTCTTCGCGAATCAGCGAATCGCCGGGCTCCAGCCACTTTGGTGGGAAATTGTCGATGACCGGCACAGTATCGAGGTGCCCGGCCAAGATCACACGGCTCGGCTTGCCGAAGTCGGTGCTGGCCACCACTGTGTCGCCGTGACGGCGGACGGTCAGGTGCTCTTGCTCGTTAAGGAAGGCCTCGACCTCGTCGGTGAGGGGGCCCTCGTGGTCGGACACGGAGAAGTTCTCCATGATCTGGGTGAGCAGGCTGTTCAGCTGCTCGGCAGTGGATGCGGTGCGGTTCAATTCAAGCGTCATGTGAACAGCGTACCGCGTGGGCGGCGGGCCCAGCACACTCACTACATGAGATTTTGCGGCCGAATACATTTTTATGTGCCACACTGGGGTGGCGAAAGGGAGGATTATGCCAGGTCTAATCAGCGCCATGCAAGGCTTCTGCGTTATCGGCATCGTAATCGCGGTGGGATATGTTGCCGCACGAATGCGAATCGGCGGGCCGTCCGCTCAGATGGTGCTCAACCGGTTCTCCTTCTTCGTATCGAGCCCGTGCCTGATGTTCGCGATTCTCTCCAAGGAGCCGATTTTCGACATCTTCCACCCCTCGATTATCGTGGCGTTCTTCTCCGCCGTGCTGGTAGGCGTGGTGTTTTTGGTGCTCAACCGTATGTTCTTCCACCTGAATGCCCCGGACGCCACCATCGGTGCCCTGAATTCGCTGTACCTCAATTCCAATAACATCGGCCTGCCAATCGCCACCTACATTCTGGGCAATCCGGCTCTTGTGGCACCGATTCTGGTCATGCAGCAGGCCATCTTCACACCGGTGGGCCTGACAGTGCTGGACGTGACCACCAAGGGCAAGGTCTCCATCAAGGAAATCGCCAAGCAGCCACTGCATCAGCCGCTGCTTATCGGCTCGCTGCTGGGCATTGTGGTCTCTGCGATTTCCGCTAAAAGCGGCTGGTTCCCAGTGCCGAAATTCATTTTCGACCCGATCGACATGATCGGCGATTCGGCTGTGCCAATGATCCTGATGGCGTTCGGCATGTCCCTGCACGGCACCAAGCCGCTACAGCAGAAGGGCGATCGCCCGGCCATCTTCACGGTCGCGGTCCTCAAGAACATCATCATGCCAATTATCGCGTTCCTGCTCGCCTACTTCGTGATGGGCTTCCGCGGCTCCGAGCTGTACGCCTGCGTGGTACTCGCCGCTCTGCCCACCGGCCAGAACGTATACAACTACGCGGCCCGCTACAACGTGGGTCTCACCTTCGCGCGCGACGGCATTCTGATGAGCACCATGACCAGCCCGGTGTTTATCGCGATCATCGCGGCGCTGCTGTCGTGATGGGTGCGCAGAGAAGCGTTCTCAATAGTATCCGTGCGCGCAAATGCACAGATATCGCACAAACGAACATTTGCTCATCCGCATATTTGCGGTGATTTCAGCGTTTCTACGTTCGATTTGCGTATACGAAAGTACGCACAGTTGTTATTGAGAACGATTCGCTGCGCAGCTCGGCTCAGTCATCAGCCCGATAATCGGTCAGATTCAAGCTGGCCGCCACATGATTGGACGCGAACGCGCCGATGGAAACCAGCGCATAGCACAACACAAGCCCGCCGAAGAAGCTGGCCAGCGTGGCCGGTTCGGTCATCGAAGCGGCGAACAGAGGGGCCATAAGCAGCATGGAACAGCCGCCGGCCACGATCACCACGATGTTGAGCGGGGTGAGTACCTCGATGAATCGCGCACGGTTCAAGGTCTTGACATCAGTGCCCTCCAACACCAGCATGCGATATTCGCCGGCCTGATCGTACACGCTGCCGGCCTGCATCACACCGGAGCTGACCGCGGCAAGCACAGCGGCGAACACGAGCGTCAGAATGCCGCCGGTGCCGATGTCGCGAATGAACACGGTGAACGGGTCGTTGGCGTCATCGACCACGGCGGCCGATCCGAAGAATCCGCAGATCGACGTGATGCCGGCGATAAACACGGCCAACGCAATGCCGGACACATTGCGCCAGGCGCGCTTAGGGTTGTCGAGAATACGGCGCATGGCAATCATCGTGGCCGCATCCTTGGGGCGCTTGGCCTTGGCCTTGGCGCGAGCGGTGATCACCCACGTGCCGATAAGATTCACCAGCGCGAAGCACAGCAGCATGAAACCGATGATCACGCCGTACATCACCGCCTGGCCGGCCTGAGCCAGCATGGCCGGGTTCTTGAAGACGATCATGGCCACCACCACGACTACCACGAACAGCACCATACGGGTGCCTGAGGGCAATGCGGTGGCGGTGCGCGAGGTGACACCCAATGGGGTGATTGCCACGCGGCGCAAGGTGACCAGCGACGATATCAGCGCCAAGATGGCCACGCCCGCCAAGGTGATTACCAGCGCCAGCGGGCCGACCCATAGCTGTTCGAAGGTGAACCGCTGCTCCTGGAAGGGAATCAGCATGACTGCCGGCATCAGGGCGCAATAGCCGGCAATGCCGATAAGCGCGCCGATCAGCGCCTGTCCGGCGGCGTCAAGCGCGGTGAGACGCACCACCTGACCGGTGGTCGCGCCGGCCAGACGCAGGGCGGCGAGACGGGCGTCGCGGCGGGATGCGGCCAGTCGTGCGGCGGAACCGGCGAGCGCCACGAACGGCACGACGAGCAGCATGCAGGCGAATACCGCCAACGCCACATAGGCGGTGGAGAATTGGGCCAGGCTCGTCGGGTCGCTGATCTGCCGTTTCCACGCGGCCACCGTATCGGGCCGGCAGGCACCGAAGTCGAACGCGCAGGCGACGGTATGATCGGCCGAAGCCCGCCAGATGAAACCGTGTACGCCGCCGAGCACGGTGAGGAAGATGGTGGTGGCTGCGGCGAAGGCGATGATTGCCAGCATCGAGGTGTGGCC
>OAWD01001147.1_pt1 | contig 12452 bp, 10 predicted proteins | sample 1495361 | NCBI WGS metagenome assembly OAWD01 (sample SAMEA2580130, study PRJEB22360) | human gut metagenome | biome: human gut; feature: human-associated habitat; material: faeces | place: Denmark | collected 2008/2010 | reverse complement strand
AATATTGAAAAAAAACATAATACGACATAGCTTTACAGCCCTGGGTTTGGCAATCCTGCTTATGGGTGCAACAGCCTGCGGAAAGCAGGCCGATACCGAAGAGAACGATACATCCTACGTTGCCGCTTACTTTGCTGTCCCTGATGCAGTAACAGGTATTTCAAGGCTTCTGATAAAAGATGATACAGCTTATATATGCTGTATAGAGGAAAACGGTGCCTCTTATCTGGCATCTATGGCAGCAGACGGCGGGGGTTTTCAAAAGCAGCCGATAGAAGGGGATGGTATGCTGATGTTTTTTTTCGGCGGAGGGCGGGTTTTTCCAAACGCAGCCGATAGAAGTGGATGACTCCGTCTCGCTTCTTGACTTTGCATTTGATTCAACAGGCAATATATGGACGATTTGCACAGATCATGCAGGCAGTTATCGTCTTAACAAATTTGATGAAAGCGGGAAGGCCGTACAATCCGTTGCTTTGACGGAGATACTGGAGCCTTCTGCCATTTCCGGGGCCGTCCGAAATTTGTTTCTGAGTATAGATGCAGAGGGAAATATCTGCATAGCAGAAAAAAGCGGAAGTACATCAGCATATCTGTTTGACAGCAGCGGACAGTTTTTGTTTTCTCTTCATAACGAGGGAAATCTTTTGACTACAATAACGACAGCAGAAGGACAGATTGGCGTTTGCGTAGGACGGATGGATTATAATCTGCTCACTGTGGATATGAAAAGCAGGGACTGGAATAAGGACACGATTAATCTGGGAACAACAGCGGGGCTGTACGGAGGGACCGACAGTAATTTTTATCGTTTTGATTCCTCCAGTCTGTATCGCTATTCTGCAGGGGTACAGGAAGGCAAGCATGTTTTCAACTGGTCAGATATGGGACTTGGCACATCGGATATTCATTTGGGTGAGCTTTCCGATGGACGCTTGATGGTCTTAGCGGCTTCCCCCGATCAGACGGGGACATTTTCGTATGAGATGGCAGTCCTCTCTCAGGGGGAGGATGAACGCACCGTCCTCAGTATGGTGAGTTTATCGGCAGGTCCGGGGGTCGTTCAGGCCGTTTCTGACTTTAATAAAACAAACAGTAAGTATAAAGTTGAACTGACGGAATATTTTCCGTATGAGCAAAACGTGTCCGATGAAGAATGGAACAACGCTGTTATAAACCTTAACACACGGATTATTTCAGGCGATATGCCGGACATTTTGGATATGAGTGATTTATCGGTTCCGGTTTATCACAAGAAAGGGCTGCTGGAAGATCTTTATCCGTATATGGAGAAGGATCCGGACATCCATATGGACGATTATTTTGAAAATGTTTTTCAAGCGATAAGCATTGACGGGAAATTGCCTTATATTACGGACGGGGCGGGGATATCGACAATGTTGGCTGATGCAGACATCATAAGCGGCAGTACCGGATGGACGCTTCCGAATCTGGAGGAGGTCCTGAACACTTACGGGGCAGATTCCATAAGCAATCTGTCAGGTGCATTTTTTCTCAAAGTCATGCTTCGGGCGGACGACAGCTTTGTGGACTGGACTTCAGGAAAATGTTCTTTTGATTCCCCTGCGTTCATAAAATTGCTGGAATTAGCCGGAGAAATCCAGAATAAAAGCCAAAACAGCGCCGGCGAAGAGTTAAGTGACACCTATGCGGCGGCTTATCAGGCGGTACTCAGTATTTACCATATTACCCAATATAGAGACTATTATCATGGGAATTTGGAAGTGCTCGGTCTTCCAGGCGGCAGCGGCGGGTACCAAGCGCTCATACCCGAAGTAAGGATAGGAATATCTTCGGCCAGTCAGAAGAAAGAGGGGGCATGGGAATTTGTCAGGACATTACTGTCAGAGGAACACCAGAAGTCATGCACTATGCTTCCTATCCATAAGGGGGCCTTTGAAACGGTAATGCAGGCTGCAATTGACGGAAAATCCACATGGAAATGGCTTTATGAAAAGGGAAAGGCAACAAAAGAGGATGCAGAGCTTACAAAAATGCTTTTAAGCAGCGCAGATTATGTGGCGAATGGCAACCAGATTCTGGAAAATCTGGTATTAACCGAAGCGCAGGAATATTTTTCAGGAGCAAGCAGCGCGCAGGAAGCGGCCGAAAAAATGCAAAACCGCGTCACTCTTTATATCAATGAACAAATGTGAAAATAGGAAAGATAGAAAGGACTTAGAACGATGAAGAAATTTGTTATGAAAAAAAATGTGATTGGACTTTGTGCAATTATTTGTGCCGGAGGGCTTTTATTTACCGGATGTGCAGGTACAGAAGTAAAAACAGGTACAGAGGTAAAAACAGGTACAGAGGTGAAAACAGATGCAGAGGTGAAAACAGATGCAGAAAAAAGGGAAGTATCCAATACTCAAGACAGTAATGCTGCAAATCATCCAGCTGCGGCGGATGAGAAGAAGGAAGATACATTTGTTGATGGGAATGATTTGATGAATTCTGCCGACTTGTATGGTCCGGCCAGCGGGTGTACGGATACAGGCTGCACGATTAATCCCGATTCTTTTGCATCTGTAGATGATGATGGTTCTGTTTCTTCCAGGGGAGAGGGCAGCACAAATGTTGTTTATACAGAAGAAACCGTATTTCAAAAGGGAACGATAAAATCGGATGGGAGCAGCTATTCTCTTGAGGACAGCGATAAAGATAAGCCGAAGGATAATGATTATATATTATGCTTCGGGAAACAGCAGGAAGATGGTACTTATCTGGCAGACAGAATCATTGTAATTACATTTAATTATAATTAACCTGATAGGAGAAAAAATGAATAGGATTATTGCACAGCAAAAAGCCATGCTCGCTTCCGGTGAGAAATACAGACCTCTCATAGAAAATCGAGTGCAGCGCATAGCTGTACGTCTTATGGTTATTTTTTTTACAGTGGTTTTTATCTGTACAATGATATCACATGTTTCCCATTCCATTACGACTGCCAGTGTATCTGTTACTGCCATGACAAGCGGAGCACTGACGAAGAGAGCCGAAGCGGAGGGAACGATTCAGGCGGCAGCGGACAAAAGGATTCCTCTGCCGGAGGGGCTGAAAGTGGTGGAAGTCAATGCAGAAAAGGGGAGCCGTGTAAATGAGGGGGAGGCGCTGCTTGCATTTGATATTCCTTCCCTGGAAGAGCAGCTGAAAAAATTGGAATATGAAATCCATATCCTTACTCTAAAAATTCAACTTTCTGAAAGCGGGAGCGGAAATGATGTGATTACGGCACAGCATGCTCTTGAGGATGCCCAAAAGGCGTATGAGCGTTTAGCTGCTAAATATAATCGGACGGACGCAAGATGGAAGGAAGATTATACAAAACGGGAAGAGGAGCTTACAGATGCTGAGAACAAAGAGGACAGAACAATTGCTGTAACAAGGCAGGAGCTGATTGAGAGAGCGGAAGCAGTTGTTAAGGAAGCAGAAGAAAATCTGGAAAATGTGAAAGAAGCAGCAGAGAGTGCAATCTATGCAGCAGAGAAGGAGCTTGACGATGCCTCGGAAACTCTGGATGCCTCAAAGAACGCTTATCAGCAGGCATTGGAGAGATACAAGCAGGCGGAGAGTGATCTTAATGATGCACAGCAGACAGTCAGTGACATTGAGAATGAGATTGCAGGACAGGACCCTGATGACAGCAACGATTATACAGAAGCGTTAAATGAAGCAAAAAAAGTTCTTTCCATGGCCCAGGAGGCATTTGAAAGGGCCAAAAAAGATCTTTCTGAAGCAGAATATAAAACGTCATCCTATGATAGTGCCTCTGAAAACCTGAATGCCGTTAAGGAACGCTGGAAAAATAAAACGGACAGAGCAGCAGCCGCTCTTAATGATGCAAAAGCTGTGCTTACAGAAGCGGAACAACGTACTGATTTTTCAAACGAAGCTGCAGTCATCGAAGCGCAGGAAGCTATTGAGGCTGCGAAGGGGGCATTGAACAATTCCCAACGCGAATTTGAGGATAATCAATATCTGGGAGAGGAAGAACTTTATACGGCACAAAGAGCGATTGAAGCAGCACAAATCGCACTGGAAAATGCACAGAGGCAGGCGGCAGTGTCACAGAAAGAGGGCGAAATCACAAGACTTACCTGCGAGTTTGAATTGGCGGAAAAAGAAAAATTACGGAATATGCTGCAGGATATTTTAGACAACAAAGGGTATTTTCCTTCCCCGGCCTCCGGAACGGTATTAAGTACTATGGAAAAAGGCTCTAAAACGGAAGCAGATGAGGGGATGGTCATACTTTCCTGTGATGACAGAGGTTTTATTTTTGAAGGAGTCCTTGATATAGAGTCTGCACAGCACTTTTCAGCAGGAGACAAGGGAGAACTTCATTACATACTGGATGGAAGTACACAAAAGGCGGAGGCGGAAATTCAATCGATCCGTACATCTGATGAAGAAAATACAGTTATCGTAACTGCAATTCTGCCCGAGGGGAGTTATCCTGCCGGCGTACCTGCGCAAATTTCCCTGAACAAAAAAAGCGGGAATTATGACAGCTGTCTGCCCATTACAGCGCTTAGAAGCGATTCCGGCGGTGATCATGTTTTTGTGCTGCGCAAACAAAATTCAGTGATGGGAACGGAGTGGGTCACTTCAAGGATCGATATTACAATTAAGGACAGAGACAGCCAGATGATGAGCATTGAGAGTATGCTTACCTATTCGGATCAGGTAATAACAGGATCGGATAAGACGATATCGGAAGGGGACAGGGTTCGCATTGAAAACTAACAAGATTGTTCATAACCGGGCACTGGTGACATCCGCATTGCTGGCAGTTTTCTTTTGGTGTACCGCATGCTCTTACTATAATACGGCTGTAAGCCTTTGTTCAAGTGTGGGCATTAAGTGGGAAAACGGCGGTGTCAGTCCAATCGCCCTCAGCAGGCAGCAGGCCTGCGCAAAGCAGGATGGTGCATCGGAACAACCGGAAGTTACCTTGTGGCAGACACATTCGGATCAGGAGGTTAGGAACGAACATAAGAAAAGCATGACTGCGGATACCGTTGTTGTTTTTGGAGATTGCAGAGATATTACTTCAGCAATCATGCTTCAGGGTGCTTTTCCGGCCAGAACAGACTGGTCAGGGTGTGCGGTTAGTTCAGGTCTGGCATTCTCTCTTTGGGGAAGCGTTGATGTTTGCGGACTGCCGATAGAGATGGAAGGCGGAATGTTTTATGTCCGCGGCGTATTTGAGGAGGAAGAACCACGATTATATCATCAGGCACGGAATGAGTCGAAAGAACTCCTTTCTAATATGCAGCTGACATTTTCCGGGACGGGAACCCGGGAAAAGGCAGAGAGATATCTTGTGACTGCAGATTTCCCGGGTGGGATGATTCTGGAGCAGCCGCTGCTGGAATGGGCACTTACCATGCTGTTCAGGCTTCCGGCCGTTGTCCTTTTCGTTGGTATCGTTGTCCGTATCCTAAGGCGCGGAAAGAAGCTTTGGCATTATCCGGTATTGTTTCTTTTATATCTGCCCTCTGTTCTCGTTTTGTCTGCAGGATTATTTATTTGTATGGATCTGCCGGAAATTCCTGCCGGATTCATTCCCACGAGGTGGTCCGACTTTGCTTTTTGGAGTAATCTTGCTGCGGGGTATCGGAAGAATCTGTTCGCATGGATGTCGGTATCCTCCAACTTTCGGGATGCAAAGCTTGTGTTTGCCGCGTTTCTGACAGTGCTGCTTTCCATAGGCGCTTCTGTTTTTATCGCAATAGCGGCACATTTGGGATCGATACATACGTTCAGACGTATGATTCTGGGATGTGGGGGGTATACGCTGCTGCTTTGCCTTTTGTCCCTCCTTATGGCACCGAACCGCAATATGACATTTTGTAAAGCCATGTATCTGATGCCCTGCTTGTGGCTTTGTGCAGATTTTATGTTTTACCGGCAGGAGAAGAGGCTTACCTTTGTTCCTGATGAAAGGAAGGATTCAGATGATAAGAAAATTGCAGCACAGATGGAAAGCCAGGAAAAAACGGGATGATTTTGTGCCCCTGAGAGAACGTATCGTGCCATGGTTGTTTTTGGCACCTAGCCTGCTTTTTGTAAACATCATGGTATGGATTCCCCTTCTGGATGTCCTGCGGCGGTCATTTTTTGAGGCTGCCAGTGACCGGTTTGTGGGTTTTCAAAATTACCTGGCGGTATTTGGCAATAAGGCGTTTCAGCTTGCAGCAGGAAATACGGTAAAATTTGTTATGATATGTATCCCGCTTTTGCTGTTTATCTCTCTGGCAGTTTCCCTGCTGCTGACCGCTTTTAGGGAAAGGCTCGGTATTTTTAAAACATCGTTTCTTGTACCTATGGCAATCCCTGTGGCCTCAATCGTCCTTTTGTGGCGTGTGGTCTTTCATAAAAACGGGCTTCTCAATGCCTTTTGTGAGCTTATGGGTATGGCACCGGTTGATTGGATGGAAAGTAAAGCCGCTTTTGGGGTACTGGTTTTTGCTTATCTGTGGAAAAACTTCGGGTATGATATGGTACTGTGGCTTTCAGGACTCGGTGCCATCAATCCGGCGTTATATGAGGCGGCACAGATGGATGGCGCAGGAAGCGTCCGGCGATTTGTTAAGATTACATTTCCCAATCTTGTGCCTGTGTTATTTACGATTACCGTGCTGTCAATGCTGAATTCCTTTAAGGTGTTCAGGGAGGCTTATTTAATTGCCGGAAGCTATCCGGATGACAGTATTTATATGCTCCAGCATCTGTTCAATAACTGGTACAGCAATCTGGATGTGGATAAAATGTGTGCGGGAGCCGTAATGATGGCGCTTTTTGTGTTCCTTTTAATTTTAATGCTTGAGAAAATGATGAACCGGGGTAATAATACATGAAAAAATGGCTGATTGGGTTTGTTCTTATTTTTATCGCCCTCTTTGTCTGGATGCCTCTTTGGATGCTCTTATCCGGCACTTTTATGGGAAGTGCGGAACTTTCTGAAAATCTTGCTCCGGTCCTGGAAGGAGGCGAAGGGAATGCTGTATGGCCTGTGATTGCGCAGTATCCGACTTTACAGGCCTATGTGGAGCTGCTGCTGGACACGCCGCAGTTTTTTACGGTATTCTGGAATTCCTGCAGGCAGGTTATACCTATTGTACTTGGGCATGTCTTTTTAGGTGCTCCTGCAGCATGGGCTTTTGCGAAATTTCAATTCCGGGGGAAAAAGATACTCTATACCTTATATATTGTCCTGATGTTGATGCCTTTTCAGGTAACCATGGTTTCCAGTTATCTGGTACTGAATAAATTGAAACTAATCGACACGGTCTGGGCCGTCATTCTGCCGGGCGCAGCATCTACCTTTCCCGTTTTCATCATGACCCGTTTTTTTATGGCGATACCGGAGGAGGTTATGGAGGCGGCAGCTGTGGACGGCGCTTCCCCTCTTCAGATATTTTTGCGGTTTGGCATTCCGTTAGGTGCATCGGGGATTCTTTCGGCAGTGGTATTGGGTTTTTTGGAATACTGGAATGCAATGGAAGCGCCGCAGGCATTTTTAAAAAACCAGGAGCTTTGGCCGCTTTCTCTGTATATGGCAAATATCACTGCCGACAATGCAGGAGTATCGCTGATTGCATCACTGCTTACTCTGATGCCTCCTCTTTTGATTTTTCTGTTCGGACAAACGTATCTCGAACAGGGAATTATATCTTCCGGAATGAAGGATTGAGGGAACGGTTAACGCAGAACGGAACGGTTACGGATTGAAATGGAAAAGGAACAATTATGGTAAAAGAAGTTTTGGCAGGAGAACTGCAAATGCAAAAAGTAAATAAATGGTATCCGGGCAATGTTCACGCTGTTATCGATATGAATATGGAGATAAAGCAGGGGGAATTTATTGTTTTTGTCGGCCCTTCCGGATGCGGAAAAACAACATTGCTGCGCATGATCGCAGGTCTTGAGAGTATTACGGATGGAGAGATGATTATGGGTGGCAGAGTCATGAACAAGATCCCTCCAAAGAACCGGGATATTGCCATGGTATTCCAGAACTATGCTCTTTATCCCAATATGAAAGTAAAAGATAACATTGCGTTTCCCCTTAAAATGCGGCATACCGGAAAACAGGAAACCAAAAGCATGGTGGCGGAGGTCGCGCAAAAGCTGGAGTTGGATACTTTACTGGAAAGGAAACCGGGTGCTCTTTCCGGAGGGCAGCGTCAGCGAGTGGCCCTGGCACGTTCTATGGTAAGAAAACCGAAGCTTTTTCTTATGGATGAACCGTTGGCAAATCTGGATGCCAGGCTTCGGACAGAAATGCGCAGAGAAATCATAACCCTGCAGCGGGAACTGGGTGTTACAACGATTTATGTTACCCATGACCAGACAGAGGCGATGACGATGGGAACACGTATCGCTGTCATAAATGAAGGGGTCCTTCAGCAGTTTGGCACGCCGCAGGAGGTATACAGGAATCCCTCCAATTTATTCGTTGCAGGATTTATTGGCTCTCCCAATATGAACCTGTGGAATACGGAGCTTGTTACAGAACAGGGGCATTGCTTTCTTACCCTGGGAGCGGCAAGGATTCCTGTGGATAAAAGGAAGCTGCCTTCAGATTCTGAACAAGGCGGAATAACGGCGGGGGGCGGGGCGGGGGGCAGAAAGGCCGATGCGTCCGGAGCACATAAAGCCTGCCGCCCCGGAGGATCCTGGTGCAATACGGATGGAAATCCATATTGTGGAAAATACCGGACGGGAAGTGGCGGTTTTTCTAACTGCTCCCGGAATGGCAAGACTTACCATGGTAACGGGGGCTGATTTTCCCGGCCGGCCTGGCCAGCCGATATATGTCCGTCTGCTGTCTGAAAAAATTCATCTGTTCCATAGGGAAACAGGACGGGCATTCTGAAGAGGGGAAGAGGCCTTCCTTTCTCCATTTCATCCCCCTCTTCTCAATCCTCGTCAGGAAGCACATTCTGTTTCAGGCTGTGATAAGCCATTGCGATATAAAGCAGGTAAATAGATAAAAACAGGCCAAGAGTGATTCCCAGAATACCCAGAAGCTGCCCCGGCCCGGTAACGACACCCGGATCAAAGGCACTTCCGAGAGCCAGGATAAAAGGGATGCCGATTAGCAGCGGCGGTAAAGCTGGCATGGTATAAAAAAGGATAAACTGCCTGCGCAGGGTCTGTTTCATCTCCTCCCGATCCATTCCCAGCTTGTGCAGCAGTGCAAACTGCCGCCGGTAACGTGCCGTCTCACTGAGCTGCTGGATGGTCAGGATGGTGGCGGACACCATGGTGAGCACCAACGCCAGATAAAAGAGCGGAAAGACCGTGATAGCGTAGGATGAGGCGTTTTCATTTTCCACCGCTGTTTTACAGAAAATCGTATCGTAGCCATCGATACCTTCGTCTTTTACATCCCGTAAGTCACTTATCCGGGTATAGTCCTCCATACGCATGGGTTCCGCCGTCATTGCGGCATATACGCTGTGGCTGACCGGAAGGGATGCGGCGGCGTCATCGGGAATAACAAGAATAAAACCCCGGCCGTTGCCGTCCCACAAAGACTGGGTGAAATTTTCCGTGCGGATGCCTCCCGGGAGCAGAGTCCGGCCGCCGATGGTAAGCGGTTCCGTGTAGCTTTCCATGCTTTTTTCCAGATAGGCCATGCAGTGAATCAGATATCGGCCCGGCTCCAGGGTTACCGGGGAATAGCCCAGCATAGCCCGCAGCGCGCGGTAATCGCTTTCTTTCATCAGCGTGTCGTAACCGAAGGACTCCCAATAACGTTCGTTTGCTATGACATAATTGGTTACCTGCATGGTTTCACCCCGGTAAATATTATATTGCCGGGATTCCCGGATCGGCACATGGGAGTCAATATAGGCAAGGTAGTCGTCAAAACGGTTCTCGTCCCTTCCGGTAGAAGCAATATACAGATCAAAGCTGGTAGTCTGTTCATTCCTGCTCTGAAGCAGGGTATGAAACAGCATCCCGGTACCTTCCGAGATGAGGGTTGCAGTAAAAAGCAGGGCGATTGTCGCCATTACCACGCCCATTGTGGCCAGCTTGGCAGACAGCGTGCGGAAAATAAGCAGCACATGCCCGCTGTATTTTTTTTCCGGCCGCTTGTCAAAGTATGCGGGGACACCGGAGGAAAAGCTGATAAAAAAGCCGTATAAAAACATAATGAGGAAGGCGGCTCCCAGAATACCCAGCGCCAGATTACGCAGGATCAGCAGAATCGTTCCGGCCAGGCCGAAAAGAAGGGAGAAAATAAAGATTTTCCGCCGGATCCGGCTTTTTTTAATCACCTCTTCTTCGTTTTGGTGATCAAAGTAAATCAGGTCGTGGATTTTCATGGTGCGGATACGCTGTCTGCTGCGCAGGAGGGCAAACAGATAGACCATGGAAAAATAAATAACAGTCAGTCCCACAGCCTGGAAGGAAAAAGAAAAGCGGAAGGTATAGGGGGCCCGGAACAGTGCCAGCAGAACCGCCCGCAGAGCCTGGAAAAGAAGGTTCCCCAGAAGCGTTCCCAATACCAGTGCAATTCCGCCTACGATGAGGTTTTCCATAAAAAACATTCTGGCTACCTGTCTGTTTTCCAGGCCGGTCAGAATATAGGTGCCCAGTTCCCGGCCGCGCCGTACCAGCATGAAGCTGATGGTATACTGCACCAGCCAGCCGATAATACAGACGACCACGATGCTGGTCAGCACAATCACCAGGGGCATACTTTCCATCATGCTTGACAGCGTGCGGATTTCCTCAGAAAATACCAGGCCGTTAAACGCGTAAATCAGGGCGGCAGCCATGACGATGGTGACAAAATAAACCAGGTAATCACGGGCCTGCCGTTTGGCGTTGCGCAGGGAGAGTTTAGATAACGTCACTGATATCACCTCCCAGCAAAGCAAGGACATCCAGAATCTCGTGATAAAAGACCGTCCGTGTCCGCCCGGCCCGGATCAGCTCATTGAACAGCCGTCCGTCCTTTAAAAACAGTACCCTGGAGGCGTAGCTTGCGCTGTAGGCATCGTGGGTGACCATAAGGATGGTGGCGTTCATATCCCGGTTCATCCGTGTCATGATTTCCAAAAGGTTTTTGGAGGATTTGGAGTCCAGGGCGCCGGTAGGTTCGTCGGCAAGAATCAGAGATTGCCCCGCTACCATGGCACGGGCGCAGGCGGCCCGCTGCTTTTGCCCGCCGGAAACCTGATAGGGGAATTTCCCGAGGGAATCTTCGATTCCCAGCTTCCCGGCCACATCGGATACCATTTTCCGGACTGTTTGGGAATCCGCGTGGTTGATGGTGAGGGCAAGGCCGATGTTTTCTTCCAGGGTCAGGGTATCAAGAAGGTTAAAATCCTGAAACACAAAACCCAGCCGTTCCCTGCGGAAGCGGGCCAGTTCATTGGGGGGGATTTCCGTAATATTCACCCCGTCCAGCAGGATGCTGCCGGCGCTTGCGGTATCAATGGTGGAGATACAGTTGAGCAGGGTGGTCTTTCCGCTGCCCGAAGCGCCCATTATGGCAATGAATTCCCCGTCCTCCACCTCAAAGCTGATCCGGTCCAGCGCCTTTGTCACATTGTTTCTGCTTCCATAATATTTTTCTATGTTTTCTATGTGCAGCATATGTTGTCTCCCTTCGTTACAGCTATCTTTGCCTAAGGATACCTCAAACGAAGGCCTGGCGGTATCGAATTCCTATTACTTTTTCTTACATTTTTGTAAGCTTGTTACGGTCCATGGCCTCTCTGGAAGGAAACGTAAGGGTTACGCAGGTGCCGCGCCCCTCCTCGGAGGCAAGCTGCAGATCAATTTCCATAAAGCCGGCCAGCCGGCGGCCAAGATACAGCCCCATACCGGTGGAGCCGCCGCGGGAACGGCCGTTGCTTCCGGTAAATCCCCGCTCAAAAACCCGGGGCAGTTCATGGGAGGGGATGCCGATCCCGTTGTCGCGGACGGCCAGCTGTATCTGCCGGCCGAGCTGTCTGGCGGACAAGGTGATGACGGGAGTCTCGCTGCGGTAGCGGATCGCATTCTGCAGAAGCTGCCCTAAAATGAAGCATACCCATTTCCCGTCGGTATACACGGTATGTGCCAGGTTATCAGTCTCAATACGCATACCGCTCTGAATAAGAAGCGTCTGGTGATGCGCTATCGCCTGATCAACGATTTCAGAAAGCGCTGTCTGGCAGATTAAAAAATCGTTTTCCGGACTTTCCGCCCGGGCATAGAAGAGCACCCGTTCCGCATGGTTGTCGATCTCGGCAAGCTCCCGGGCGAGCCGGGAACGGATTTGGGGATCGGCGCCCCGGCAGATGAGCTGGGCGGCTGTGATGGGGGTTTTGATTTCATGGACCCAGCTTTCGATATATTCCCGGTAATCCCGCTGGGCGGACCGGGCATCCGATACGGCTTCTATCATGGCTTTT
>OAWD01001146.1_pt1 | contig 12466 bp, 9 predicted proteins | sample 1495361 | NCBI WGS metagenome assembly OAWD01 (sample SAMEA2580130, study PRJEB22360) | human gut metagenome | biome: human gut; feature: human-associated habitat; material: faeces | place: Denmark | collected 2008/2010 | reverse complement strand
AGCAATACGGGCTGTCCGGATAGTTTCCCCCACCGTTTCCTTCGCCACCGATAACGGCACCTACTTCCTTCATTTTGGTAGTTACATTCACTTCACCTACGGCAGAAGCGTAATATTCTTGCCCATACTTGCGAGTTACATCGCGCAAGGCACGGGTCGAACTCAAATTGGATACCGTATTGCCCGGAGTATGTTTCAATACGTAGTCGGCAACAGTAACCAGTGTATATTCTTCACCGTACATCTTGCCGTCTTCGCAAATCATTGCCAGGCGGTCTACATCAGGGTCTACAACAAATGCAACATCTGCCTTCCCCCCTTTCATCAGATTCATGATGTCACCCAAGTTCTTTTCCAGAGGCTCGGGATTATGCTGGAAGTTACCGGTCGGTTCGCAATAGAGCTTCTCTACGTGCTGAACGCCAAGTTGTTCAAGTAGTTGCGGCAGAATAATACCACCTACAGAGTTTACACAATCGATGGCTACACGGAAGTTTGCCTTTCGGATAGCTTCCACATCTACGAGGTCAAGTGCCAATACGCTGTCGATGTGTTTCTGGTTGTAGCTTAAATCCTGACGGTACGAGCCAAGTTGGTCCACTTCGGCATAGTCGAACTCTTCGGCAGCTGCAATGCGGAGTACTTCCTTACCTTCGGCAGCGTTCAGAAATTCGCCCTTTTCATTCAGCAGTTTCAACGCATTCCACTGCTTGGGATTATGCGAGGCAGTCAGGATAATACCTCCACTGGCACCTTCCATGGTTACAGCCAGCTCGGTAGTCGGAGTAGAAGCCAAATCAATGTCCACTACATCCCAGCCCATACCCATCAAGGTACCGACTACTACGTTCTTGACCATCTCGCCAGAGATGCGGGCATCACGCCCTACCACGATTTTGTTACTTTTTACAGTACACGTCTTACGAATCAGGGTAGCATAAGCTGAAGTGAACTTCACAATGTCGAGCGGATTCAATCCCTCGCCAGCACCACCGCCAATTGTTCCGCGGATTCCAGAAATAGATTTGATTAGAGTCATAGGTTAATGATTTAAAATTTATCGGTTAGTTCCAAATTTGGAGTTTATGTAAATCGTAATAATAAGGATGAACGTCCCGCATAGCATCCGACTGTCCCATCTTGGAAGGAACAATCAGCTTCACATGTGCTCCGTTACGAATATAATTCAACGCAACCAGCCAGCCAGCAGGTACAGACGAACCATGATATATAAGCATATAGCCTTGAGTGAAAAGTCCGGCAATAGACGAAGAAGTAACAGAATATCTAAACTCATCCACAACAGTCGGACTATTCATATTGGTTATATACGATTTCACCCCTCCAACAGCTATCAACCCTTGTTCTTCAAAGCGCACCAAAATCAAATCATTCGGTTTAACTGTATCTGCAGGATTCGTCGAACCTTTATCCACAATCTGCATATACACCCCGCTTGCCAGCTGCACATACTCATTCCTGCTTACATCCGTTGTCGAATCTTGCGCATAGAATTCACTTTGAGAAATAACGACAATGCTACTGTCTTTGATAAATGCTTTGATGGCATCTTTTTCTTCCTCAAGCATTTCGGCATAAGTTTTAGAATTATCGCATGCCTGGAAGGCTAAACAAACTGCAAGTAAGGCAAAAAAGAATAAAGTAAGTTTCTTCATTTCTGTTATTTAGTAATTTCGTACAAAAGTATCTGATTTCCTTGAAAGTTGAAAGCTGCGGATAGAAAGTTCGTAACTTTTAACCTTTACAACTGAACTTTTTTTATCCTTTGGCATTCAGCAGCGGTTTGTATTTCTCCAAAGCCTGCTCAAAGACCTTGCGGGCCTCATCCATCGTTCCATAAAATTCACCGCCGGAAGCATTCAAATGACCGCCGCCGCCAAAGAACTCGGCAGCCAGCTGATTGCAGGGGAATGTACCGACCGAACGTAAAGAAATCTTTATCATCGGCTTCTCCGTATCTTCACGCAGGAAGCAAGAGAAAATCACCCCTTTGATGCTTAAAGGAATGTTCACAAACCCCTCACTATCTCCACGCACATAGTCGAACTGGCTTTGTTCGGCTTTAGTCAGAGAAATTAAGGCTGCATGATAGTCCGGATAGACCTTCATTTGTGACAAGACATATCCCATTAGGCGCAAACGGCTTTCTGAATAAGTATTGAACACCTTGCGGTAAATCTCGTCCTTGTCAATACCTTTCGACAACAGTTCGCTGATGATGAAATAGATTTCCCGGTTATTGGAATTATAGGTGAACCCGCCGGTATCCGTCATCATACCCGTATAGATGCACTCCGCTCCTTCCCTTGAAATGTCACTGAAATAGCCCATACGGCAAATCAGGCGGAAAACCAGTTCCGAAGTGGAAGATATCTCCGGATGGGAAATGATAATCTTGCAGAAATCCTCCGGATGGAGATGATGGTCTATCAGTATTTTTCTTGCCGGGGATGCAAGAACAGCGTCACCCATGGCATCTATACGATGGATAGCATTAAAGTCCAGACAACAAATGACATCTGCCTCGGCAATCAGCTTGTCGGCAAACTCCTTGTAGCGGTCGTACAGAAGGACGTCCTTGCTCCCGGGCATCCATTTCAAGAAGTCGGGAAAGGCGTTCGGCACAATAACATTCGCCGTCTTTCCCTGCGAGCTGAAGAAGTGCCACAAGCCCAGAGAAGAGCCGATGGCGTCCCCGTCGGGACCCACATGTGAAACGATTACTATCTTGTCTGCACGGTCAAACCATTTGGTGAAATGGTCTATCTTGGATTGTTCTATTACTTTGGTCAACATATTTTTATTTACTATTTGACGATTGACTATTTACTATTTGGCGTTTATAACAAATTGAAGGGGCAAAAGTACGAAAAGTTTGTGATTTATAACAATATGCGGTAAGAACCTTTTTGAGAAAGAAGAAGATAGGGAATACCTAAGCGAACGCAATCATTGGCAATCTTATTCTGATAATAGTCTGAAAGAGAAGCGTCAAGCACCACCATGCCCATGGAAAAGAGCGAAGTAAGTTCCTCTATCCCACCTTGATACCCCTTGGAGACATACAAATAATCAACTGAAAGGGGATGGGAAGAGTTCTTGTTTCTCCAACGGTTGTCGGAAAGAAGACAGATGCGCTTACCGGCGTAAGAGACAATCTGGTTACGCATGGATAAGCCGGAAGTGGTATAATCTCCGGCAACCAATCGGGGAGTCTCCAGATGCAGGCGGTTCCAATGCGGAGAAAGGGCACGGCACAGACGCGGCATATCCGGCAAGCTATCGGCACATGCCAACCAAGAATGACGGTTGTCTGCCATACAATGGACAACGGGACAGCCTCTCACGCTATAAAAAGCAATCCCCTGCCGGGAAGCATTGGACATGATGGAAAGGGAATGCCAGGAAACCACTGCCAACAATGCCAGCAACGCAAAGCAGATTCTACGTACCGTAAGGCGTAGAAAGCCATAATATGTCATCCCCAAGAACAGATAGACGAGCAGAACACCCCATATATCCAACCAAATATCATCGACAGCAGCGCCAGGAAGACGCTCTATCCAGCGGAGCACTTCATTCTGGACATGTACCAATGCCTCTACTACCCTTGCAAACAGATGTTGTACAAAAGGCAGCGGCGTAAGTATCAACAGAAAGACAGCCGAATACAGAACGAGCGACACCATGGAAATTACCCAAAGATTAGTCAACAGAAAATGAGTGGAAAAACGGGAGAAATAGAAAATGACCAAAGGGGCCGTACCCAGCTGAGCCGCCATGGACACTGTCATAAGTCCCCACAAATATCGCAGGAAACGATTGTCAACCTTCCAAAGGGCATACAACTTAGGCTGTACAAGTACAATAGCTGCAACCGCCGAGAATGACAACTGAAAACCGACATCAAACAACCAGACCGGCTTGCACAGCAGCATCAGGAAAGCAGTTGCCGCCAGCGTATTCAGAGTCAGCGGCTTTTCCGGCTGCAAACCGGCAAACGCCCACAAAGAGAACATGACGACCGACCGCACCACCGAGGAAGACAATCCCGTGAAAAAAGCAAAACTCACCAAGAAAAAGACCAGAAGCAAAAGTAACAAAGGTTTCAACCGCCGCCATCGCCTCCACAAAGGACGAAGCACAAACAAGAGCAAAGCATACAGAAACCCTATATGCAATCCCGAAAGTGCCAGTACATGGCTGGCTCCCGAGACGGAGTAGGTCTCCACAATATCATCGCTCAGTTCCTCTTTATCCCCCACTGTCAACGCAGCAAGTACCGCCAATTCATCAGTTTCAAAACCCAAACTCCGGTATAAGCCAACTACTTTCGCCCTATAATCCAGTGCTACCTGGCTGACAGTGCGGGAGGCATCATGCCCCGTCTTCCGCCAATGTCCGTCAGCCACGTAGACCGTGCCGCTATAACCTTTCCGCCTCAGGTAGCGAGCATAGTCAAACTCGTCGGGATTACCATTGTTCGCCGGAGGAGCAAGCCGGGTAGATACCAGCAACTCATCACCACGGCGCAAAGTGGCCGTAGCAGAATCTTTCGGAAAATAAGCCAGAAAAAGATGATTCCGGGGGCAACCCGTAACTGTATCCTGCTCTACCTCTCCCAGCAGGGCAACCCTGCACAATATGCTGCGCTCCCTCTCTTCGGGATGCTCGCGGATACAAACCCTATAAACAGCAGGTTTGCCCGAAAAGGGAAATACCGTCTTTCCCTGCTGCCAACTCATCAAGCAGCCCCCCGTACCACCCAAGAAAAGGTATACCGCCGCTCCATACACCCATCCGGTATGCTTGTATCTACCTATAATAAAAAGAAAAAGCAGAAAACCTGCCACATACTCCCATGCAGAAAGCACGTGTGGAAACGCATCTCCACACAAAATACCAACTACCAACGGCATCAACAGTCGAAGGAAAGGATGCCGTTGCCAGCTGTCGATTATCAATCCAGAAGACGGATTACAGATTCCTTAATGCACGGATGGCCTCCTTCGGATCGGGAGCCGAGAAAACGGCATTGCCTGCCACCAGTACATCTGCTCCAGCTTCTACCAGACGCGAACCGGTTTCCAAGTTTACGCCACCGTCCACTTCTATCAAGGCCTGCGAACCGGTAACCGTAATCAATTCACGCAACTCGCGCACCTTGTCAAGAGAATGCTCTATGAACTTTTGTCCGCCGAAGCCAGGATTTACGCTCATTATCAGCACCATGTATACATCATTAATAATATCCTTCAACAAGGACACGGGAGTTGCCGGATTAATCGTTACTGCCGGCTGCATCCCTGCTTCGCGAATTTGCTGCACCACGCGGTGCAGATGCGGACAAGCCTCGTAATGCACATTCATGACATGGGCTCCCAGAGCCTTCACCTCCGGAATAAACTTCTCCGGCTGTACAATCATCAGATGCACATCCAAAGGCTTCTGCGACAGTTTTGCCACATACTTCAGTACCGGGAATCCGAAAGAAATATTAGGGACAAACACACCGTCCATGATGTCGATATGTACCCACTCCGCCTCACTTTCGTTAATCATTTCAATGTCTCGTGCCAGATAACCAAAATCGGCAGAGAGAATAGAAGGGGATATGATTGGTTTCATAATGTTATGTTCTAAAGTTTACGAACTTTGTTATGTACAAATATAGAGAAAAGATTTAATTCAGCCTAACATTGGAAATCAAAACTCTCACTGCAAACTTACTGCATACCTTTTGCAGCGTCACTGCAAACGTGTTGCAGTAGCACTGCAAAGCAGTTGCAGTCACACTGCATATTAGTTGCAGCAACACTGCAAAGCGGTTTGCAGTGACGCTGCAAAACGAGTGCAGTAGTTTTGCAGTAGGAAGTCATTGAATGACAATCAGTTATTTCATCACGTATCCTTCCGTCAACCGGAAGCCGCGCAACAGTTCATCCGTTTTCAGTTTCTTCTTGCCCGGAAGCTGGAGGGAGCAGATGCCGACAAAGCCATCTTCGGCAGCAACGCGGATATAGGTCTTCCCGTCTGTCTGCAAGGTTCCGGGAGTCAGTTGATGGGATTCCCCTATTTTCTCCGTCTCGAAGACTTTTACCACAACAGATTCTCCACCGGGTTGGACCAGCTCCGTCCAAGCGGCAGGATAGGGAGAAAGACCGCGTATAAAATCGTAAATACGCTTCACCGGGCGGTTCCAGTCAATACGACAAGTATCTTTGAAGATTTTCGGTGCCGGACGCAGTTCACCCACGACGGCCATTTCTTCTTGAGGAATACTTTTCACTGTACCGGCAAGAATGGCATCTACGGTTTCTACCACCAGGCGACCGCCCAACAGCATCAGTTTGTCGTGGACGATACCCACGTTGTCCGTATCGGCAATGGGTACCCGTACCTGCTGGATAACCTCACCGGTGTCAATCTCATGTTTCAGGAAGAAAGTGGTGATGCCCGTTTCCGTATCACCATTAATCACCGCCCAGTTGATGGGGGCTGCGCCGCGATACTGCGGAAGCAGGGAAGCATGCAGGTTGAAGGTGCCCAATCGCGGCATGTTCCATACCACCTCCGGCAACATGCGGAAAGCAACGACTATCTGCAAATCGGCCTTCCATGCACGCAACGCCTCCACAAAAGCCTCATCCTTCAGCTTCTCCGGCTGAAGAAGCGGAAGATTATGTTCCAGTGCATACTGCTTCACCGGAGAAAACTGGAGTTTATGTCCCCGTCCGGCAGGCTTGTCGGGCATCGTAATGACACCCACCACATTGTAGCCTCCTTCTACCAGGCAACGAAGAGCCTCCACCGCAAAGTCGGGAGTACCCATATATACAATCCTCAAATTCTTCTTTTCCACCATTTCATTTACAGTTTACCATTTACAATGTACCATTTGCGAGGCAGCTCATTTGCCCATTTACAATTTACCATTTACAATGTACGAAGCATCTTCTTTGCGATTTACAATGCCCCATCACCCCGAACGGCAAATAGTAACTTGTAAATAGTAAAATAGTAAATACCAAAAAGTCCTCAGTCTTCCGAAAAATGTACCAATACTTCACGGTACGAGTTGAATATCTTCGACTTGGACACGAAGCCCAAGTATTTGTTTTCCGCATCCACCACCGGCAGATTCCACGCCTTCGTATCATCAAAGGTACGCATCACCCGCTCCATACTGTCCGTATCATACAGACGTGCCGGAGCCGAAGTCATCAGTTTTCCCACCGTAAAGCGATGATATAACTCCTGGCGGAACATAATGTTCCGGATATCGTCCAACAAGACAATGCCAATCAGCACCCCTTCCTTATCCGTCACGGGAAAGACATTGCGATGCGAGGCAGAAATGGCCTTTACCAGTTCGCCCAAATCCATTTCGGGATGCACGGTCACAAAATCCTTTTCCACCACATTCTCCATCTTCATCAGGGTAAGGATGGCCTTGTCCTTATGGTGCGTCAACAGTTCTCCTTTCTTGGCCAAACGCATGGAATAGATACTATGAGGCTCGAACATGATGATGGTAAGATAAGAACTGACGGAAACAATCATCAGTGGCAGAAACAGGTCGTATCCTCCCGTAAGCTCGGCTATGAGGAACACGCCGGTCAGCGGAGCGTGCATGACCCCACTCATGACCCCCGCCATTCCCATCAAGGCAAAGTTCTTCTCGGGCAGATAAGCCGTCATCTCTATTTCATTGCTGAAATGTGAAAAGACAAAACCGGCAATACAACCCAGATACAACGAAGGTGCGAAGATACCGCCGCAACCGCCCCCGCCATTCGTGGCACTCGAGGCAAAGACCTTGAACAGAATAATCAGTATGAGGTATATCAGCAACAGATTGCCGTGCCCGTAGAAGAAGGAATTATTCATCACCGTGTCCCATTCGGCATTGCTCATCCCATTCAGCAACAATTCTATCGTATCGTAACCTTCGCCATACAACGGTGGGAAAAGGAATATCAGGATACTCAGCATGGCACCGCCCATTATCAGTTTCTTATAGGGAGTTCTCAACCTTCCGAACACGCCTTCCACAGAGTTCATGGCCCGGGTAAAATAAAGGGAAACCAATCCGCAGAAGATACCCAGCATAATGACATACGGAATACGCTCCAGTTCGAAAGCTTGGTCCAGATGGAATTTGAACATGGCATCCGTACCCGTCACGATATAGGAAACAGTTGCAGCCGTCACCGCAGATATCAGCAACGGCAACAAGGAGGACATTGTCAAATCTATCATCAGTACCTCCAGCGTAAATACCAGACCGGCAATCGGCGCCTTGAAAATGCCTGCAACCGCACCGGCAGCACCACATCCCACCAATAGCATCAGCGTACGATGCTCCATCTTGAAGATGGTTCCCAGATTGGAACCGATAGCCGAACCCGTCAGCACAATAGGCGCCTCTGCCCCGACCGAACCACCGAAACCGATGGTAATGGAACTGGCTATGATGGACGACCAAGTGTTATGCCGTTTGATGCGTCCCTGCCGCCGCGAGATGGCGTATAGGATTTTGGTAACACCATGACTGATGTCGTCCTTCACCACGTAGCGGACAAACAATCCGGTCAGGAAGATACCCACTACCGGATAGACCAGATAAAGGTAGTTGGCTTCCGTCGCATTGAAATTATCCGTCAGGAAGTTCTGTATCCAGTGTATGATGACTTTCAGTATCAGTGCGGCGAATGCCGTAAAGATACCTACAAGAAAACTGAGAATCAGTATGAACCGCTTTTCCTTGATATTCTTTTCGCGCCATATGATGAAGCGCTGCAACAAACTCCTCTTGTCCTCTGCCATTTTTCCTTTTATTCGCGAATAATCTTAATGACTCCGCCCTTGCCCAACTTGATGATACTGGACGGTTTCGGGCGTCCCGTTTCCTCCTGGCGGTATCCTACTATATAATCCACCGCAGACTTGATGTCTTCACTTATTTCACTGAAGTTACCGGGAGACGGTTGCCCGCTGACATTGGCAGAAGTAGAGACTATCGCCTTGCGGAACTGCTGACAAAGCCGTTTTGAAAATGCCTCACTGGTGACACGGATACCTACACTACCATCTTCGGCAAGCAAGTTAGGAGCCAGATTACGCGCTCCGGAATAAATTATGGTAAGGGGCTTGTCAGCCAGTTCTATCAAATCCCAGGCAACCTCCGGAACATCCTGCACATAGAAATCCACCTTTACCGGAGAATCTACCAATACCAGCATCGCCTTACTGTCAGAGCGTTGCTTGATTTCATATACACGGCGCACCGCTTCTTCATTGGTAGCGTCACAACCTATACCCCAAATCGTATCTGTCGGATACAGAATTACCCCGCCCTCGCTCATTACCTGGCAGGCTTTTTTGATGTCTTCTATCATTTCTTGATATATAAGTTCACGGATTAACACGCAAAAATAGTATTTTTGCAGCGATTATAAACAAAGTTTAAGAGAAAACAATGGAAGAAATTCAATTTAACCACACCCTGCCCATACAACTACGCTTCAATGACGTCGACAAATTCGGCCATGTAAACAACACTGTTTACTTCTCTTTTTATGATTTAGGAAAAACGGAATATTTCGCTTCCGTATGCCCGGATGTAGATTGGGAAAAGGATGGTATCGTTGTCGTCCATATTGAAGCAAACTTCCTCGCACAGATTTATGGTTCGGACCATATCGCCGTGCAAACTGCCGTCACTGAGATAGGAACCAAAAGCTTCCACCTCGCCCAACGGGTCATTGATACGGAAACCCAAGAAGTAAAATGCGTATGTACCTCCGTCATGGTAGCCTTCGACCTCGCCAAACACGAGTCCAAGCCACTGGAAGAAAAATGGATTGAAGCAATCTGCAAATATGAGGGAAAAGATTTGAAGAAAAAGAAATAAAATCCTATATTTGTCAATTAAGCTAACATTTGTATAAGTAACAATCAGTTACATTTAGTCAACTGCTATGATTCGATTGATATTATTGACCGATTTTACAGAGTCCTTTTCGTACAATCTGCTAAAGGGGGTATTGGCCTATTCCAAAAGCCATGAGCCATGGGTAGTATGCCGTATGCCACCCTCCTACAAAAACAGTCATGGTATAGAAGGAGTCTTGAAATGGGCAAAGACATGGCATGCAGATGCAATCATCGGCAGATTTGACAATGATGACAACGTGGAGCTATTCCGTGAAAACGGAATTATCGCATTGGCCCAGGATTATAAATCAAGGTTCAGCAATATTCCAAACATCACCGGCGATTACCGCAAGACCGGCAGAATGGCAGTCAGCAGAGTTTTTTCTGAGTAAAGGCTTTCAGAACTTCGCATTCTATGGTTATCGCGATACGGTATGGTCACAAGAACGTTGCGAGGGTTTCTATGAATGTATAGCAGCCCAAGGGTTTGGAAACAATTTCTATTCTTATCAGGACCAATCCCTTGATGACTTATGGTTTTATGAAGCACCGCCCCTGCTCAACTGGTTAAAGTCATTGCCACAACCTACGGCACTCATGGCTTGCGATGACAATCAAGGGAACCGCATTACGGAAATCTGTAAAGTCAACAACATCAGAGTGCCCGACAAGATAGCAATATTAGGAGTCGACAATGATGAGATTATATGCAATCTTTCAGACCCTCCCCTATCCAGTATCAGCCAAAACATTGTAAGAGGCGGATTTGAGGCAGCTGCCCTCATAGAACATCTATTGAATGATGAGGAGGCCACTTATCAGGACGTAGTGCTCCAACCAGTTAATATAATCAACCGGCTTTCAACCGACTTCTATTCTACCACCGATGCCCATATCCAAACCGCTCTGAAATATATCCATCAGAATATAGCGGCTGATATCACCGTATCGGATATAGTGAAACAAGTACCATTATCACGCCGTTTATTGGAGATTCGTTTCAAGCAAGTCACTCAGCAATCCATCCACAAATACATCTTCAACCTTAGGATGGAACGTTTTGCCCAATTGCTGTTGGCCAGTGATGCTCCGATTGCAGATGTGGCGGAACAAGTCGGAATAAACAATCTGAAAAACTTGTCCCGCCAATTCAAAGCTTTGAAGAAAGTCTCTCCCAATGAATATCGGAAAGAGTACCAGACAAAGAGTTACCAGCGCTGATTTAATCCGGTACAAACAACATGGTATCAGGTAACACGGTTTCCAGAACATTCCGTCCCGAATACCCGACTTCCAATTCCTGGCCCATGTAATCTTCGAAATACAGCAGATGCAACTCGTGGTACCCTGCTTCGAGAGCGACTTTCCCTTCGGCACGGCGTCCGCTGTGTCCACCGTCGTTATCAACAATCAATTTACCGTCTATGTATAGTTTAGAACCATCATCGGAAAAAGTATAGAAACGGTATACTCCCCTTTCTGGAATTTTCACCAACGTACGGAAATCATAAGCAAAATGATCAGGGACGGCTACTTCTTCAATCGAGAAGTTCTTCATCACCCCTTCCTTCACTTTATTGCAGGCGGCAATATCGGCAACACGTTTACATTTGCCTTCATAATAGGTATATGCCACGCCCTGCTTCTTGGGAGAAGTTCCCGTAGCCGGCAAATAAGCCATACTCTGCTCCTCATCCGAATTCAGACCTGAAGGGTAATAGTAGGCAGCCTCCCTTCCCGAAGGAGTGGAAATCCATGTGTCAAATTTGAATTGGTCTTCGTACAGTTCAATGATACGGGCTCCTCTCGTCAACTCTCCATACGCATCCGCACCGGTCACCCGTCCGTATCCCAATGCAATACCTTTATCTATTCCTATAAAATCGTTATCATGGTCATGTCCTACAAATACTCCCATTACATCCCTCATGTCAAGGAAGGAAGCAAACATACCAGAATTGATATTAGCAGAGGCAACTCCACCTTCTTTGTCATTGCCATAAGTTTTCCCGTCACCTCTGATTTCGTTGTATTCAATCAGCGGAATATGGAAAAAGGCCAAAGCAGGAACGGGATTACCACCGTTCTTCTCTGCAAAGTGTTTACTTTGCTTTCTGTACCATTCTATTTGGTCGAAATGAATCCAGTCGTAAGCACCATAGATTTTATTAGGCTGATAGTCGTTGGAATCCATGCAATAGAGCAATGCCTCTACCTGGTCCTTCTTCTCCGGACTATAAATAGAAATCACACAATTACCACATCCCATAATATCTTCAGGGCCTTTTGCCCCCACATAGTAGGGAGACTTCAAGAGGAAATCATAGATTTCATTGCGCGTCAAGTATTCTGCATCATGGTTTCCCATCATCACCACAAAAGGCATCTTGGCTTCATTGAAAATATCCACTACACTTTTCCATCCATCCATAGCAGGGTCATCGGTCACCACATCCCCACTCAGTATAGCAATGTCCGGATGTTCGGCTGCCAGGACAGCACGGAT
>OAWD01001138.1_pt1 | contig 12537 bp, 9 predicted proteins | sample 1495361 | NCBI WGS metagenome assembly OAWD01 (sample SAMEA2580130, study PRJEB22360) | human gut metagenome | biome: human gut; feature: human-associated habitat; material: faeces | place: Denmark | collected 2008/2010 | reverse complement strand
GTCCTGCAATCCGTAATATCGCCTACTGCAAAGGAGCGCCCAAATGGGTCTGTGGGATGTTGACAAGATCGAGTATGTCGGCCGCGCCAAGGGATCGAAGGAAGACTTCGCCTTCCATTACTACGATGCCGACAAGGTCGTTGCCGGCAAGAAGATGAAGGATTGGCTGCGCTTCGGCGTCGCTTGGTGGCACACCTTCAACCAAGAACTGGTTGATCCGTTCGGTACCGGCACCGCGCACCGCCCGTACTACAAGTACACCGATCCGATGGATCAGGCTCTGGCCAAGGTCGACTACGCCTTCGAGCTGTTCCAGAAGCTGGGCGTCGAGTACTTCTGCTTCCATGATCGTGACATCGCCCCCGAAGGCGACACCCTGCGCGAGACCAACGCCAACCTCGACAAGGTCGTTGACAAGATCGAGGAGAACATGAAGTCCACCGGCGTCAAGCTGCTGTGGAACACCTCCTCCCTGTTCACCAACCCGCGCTTCGTGTCCGGCGCCGCCACCTCCCCGTTCGCCGACATCTACGCCTACGCCGGTGGCCAGCTCAAGAAGAGCCTCGAAATCGGCAAGCGCCTGGGCGCCGAGAACTACGTGTTCTGGGGCGGTCGCGAAGGCTACGAGAACCTGTGGAACACCGAGATGAAGCGCGAGACCGACCACATCGCCAAGTTCTTCCACATGTGCGCCGACTACGCCAAGGAAATCGGCTTTGAGGCCCAGGACAAGCTCATCGGCTGGGATATGGATGAGTTCCCGACCGACCTGTACGAGACCGTCGCCGTCATGTGGGAAGTCCTGCAGGCCGGCTCCATCGGACCTCACGGTGGTCTGAACTTCGACGCCAAGCCGCGCCGTACCTCCTTCTACGAGGAGGACCTGTTCCGCTCCCACATCGCCGGCATGGACACCTACGCCGCCGGCCTGCTGGTTGCCGACAAGATGAACCAGGACGGCTTCATCCAGGACCTCATGGCCGAGCGCTACAGCTCCTACGATTCCGGCATCGGCAAGGACATCGACGAGGGCAACGTCACCTTGGCCGACCTCGAAGCCTACAGCCTCGACAAGCCGCAGTCCGAGCTCATCGCCGCCACCAAGTCCGATCACCTCGAGTCCGTCAAGGCCACCATCAACAACTACATCATTGATGCCCTGTCTGAGGTCGAGTGACCATCGGTCTGACCGATTGAATTTGCTCCATCGGGCGCGTACGCATCAATTATGATGCCAGTGCGCCCGATGGGCTGATTCGATAATTTCGCCATGTGCGGTGTTGTGTTATGCCCGCATGGCACCTTTCCATTCCTTCTTTTTTCCTTTCTCTCCTTCCATTGGAAAACCGCCTGAGGCAACGTCGCCAAGGGCGGTTTTCTGGTTGTGGCGGGGCTGAGGGTGGATTGGGGTGGGGCGAACATGTTTGCGGCGGGGTGCGTTGACGGTGACGTGTTGGCGACGGTGAACATATCGGCGGCAGGAGAAGATAAGCTGTTCTCAGGGAAACATCAGCACAACAAAGGAGTTACGCATGCGAGATTTCATTTTCCATAACCCGGTGAAGATCTACTTCGGCAAAGGGCAGGCGTGCCATATCGCACAGGAGGTGGAGCGTGTCGAGGGCGCCGTTCTGGTGGTGTATGGCGGCGGATCGATTAAACGCAACGGTGCCTATGACGATGTAATGGCTGCGCTGGCAGGAACCGGGCGCAAAATCATCGAGCTGCCCGGCGTTACGCCGAACCCGCGATTGGACAAAGCGCTGGAAGGCGTACGACTGGTCAAGGAGCATGGCGTCGGCCTGATTCTGGCCGTCGGCGGTGGCTCGGTAATCGACTGCGCGAAATTCATTTCGTTGGGTTCCGGCATCGGTGACGATGAGGATTTGTGGGATGACTACATCGAAACCGGCAAACCGGCACCTGAAGGGCTGATTCCGGTTGGCGTGGTGCTCACCACCGCGGCAACGGGCTCGGAAATGGGAGATGCGGCCGTGCTTACCAATTGGGAACGCAACCGCAAGCTCGGCTATACGTCGTTCCCGCTGATGCCCAGGTTCTCCGTGCTGGATCCAAGCTACCTGATGACATTGCCCGCCGAACAGACGGTGTATGGCTTCGAGGACATGTTCTGCCACACGTGTGAGCAGTATTTCTCCTATCCGGTGGACGACAACCTTTCCGACGAAATCGCCGAGGGCATCCAACGTCATATTCTGCGTTCGTGGCGAGCATGCTTGGCCGATCCGAAAGATTATGAGGCTCGCTCCAATGCAATGTGGGATTCCACGTTGGCTCTGAACCGCATTATCTCGCGCGGCAAGGAAGAGGATTGGGTGACGCACGGCATCGAACACGCGCTGTCCGCATACACCGATATCGCTCACGGCGCTGGTCTGGCCGTGGTTCACCCGCATTGGATGGCATACGTGTATCTGGTCAACGATGAGGTGACGGCTCGCTTTGCCCGCTGGGCGGTCGACGTGTGGGGTGTGACGCCCACCGGCAAAACCGATCGCATGGTGGCCGAGGAAGGCATTGATCGCTATGTCGATTTCCTGCGCCGCGTAGGTGCGCCGCTGATTCTTTCTGAGGCCGGCGTGCCCGACGATCCCGCCTCTCTCGACAAGTACGCCGATCATGCCGGTGAGGCCGGCGGCTCATTCGTGCAGATTCACCGTGACGATGCCCGAGCGATTCTCGAGGCATGCAAGGAACCGGTGTCGTTCTGACGGTTGGACTAATCCCGTGATTTGAGCCGCCGCGTGCTGTCCCGCACCACCAAAGACGTAGGAAGAACCACGCGCTTCTGAATCTTGCGTCCTTCATTGGTATCGATGACCATGCGAGCTGCAGTGGTGGCCATGTCTTGCAATGGCTGGCGGACCGTGGTCAACGCCGGGCCCATGTACGCGGCGGTCTGTATATCGTCGAATCCGATAACGGACAGATCTTCGGGGATGCGGATTTTCAGTTGACGGGCCGCCTCGTAAACGCCCATGGCCTGTATGTCACTGCCTGCAAAGATGGCGGTCGGGCGACTTTGTTCGTTTTCAAGTAACGTCATGGCTCCTTCGTAACCGCTTGGCGTGGTGAAATCGCCTTCGGTGATGAGTTCGGGAGAGGTGGGGATATTGCGTTCGGCGAGGGCCGCCGAATAGCCGTCAAGCCGGGCACGTGAGCAGAGCATTTCATCCGGTCCGGTGATGATGCCGATGCGCTTGTGGCCGAGTTCCAGCAGATGACGGATGGCGATGACGCCGCCCATCCAGTTGTCCGCCTGTACGGAGAGATCATCTAATGCCGGATTGCCGGAAGGGTCGAAGACGACGAACGGAATGCCGTGTGATTGGAACATGCTGCGTTCCTTGTCCGTCAAGTTGGAGAACACCAGAATAGCGCCAATGGGCTGTCGGTCGATGATGCTTTCGACCCAGGAAGAGTCGGGGTGCTGCCGGTCGCCACTTTCCGCAACCATGACATTGATGTTGTGCGGCTTGGCCTCCGTGATGATGCCCCTGAGCACTTCCAGCGCCCAAATGGTCTCGAAATCCCGAAATACCACCTCGATGGTGCGTTGTTTGCGGGAAGGGGAGACGCGGCGAATGTAGCCGTTGTCTTTCAGGGCTTTGTCAATGGCCTGCCGGGCCGCTTCCGAAATATCCGCCTTGCCGTTCAGGGCTTTGGACACAGTGGCCAGTGAGTAGCCAGTCTGTTTGGCGATGTCTGCAAGTTTGACCTTGTTCTCGCCGTTGCTTTTGCGCTGTTCTGTCGACGCCATCATTGACCGCCTTCATCAGAGAATGTTGGTATCAGTATATTCGAAACTTTCGTAAAGTCAATTTGACGATAAAGAATGGTGTACATAAGTGAAAAAGGTTGGAATTTCAACGATTTTGATAGTAAAAAAGCCGATATAAATTTCGTTTGACCGTCAAACTAAGTCTCTCTATGATAGAGGTATCGAAAACATAAAGCGAGTTTTCGATAAAGTTAAAGAAGGTTGATGGAATAGGTGAAACGGCGAGGTTTCACTGAAAACATCATTAATTACCAGCTGTTAGATATGTAACTGGCTGATATCCCTTTCGAAACTTTCGTAAATCGCGGATCGGTTTCATGCTGGTCAAGAACAATAAGGAGACGATAATGAAGTTCAAGTCCGTGGCCGCCGCACTTCTGGCGGCGGTAACCTGTGTCAGCATGGCCGCTTGCGGGAGCGGCGGCGACACGAATGCCGATGGCAAGGTGGAAATCACCATGTGGCACAACTCCACCACTGGCGACGGCAAGGCATACTGGGAATCCGCCGCCAAGGCGTTCGAGAAGGAAAACCCGAACGTTACCATCAAGATTGAAGCCATTCAGAACGAGGATATGGATGGCAAGCTGCAGACCGCTCTGCAGGACCCGAATTCCGCCCCCGATATCTTTATGGCGCGTGGTGGCCAGAAGCTACGTGATGTGGTCGAAGCTGGGCAAGCCATGGACCTGACCGACAAGATCTCCGACACCGTCAAGAACCAGATGGCCACTGCTGAAGCCACCGGCACCATCGATGGCAAGATCTACAGCGTGCAGCAGTCAGTGCTTCCCGGCGGCATCTGGTATTCCAAGGATCTGTTCGAGAAGGCCGGTATTACTGAAACTCCGAAGACCTGGGATGAGTTCAAGACTGTGGTGCAGAAGCTGAAGGACGCCGGCATCACGCCGATTGCCGTAGGCGGTAAGGACGCCTAGCCGGCCGCCCACTGGTGGTACTGGTTCGCACTGCGCGAATGCTCCGCTGACACCTTCGACAAGGCCCAGTCCGATAAGGACTTTAACGATAAGTGCTGGGCCCGTGCCGGTGATGATGTGCAGGCGCTGCTCGACCTCGATGCCTTTAACGATGGCTTCCTGACCACTCCGGCCCAGCAGGGCGCAAGCTCCTCCGCCGGCCTGCTCGCCAACCACATGGCAGCTATGGAACTCATGGGCGGCTGGGAGCCCGGCGTGATCAGGGACCTGACTCCGGACAAGAAGGACATGGCCGACCTCGGCTACTTCGCATTCCCGACCATGGACGGTGGCGAAGGCGATCCAACCGCCATCATGGGTGGTTCCGATGGCATGGCCGTGGGCGCGTGGGCGCCTGAAGAGGCTGTGGACTTCCTCAACTTCGTCTCCGAGAAGGAATGGCAGGAGAAGTGCGCTGAGGCGTTCGCCACCATCCCGGCCAACAAGGAAGCCCAGGACGTGGTGACCAACGAGGCTCTGAAGCAGGTGCTGACCGTCTACAACGACGCATCCTCCGTGTCCATGTGGCTCGACACCGTGTTCGGCCAGAACATCGGCAACGCACTCAACGAAGGCGTGGTCAACATGATGGCCGGTCAAGGTTCCGCCCAAGACATCGTCAAGGGTGTTGAAACCGCTGCGGCCAAGGGCTGATTCGCTCTGCCCCGACTGTAATTCCTGGGCCGCGGCGAATGCTTGCACAGCAACAACCGCGGCCCAATTTGTTTTTCTTAGGAAGGCCTCAACAATGTCAGTTTCAGCAGGCGCGAAGGTACAGCGCCGCACGTCGGGCTTAAGCGACAAGGTTCGCAAACGTATCGAAATCACTATCCTTTCGCTTCCTGCCCTGATCATGTTCCTCGGATTCGTCATCCTGCCGGTGTTCATGGCCGGCTACTACGGATTCTTCAAGTGGAAGGGCTATGGCAAGCCCACCGTCAACGGCCAGTTCATCGGTTTTGAAAACTACAAGGTCATTCTGACCGACCCGAACTTCCAGCAGGCATTGGGACACACGCTATTCGTGGTCGTCGCTTCGCTCGTCATCCAGGGGCCGCTGGCCATCCTCTTCGCCCTGCTGCTCAACCAGAAATTCAAGGGCCGCGCACTGATTCGTACCCTGATTTTCGTGCCGTACGTCGTTTCCGAAGTCATCGTTGGCACCGGCTGGAGTCTCATCCTCCAGACCACAGGCGCATTGAACGCGCTACTCAAGAAAATAGGACTTGGCGGGGCGGACTGGATCTCCGATCCGAAAGTCGCCATCTGGACATTGATGTTCATCATTTCGTGGAAGTACATCGGCTTCGCCGTCATCCTGATGATTGCCGGCATGCAGTCGATTCCCGAAGACCTCTATGAAGCCGCGAAGGTGGATGGTGCTGGATTCTGGCGTCAGCAGTGGAGCATCACCCTGCCACTGCTCGGCCCCACCCTTCGTATCTGGGCATTCATGTCGATTATCGGTTCTCTTCAGCTGTTCGACTTGGTCTACATCATCTGGGGCCAGTACGTGTCGTCTACCGCAGGAACGTCCACCATGGCAACCTACATGGTGCGCGAAGGTCGACTCGCCAACAACTATGGTTACGGTTCCGCCGTGGCCGTGGTGATCTTCATCATCTCGCTGGTCATTGCCTTGACCTACCAGCGGTTCGTACTTAACCGAGATCTCGAAGGTGCGCTCACCGACGAGAAGGATGCCAAGCGTCGTGCCAAGCGTGCGGCGAAGGAAGCGGCCAAGCTTGCCAAGGCCAATGGCAATGCCGCAGCAGTTGCAAATGAGGTGGTTTCACAATGACGACCGCAGTCTCCCCGTCCGTGGGCAAGGGCAAGAACAAGACCTATGATCCGTATGCATTGAGAAAATCCGCAAAGACCCCGTGGGGCAACCCGGTCGTCTACTTCTTCTCACTGCTGCTTGTGGCGCTGTGCGTTGGCCCGGTGCTGTACATCATTATCGGCGGCTTCCGCACCAATGCGCAGATTACGAGGGACCCGGCCGGCTGGCCCGATCCATGGAACTTTGAGAATTACAAGACGGTGTTCACTTCGAACATCTTCTGGCCGGAACTCGTCAACTCCCTGATCGTCTCCATTGGCACAATGGTGGGCATCGTGGTGCTGGCCTTGATGGTGAGCTTCGTCATTGCCCGATACGAGTTCAAATTCAACAAACTGCTGTACTCGCTGTTCGCCGCCGGCATGATGTTCCCCATCACCGTGGCCATCACCCCGTTGTATCTGCTGCTGCGCAATCTGCACCTGATCAACTCGCATCTGGGCATTATTCTGCCCCAGATAGCATTCGGCCTGCCACAGGCCATCATCATCCTGGTGCCATTCCTCAAGTCCATTCCTAAGGAACTGGAAGAAGCGGCAGAGCTGGACGGCTGTTCTCGCATCGGCTTCTTCGGCCGTATGGTGCTGCCGTTGAGCTGGCCCGGCGTGGCCACCGTCGGCATCCTGAGCTTCGTGAGCAGCTGGAACGCCTACATGCTGCCGCTGTTCCTGCTCAACGATTCCAGCAAGTACACCTTGCCGCTCGGCGTGCAGATGTTCAGCTCCCAGCATTCGGTCGATACCGCTCAGGTACTGGCCTTCACCTCGCTGTCGATGATCCCCGCGCTGATCTGCTTCACCATTTTCCAGAAGAAGATCGTTGGCGGCCTGACCGGTGCTGTCAAGGGCTAGTCGCAGCAACCATAAACGTGCCGTGGAAAGGTACATGGCTCTTTGGGCCGATTCCTTTCAACCTCTTCCTTTCCTCCTTCCCACGGCACCCATTCTTTTCAATGAGGAGAAAACCATGAAGATCTCCAATCCCGTACTCCCCGGATTCAACGCAGATCCCTCGATGATCCGTGTAGACGATACCTACTACATTGCCAACTCCACCTTCGACTGGTGGCCGGGAGTCCGTTTGCACGAATCCCGCGACATGGTTCACTGGAATCTGCTGCCCGGGCCCTTAAACCGCGTTTCCCAGTTGGACATGAAGGGCAACCCGTCTGGCGGCGGCATCTGGGCGCCTGACCTGTCCTACGCGGACGGCAAATTCTGGCTCATCTACACGGATGTGAAGATCGTCAACGGCGCGTTCAAGGATTGCGCGAACTATCTGGTCACTGCCGAGGACATCCGCGGCCCGTGGAGCGAGCCAATCCGTGTCAATGGCGTGGGCTTCGACGCCAGCCTGTTCCATGATACCGATGGACGCAAGTATCTGGTGCAGCAAACCTGGGACTTCCGTGAATATCATCATCCGTTCGACGGTATCACCTTGACTGAATTCGATGTCAAGACCATGCAATTGAAGCCGGAAACAGCCCGCACCATCTGGCGCGGCACCGATGTGAAATTAGTCGAAGGACCGCACCTCTACACCATCAATGGCTGGTACTACCTGTTTTGTGCGGAAGGCGGCACCCAATACGAGCATCAGGAGTCCGTGGCCCGTTCGCGAACCTTGGATGAGCTTTCGTTCGAAAGCATGCCGAGCAATCCGTTCATCTCCAACTTCGATACCCCCGGCACCTACCTGCAAAAGCAGGGGCATGGAGCACTCGTGGATACGCCCGGCGGCGAATGGTATTACGCTTCACTGTGCGGCAGGCCCTGGCGGCACGAGAACGAGCCGGCTCATGGCGTGCGCGGCTGGTGCACGCTCGGCCGAGAGACTTCGATTCAGAAGGTCGAGTGGGATGGCGATGGCTGGCCGTATGTGGTCGGCGGCCATGGGGGAGAGCGTTATGTCGAAGCCCCGGCCGACGCCATCGCAACCGAGGCCCCTACGGATCATAGCCAGCATGACGAGTTCGAATCGAGCGAACTCGACCTCAACTGGAACACCCTGCGTGTGCCATTCACCGAGACCATGGGCCGCGTGGGCGGCGGCTCGCTGACCTTGCGTGGTCAAGGGTCGCTGGCAAACCTGTTTGAACTGTCGCTGGTAGGACGCCGTTGGCAGGCGTTCGATTTCAACGCCGAAACCAAGGTGACGTTCGAGCCGAGCAACTACATGCAGATGGCCGGCCTGACCAACTTCTACAACCACCTGTGCTGGTCATGGGCATTCATCACCTGGGACGAGAAGCGAGGACAGCGCGTAATCGAAGTCGCCCAGAACGATTTCGATACGTACACGTCGTTCCTCAAAGACACAGCCATCGCCATTCCTGATGACATCGAATCCGTATGGTTGCGAACCAAAGTGCGTACGCGTACCTACACCTACGAGTATTCGTTCGATGGCAAGACATGGCATGAGATTCCGGTGACGCTGGACGCCGCCGTGCTCTCCGATGATCATGTGGCCCAACGTTATGGCGGATTCTTTACCGGCGCGTTCGTCGGGTTGGTGGCCGTGGACCTTTCCGGATACGGCAAAGAAGCCATTTTCAGCCATTTCGATTACATGGAAATATGATGACGCCAGGCGGCTTTCCTGATAATCAGGGAAAGTCGCCTGACTATTCGGCACTGGGGAATGAAAGGCGACACTTGTGGCAAGCGACAATGAACATTGCGGCGACCGTGGCCGCGAATGTACCATAACCGTCTCCAACCCGGTGTTGCATGGCATGTACCCGGACCCGTCCTGGATATGGGATACGACGCGCGAGGAAATCGTGCTGGTCAACTCCTCGTTTGAATTGGTGCCGGGGTTGCCCATTCATACGACCCGTGATCTTGTGACGTGGACGCGCACGGCGAATGCGGTGGATGAGGCGATGTCTCATCGGCTGCTCATTGATGGCGTCGAGGATTCCGGCGGCCTGTACGCGCCGACCATTCGCCGTATCGGCGGGCGATATGTGATCGTATGCACCGTGGCCCGCGTGGATGAGGTGAAGGCGCTCGCTGCGGGATGCTCGCAGAAGGATATTGATAACTGCCGTGACGCCCAAGGCAATTTCGTCATCGAGGCCGATGAGTTGACCGGACCATGGCGCGGTCCGTACTGGGTGGCCGGGGCCGAAGGCATTGACCCGGACATCTTTGAAGACGGCGATGGCACAGTGTGGTGGACGCAAACGCGCCCGGCATTACACCCGCAGTGGGATGGTCAAACCGAGATCTGGACGCAGCCCATCGCCCCAGGCACGTGGACGTTGCAAGACCATAAAACCGTGATTTGGCGCGGCTATGGCATGGATGCGGTATGGGCTGAAGGGCCGCATTTGTACCGGGTGGGCGATTACCTCTACCTGATGACCGCCGAAGGCGGCACCAGCTTCGAGCACAGTGAGATGATAATGCGCACGCACGCACCGCGCGGATTCGCGGCGGCGCTCGCCGGTTTTGAGAAGAACCTTGCCGCGCAAGATATCTGGATTGAGCCGGCGCGTGACGGTGAACGAAGCGTGGTGGGTCACGATAACCGGCTGTTTGAGGCTTGCAAACGCAATCCGATCCTCACACACCGTCATTTGGGAGCGGGGGAGCCGGTCCAATGCGTTGGGCACGCCGATCTGCTGCTGCATCCGACCGTCGGCTGGCTGCTCGCGTGTCTTGGCATACGTGAGACTCCGGGCGAGGAACCCGGAGAAACGTTCAGCTACTGTGGCCGGGAAACGTTCGTGGCACCGGTCGTATGGCAGCACAATCCGGTCTCGTGGAAGCTGGACGGTGGGGAGCCGAATAAGCGTATCGATATCGACGATCCCGGTTGGCCGGTCGTGGCTCCGGGGCTTGGCCGGCTTCCCGAGAAGTTGGTCGTGGACGTTGACGAGGATGGATTGCCATGTGCAGTGAGGGGTGTGGATTCTGCGGGGTGTGATTGCGCTGCTGGTAATAATGCCGCATGCCCTGCTGAGCTCATCCAGCTCGACGATACCCGCCTAGTCGGCGTTCGAGGCCGTGACGATTACCGGTTCCTGCGTGTCGACGGGCAGGAATATGCCGCGTTCACCCGGCCCGAATACACGATGATGATACATCAGGATTCCACCCATGCTGTCATGGTCATGGCGGAAGCGGAATCCGGCCAATTGACGGCCGAAATCACCGATAGGGGAGATAAGCGGTGCATTGCGCTTGGAGCGCTTGGAGCCAACGAATGGTTCGGATTGCGCTTGCATGGCAATCGTTTGGAATTCCTTGCCGGGCAGCCTGCATCTGACAGCATTGATGAGGGAACAATGCCTGATATTGCACTAATTGCGCACGCGGACGTTACTTATGCTCGTATCATGGCAGATTGTGATGCGCGATTCCTCAGTACCGAATGGGCCGGCGGATTCGTGGGTTGCCTGATCGGCGTAAAACGGCGGTAATGGTCTCAGCCCGCTCTACAATATTGTGCAATCATATTGTTTAATCGTTAAACAAATGCAAGGGGGCAATCGATGGCGCACGATCTCGAACAACTCAAGCAAGATCACCCGGATGTGGCGAAACTGTTCGCCGATGACTGGTTGCAGTACCGTAAGTCGGAGATTTTGCCGGAACTTACGCGCGAGGCGCAGTCCACGTGCGACCGCATCAATCGCATCTACTTTGAAGACACCGCCGAAGCTGAGCGACTGTTCCGCAAACTCGTGCCCGAGGCCGGCGAGGGCGTGGACTTCCGCCCGCCAATCCGGCTTGATTACGGGCTAGGCCTGAAAATCGGAGACCGTACGTTCATCAACATGGACCTGCTGATTGTGGGCGGCGGCCCGATCTCCATCGGTTCCGATTGCCTGATTGGCCCGCGCGTGAGCATCTATACGCCAAACCACGCCATCGCCCGCAAGCCTCGACTGGAAGGCTGGCAGCACAACGCCGACGTGACCATCGGCAACAATGTGTGGCTGGGCGGCAATGCAGTGATCTGCCCCGGCGTCACCGTCGGAGACAACTCGATTATCGGTGCGGGCGCAGTCGTCACCCATGATATTCCCACCGATTCCATCGCCGTGGGCAATCCCTGCCATGTGATTGCCGAAGTCCCGGATGACTGGACTCCTGAAGAGCGGGCCGCTGCCGAGAAGCAGTAGGTTTGCCGCTCTAACCCAACTGTCGCGGCGAAACCGGGATACAGGAGAGAAAGGAACAATGCAATGACGCAATCCGTTTCTGACCATCGGCCAAGCGGCGGCCATCGCCCGAGCCGGCGATGAGGTGGTTGTGCATGCCGGCACCTATCGGGAATCTGTCGACCCCCGATTCGGCGGAGAGAGCGCCACGAACCGCATCGTCTACCGCGCGGCCGCGGGCGAACCGCGCCCGGTAATCACCGGCTCCGAACGTATCGACACATGGCAGCCCGAAGGCGATGGCGTGTGGAAAGCCGTAATCCCGAACGCATTCTTCAACGGATACAACCCGTACGTGGAAACCGTATTCGGCGATTGGACCGTATATCCGGACCCAAAGGCCGAGGTACGCCACCTGGGCGATGTGTATCTGAATGGCAAATCCTTCTACGAAGTCGCCTCGCTGGACAAGGTGCGCAACCCACAGCGTTGGGATACCGGCCGTGACGCCGCCACCGATTCCATCGTGCCTCTGATTGATCCGGATGCCACCGTGAACGTGTGGTGCTGTGCGGTCGATGATGAGGCCACAACCATTTGGGCCAATTTCCATGAAGCCGATCCGAATGCGGAACTTACCGAAATCAACGTGCGCGAGACCTGTTTCTACCCGAGCCGCCCGTTCGTCAATTACATTACGGTCTCCGGCTTTGAAATGGCGCAGGCGGCCTGCCCCTACACGCCGCCGACTGCCGATCAGGTCGGGCTGGTGGGCCCGCATTGGTCCCGCGGGTGG
>OAWD01001135.1_pt1 | contig 12568 bp, 8 predicted proteins | sample 1495361 | NCBI WGS metagenome assembly OAWD01 (sample SAMEA2580130, study PRJEB22360) | human gut metagenome | biome: human gut; feature: human-associated habitat; material: faeces | place: Denmark | collected 2008/2010 | reverse complement strand
ATATCAAGTATATTTCATAAATTATTTGAAAGGTACCCCTTATAATGAATAGGGGGAGATATGGCAGTCAAAAACCCCGCCGCAAGCAACGGGGCATCAAACTTGAAACGCCGTGAACGGCGGGATATTTGACCCTCGCGGCAGTCGCCAAGTGAACGCGCAAGCGCGTTCGTTTGGCTCGTTGCCCGCGGCAATAAATGGAAAACAAGGGAACGGTTTGGCAGGCCGGGATATGGAATGCAAAATTGGAGTGATAAATAGATAAAGGGGCGTAGGGGATGCTTCGATTTTTAACGGAAAGGCTGCGGGAGAGACATAAAAGGCTGCTTCACGAGTATGTGGGTATTTTTATTATCATGGGGACGGTGCTTTTTCTGTCTTTTCTTGTTATCGGATATATTGCCAATTCCACCACGATGGAACAGTCCCGGAACTCTTCCCGGGTGGTTTATAAGCAGGCAAGGGAGCAGATGGAGCAGTTCGAGGAAGAACTTAAGAATATGCAGATGAACGTGGTGAAGAATGAATCGGTGCTTTCTTTCCTGGAGGCTGCAGAGGTGTATGAGAGGCTTCAGATGCTGGAGAATGTCCAGAGTATGGTGGGTATGAACCGGAGGATTAACCGGAATCTGGAGAATATCATCTTTTATGACAAAGACGGAAAGCTCATATTTGCTTTAGGGAATGTATTTCTGGACAAGCCGGATCTGGAGCTGAATGAGATGCTGAATTTTTCGGGAAGGATGTGGGATGAAACCACAAGACAGGCCTGTTTTGAAGTGGGCATGCCTATTTTTAAGGAGGAGGCGGGAGGCTATACTATGCTGGGCAGCGCCTACCTGCTGTTTAATGTGGGAAATCTTCAGGAGATTGTGGACAGGGCACTGCTGAATGCGGAATCGGCAATCGCGCTTGTCGACAAGAGCGGGAGGGCGATTGTCAGGGCGGGAAAGTGGGAGGATTACTACGGGGAGTATGAGACGGATCGGGAGGATAAGAGCAGGCTTGTGTATGCGGATTATGTAGGGGCCACAGGCTGGAGGATCGTAAATGTCATTCCCAAAAAGGCGCTGCTGTCGGGGGCTTCCCAGATGCGCAAGATTACGTATGTTACTTTTCTGGCGGTCGTGTCCATGATGGTTTTCCTGTGCGCCATGCTTTACCGGCACATTCTGTATCCGATTTCCCGGCAGATAGCTTTTATGGAGGGGTTTACGAAGGATACCAACCGGCGCATTGAGGTGCTTGAGGATAACGAAATCGGGGAAATGGCCCGGAAAATGAATCAGATGCTTGACGATATTGAAGAGCTGAACGACGAGATCCTGGAATCCAAACGCAGATATCTGGAGATGGAGTATGCCAAGAAGCAGACGGAGATGATCGCTTACAGAAGCCAGATTAATCCTCATTTCCTATATAATACCTTCAATTGTATCCGGGGGATGGCCTTGTATCACGGGGAAAAGGAAATTGCGGATCTGACCATGGCCCTGTCCAGCTTTTTCCGGTACAGCGTGCAGGGGGAGGAAACGGTGACCGTGAGGGAAGCGCTGGAAAACCTGCAGAGATATGCCCAGATTATCCGGTACCGGTTTAACGGGAAGCATAAAGTAGAGGTGAATGCTTCCCGGGAGGTATTCCTGATTAAAATCCCTAAAATGCTGATGCAGCCCCTGGTGGAGAACGCGGTGCTCCATGGACTGGAGACAAAGGTTGGGGAAGGCACGGTGCGGGTGGATGTCTGGCAGGAGGAACGCAGGCTTGTGGTACGGGTAAAAGACAATGGATGCGGTATTCCGGAAGAAAAGCAAAAGGAACTGCGATGGGCGATGGAATGCTTTGACAGAGAAGAAACCATACCGGATAACGGGCACGGGATTGGTTTCCTGAATGTTTACAGACGTATGCGGCTTTTTTACGGGCAGGATGCGGTATTTACCTTAGAAAGCAGAGAAGGGGAAGGTACGGAAATAAGGATGGTTTTACCGGTGGGAGGAAGATGATATGTACCATGTGTTTTTGGCGGATGATGAGCCATGGGCTTTGCTGACACTTAAAAATATGATAGCGTGGAGTGATTACGGCTTTGCTGTCAGCGGCGAGGCGGCGGATGGGGAACAGGCCCTGGCGAGGATTAACAGAACCAACCCGGATTTGATTATTTCCGATATCCGTATGCCCGGAATGGACGGCCTCACCCTGCTGCAGACGATCCGGGACGGCGGCCTCCAATCGGAGGTACTGCTGGTCAGCGGGTATACGGATTTCGAATATGCAAGAAAAGCGCTGCAGTTCGGCTGTGCCGGTTATCTGGTGAAGCCGGTGGAGGAGAAGGAACTGACGGAATATCTGGATAAGGTTAAGCGGCGTCTGGATGAGAAAAAAGCGGAGCGGGGGCCGGGAGCCGGGGAAGAGCGCCAGAAAGAGGGATACCAGTCGGAAAAGCTGCAGGTACAGGCAATGGTGAAATACATACAGGAGCATTACGCACAGCCGCTCACCCTTCAGGTATTATCGGGCGAGTTTAAAATGAGTGAAAGCTATATCAGCAGTCTCATTAAAAAGAGGACAGGAAAAGGCTTCAGCGAGCACCTGGTGGAAATCCGGATCCGCAAAGCCCAGGAATATCTGCGCACCACCAATGACAGCATCGAGCGGATAGCGGAACGGGTGGGTTATCCCGATTATTTTTATTTTACCAAGGTTTATAAGAAAGCAACCGGAATCAGCCCGGCGGCATACCGCAGGCAGCTGTAGGAGGAAGGGGCGGATCGGTACATATACCTGTCCGATTCGAAAAAAGTAGTGGAAACCGATAGATAGGGATGGGGCCGCGGGGAGAATGCCGCGGCTATTCTTTTTATACCAGGTAAAATCCGTTACCGCTCACGACCTCTCTGTACCCGGGGAGGCCGTGGACGGTAACAAAAATCTAAATATGTGACAAAAATCTAAAAGTATATCCATACAAAGGAAATCCCGGGGATAGTAGAATGAAGCAGTCAGAAACGGTCCGGCCTCCCTGCGTTGATACGCCGGAAGGCGCCGGAAATTCAGAAGGAAAGAGGAAAGGTTTATGAAGAGAAGAAAAACAGGGAAAAGGAACACAAAAAGCCTCTGCGCAATGATGCTGGCCGGCGTGATGGCTTTCAGCCTGGGAGCCTGCGGCTCTGCCGAAACCGGGGCATCGGGTACACAGACAGGACAGAGTGAAGCGGCCGGGGAAACCGCGCAGGCGGACACAGCTGCGGCCGCTTCGGGAGAAACAAGCGAGCTTTACTGGTTTTCCGATGTCTCCGGCTGGGGACCGGCGACGGCAAACTGGTCCACGAAGGAGTCACCCGCTACCAAATATATAGAAGAAAATTTCGGCCTTACATTGAAAATCGAGCAGCCGCCCACAGACGCGTCCACCAAGCTGGGACTGATGATCGCCTCAGGAGAGCTTCCGGATGTGATGTCCATCACCGATGCGGATATGTATAAGCAGCTGGTGGCTGCGGATAAGGTGTGGGATATGAAAACCTTCCTGGAAACCTATGATCCCGATTCCCATCTGCTGAAGGATTTCCCGGAGGATATCAAGCAGGCGCTGACCGATACCTACGGCGGCTGGTATTCCTATCCCAGCCATATGGAGTCCAAAGATAACCGGGAAGTATTCCCTCCGGATGATCAGGTCTGGATCGATGTGGTGGAAAAAGGCAGCAACAGCTGTATTATGTTCAATAAGGAGATTATGGATGCCCTGGGAATAACACAGGAGGATGTCCGGACGGAGGAAGGCTTTTATGCGGCCTGTGAAAAAGTGAAAACCTCCGGTTACCAGGTTGACGGACAAAGTGTGCTGCCTGTGGTACTGCAGTGTAATTTGTGGATTACCGGCAGCCTGGATAGTATCGTGTCATGGAACTTCGGCGCGGTGCCTGTGGATGAAAACGGCAGCTACAGACATATGGAACTGAGCCCCGGATACAAAAACGGCCTGAAGTTCCTGAATAATCTGGTACAGGACGGCTATCTGGATGTCAATACCCTCACCATAGATGAAACGGCACTGAAAACCTATCTGGATGCCAAAAGAGTATTCTGCTGGATTGGAAACCAGGCACAGCAGGACAAGACCAATATGCCCTGGGTTTCCTACGGCCCGATTCTTGCATCCAATGGCGCCAGACCGGCTATGCCCGTAAACCAGTCCGCAGGGACCGGCTGGATTCAGACCCTGGTATCCAAAGACTGTAAGGAGCCGGAGAAGATAGCAAAGCTGTTAAGCTGGGCGTCAGGCAAAGAAGGCCTGCTCATCAATTATTACGGGATGGAAGGCACGGATTATACGATCGATGAAAAAGGAATTGTGACCAGAACGGAAGAAGGGACAACAAAGCTGGCGGAGGATTATGACAATAATGTGCTGATGTGGCCGTTTGCCAACACCTCTTTTGAAAGAAATACGGAGCCGGTTCCCGATCCTGCCAGCAACAGAGGCGTTGAGGTTTCCCTGATGCCGGCTTTGGGAAATTACGAAGATACTTATATCTATGATGAATCCCTGCTCGGTTTCAAGAACAGTACCGTGATTGAACCCTCCAGCGACCTGGGGATCAAACTGTCCCAGATAAAGAATTACCTGGAATCCCAGAAGGCGAAGATCGTAACAGCAGCTTCCGACGAAGTGTTTGAGACAGAATACCGGAATATGCTCGATACGCTGAACCAGTATGAAATCACAGCCATCGATGAGGAATACAACAAGGTATATCAGGAGTACTGTGAAAAGAAAGGCAGCAGCATAGAAGATGTGAATGCCGATTTGTACAAATAAATCCCATGCCCGGCTTACCGGGCGGCAGCCTGATGAAAGACGGAGGTTTTACATGAAAAGGAAAGAAAAAACAAGGAAAGGGTTCCGCCTGGGCTACGACAGGGCCACACAGCTTCAGCTGCATACCCTCATGCTGCCCGGAACCGTTCTGATGCTGCTGTTCAGTATCGTGCCGCTGTTCGGCCTGCTGCTGGCTTTTAAGAATTACAGTGTCATAGAAGGAATCAAAGGGGTATTCACCAGTCCCTGGTATGGCTTCCAGAATTTCAAGGTCATATTCGGTAACTTTGACTTCAAGCGTATGCTGGTAAATACCCTGGGAATCAATCTGATTGGGAATCTGGTGAATATCGTGATGGCGATTCTGTTTGCTTTATTCATCAATGAAATCGCCCGTCCCAGATTTAAAAGCTTTGTCCAGACAGTGACCTATATGCCCCATTTTATTTCCTGGGTAGTATTCGGAGGGATCGTCATTACGCTTCTGAGCGGTGACGGCGGTCTGTTCAATCAGATTCTGATGAAGCTGGGGATCATTTCCCAGCCTGTCGTCTTTATGGCCCAGCCCCGGTATTTTTGGGCGATAGCTATTCTTTCCAATCTGAATCGCCATCGGGGATGGAGTCCCATCCTGTATACCGCAGCCATATCCGGCGTGGATCAGGAGCTGTATGAGGCCGCGGATCTGGACGGCGCAGGCAGACTGCAGAAAATGCGCTACGTAACCCTTCCCTGTATCAAGGGAACTATTGTGATTATGGTAATCTTCGCCGTTGCGGGCATCATGAACAACAACTTCGATCAGCTCTATGTGCTGCAGAATTCTTTTAACCTGGAACGAAGTGAAGTCATTGACACCTACATCTATAAAGTAGGCCTGCAGCAGCTGCAGTTCGGTATGGCGGCGGCCGTTAACATTTTTAAATCCATACTGGCAATTATCCTGCTGACAACTGCCAACTTTGTATCCAACAAGCTGACGGACAGCGGCCTGTTCTGAACGGAAAGCGGAGGTTTCCTATGAATAAAATCAAATCAAGAAGGGAGAAACGTTTTTCCGTTCTCCTGACGATAGTTATGATACTCATTATGGTGATCACGGTGTATCCGGTATGGTATTCCCTGATCAATTCCCTGAACAGCGCCCAGGCTATTGCCAAAGACTGCCATGCTGCTGCCAGGAGAATTTTCCCTGGAGAGCTGGAAATCCGTGCTGAAAAATCCGGAAATATTCCGGGCCTTCGGTATCACACTCTCCCGGACTGTGATTGTCACGGTGGTGCAGACTCTATTTACCGCCATGTTTGCTTATGGGTTTTCCCGGGACAATCTGGTGGGAAAGAAATTTTACACAGTGCTGGGGTTTATCAGCATGTACTTAAACGGCGGCGTTATCGCCTATTTTATCCTGTTCAACGCCATGCATATTTACAACAGCTACTGGGTGTATATCCTGCCTGCGCTGTTCGGCGGCTTCTATAACGTCATCATTTTTAACACCAATTTCAAAGCGATCCCCGAATCCCTGTTTGAGTCGGCCAAAATCGACGGGGCGAGCGAGTATACGATATTTTTCCGTCTGGTCATTCCTCTGTCCAAGCCTGTTATCAGCGCGCTGGGCATCTTTACGGCAGTGGCTACCTGGAATGATTATACCCAGACCCTGTATTATACCAAATCATCGGAAATCCAGACGCTGTCCTATTACATGCTTTCCATCACCAAGGCCAGCGCCTCCGCCGCCCAGCTGGGTGAAACCATGAGTGCGGGAGCGGCTTCCGTGCTGACCACGGTATCCAATTCCTCAGCCAACTACAAGACAATCGAACTGGCCTGTATGGTGCTGTCGGCACTGCCTCTGATTATCATGTATCCTTTTGCCCAGAAGTTTTTTGAAAAAGGCGTTATGGTAGGATCGGTAAAAGGGTAGTTGCCCTGCGGTTGAAAATGTGCCAGAATGAAGGTACGGTTCAGACGGCCCTTTGCGGCCTGCGGCAGGCATTGGGTTCTGCAGCCGCGTTCGTCCGGCGCATTGTATGCGGGATTAGCACACTCTGGAAAAAAGAGGGAGAAGGAGAATAGGATGGCAGTGATTCAAGTAGAAAAGGAATGGACAAAAGAGCCGGTGGACCGGCGGATTTTCGGCAACTTTATTGAGTCGGGCTTCGGACGGCAGGTGAACGGGATGTGGAGCGAGATGCTGTATAACCGCGCGTTCCGGCAGGTGCCTGCAATCAAAATCGCCACATGGGAATGGCTCGGACTGGATAAAGAACACTATAACAGCGGGGCGCCTTTCTGGCACAGCGGTTATGAGGAAAATGACTGGCAGCCGGTGGGAACTCCGGCAATGGCGCATACCTGCGGTACACATACTTATAAGGGGACCACTTCCCTTTTACTGGAGAATACGGACGGCAAAGAATGCGGCCTCAGACAGGAAGGGATCCATCTGAAGCAGGGAAAGACCTACCGTTTCCGTCTGTTTGCCGGAATCCGCGGCAGATTGAGCGAAGCCGGGTTAAACGGATTCGGGGATACTATCCACAAAGAAGAAGCGGAAGAACTGAGAGTGGCAATCGGAACACAGTGTACCCGTTTTTCCCTGACAACGGTTCCGCGGCTGTATGAATGGGAATGGACCGCGGAGGAAGATACGGTTACGGATATCCGCCTTACCTTTGCGTTCCCGGGAACATTGATCCTGGCCTTTGCTTCCCTGATGCCTGCCGACAACCTGGGCGGCTGGCGTGCGGATGTGGTGGAAAAGCTGAAGGAGGCATCTCCCAGCGTGGTACGGTTCCCGGGCGGCTGCTTTGTCAGCTTCTATAATTGGGAAAGCTCCGTCGGAGACAGGGATACCAGAGAACCCCAGCCCAGCTTTTACTGGGGAGGGCTGGAGGAAAATGATGTGGGGCTGGATGAATTCCTGCACCTTTCTTCCCTGGTTGGTTTCGAACCCCAGATCTGCTTTAACATGATGACCTCCGATCCCTTTAAAGCCAGGCAGCTGGTGGAATACCTGAATGCGCCTGAAACCGTGGGGATGGGCCGCCGACGTATGCTGAACGGAAATCCCAGGCCCTATGGAGTGAAGCTGTTTGAAATGGATAACGAACCGGGAAGAAAATGGACGGCGCAGCAGTATGCCTGCCAATGTGTGGAGTTTGCCCGGGAAATGCGCCTGGCGGATCCCGGCATCGAGCTGATGCTGGCGGCTTATGCCTATGAACCGGAGTTCCTCCCGGGAATGCTGGAGATCGCAGGAAAAGATATCCAATATGTCATATACAGACAGGGCAGCCCGGATTTTGTCCATAAAATACTGCCCGTAATCCGGGAATATAACCGGAAGAACCAGACGAATCTGAAGCTGGTAAATACGGAGTGGCTCCCCTCCTGCCACAGCCCGGAACCTTTTGAAGATCCGCGGATGCCTCTTGATTTCAGATGGCACGGTGAGGTGACCAACGACTACGCCAATATTTTCGGCGTCCAGCAGATCAGCTGGAACTATGCCCTCAACGGCGCCCGAAGGCTGCTGGATTATATCAGCTACGGCGGGGAATTTGCCCTTGCCAATTTCAATAATATGTGCAATACCTGGGGACAGAACATAATCGAGGCTACCAAGGATAGCTGTTATCTGTCCTGCATGGGCAAGGTATTCGCCCTGTTTGCCCGCGTGTTCGAGCCCTGCTTTGCAGCAAAGACCCGGACCGGGGACGAGAAGCTGTTTGCCCTGGCTGTAAAGACGGTTACCGGGAAACAGCAACTCTATCTTATTAACCATTCAGGAAGCGCCTGTGATACGCTGCTGCCGGAAGGAAACTGGACCTGCCGGGACGGCCTGCAGGGATGCGGCCGGATGGCCCATGAAACGGAAGGGGAAAGCTGCGCTGAGGGCTGTCTGGTACAGCCGGAAGGATCGCGGATTAGGGTTCCGGGACTTTGCTTTTTGTGTCTGGAACGCAGCTGACAGGAGATAACGGGAAGCATAAAAAAGACGGGCAGCGGCCTTGGATAACCGCTGTCCGTCTTTTTTTATGGCCTTTGCGGCAAATATACGGACCGGTTTAACAGGCCTGCAGGATAACGAGTTCATAATCCCGGCTTCCCACGCCGATTTCAGCAGACCCCCGCAGAGAACGTTGCGTATAATTGCATGGAGAGTTAAGGGCAGGATCTTGGTGGATTTTGCCTTTTTTATTTGCACCGATCTATTATTCTATTGTATATTTACTATAAAAGAGTAGTATATGGGAGGCGGGAATGGATGAATCTAAAAAACAATAAAAAGGGTGTGCTGCGGGGAAGCTTTACGATACAAAGTAAAATATTGACTGTCTGTTTATCTCTTGCCCTAGGAATAACAATGGTTTCGCTTATTTTATCTTATTATACGGAAATTAATTCTTACAGGAAAATAGCTGAAAGCTATTTGACACAGTACATCAGGTTTGCAGATCAAAATTTCGATAACATGATAGGGGAAGCAAGAAAAATTTCTCTTTCTATTGCAGTGAGTAATGATATGATTTACCCCATCCTGAATAATGAGCTGACCAGTGAAGTTTCTTATGACCGGTTCCTTCAAAAAAAGCGTATTACCAACTTCCTGTCAGGTTTAATGACACAGAAAGAGTATATTGCGGATATAATGATTGTTACCAGGAATGGCTCGGTATACCAGGCGAGTCAGGACTTAATTGTACGGAAAGACCTGCAGGAAGAGGATATACAGATTGCGCTGCGTTCAGAAAGAGCCGGGATTATTTATGACAGAAAGAAAAATTCGGTTATTTATTGCTGGCCTATTTACTATAAAAATGAGATAAAAGCAACCGGAATGATAAACTTAAAGTATGACTTTCTGGTAGATGCGTATAATATGGAGCCGTTAAGAACTTCTACCGTTATTATAACTATTCCGGAGGATACGGTTTTTTATAGTAATAGGGGGGATGAGAAAGAAACAGCGCATATCCTGCAGATGATTGGGAAAAAAGAAAAGGATACGGGCTATATAAAAATAAACGGGGAAAAACAGTATTACATAAGAAACAAATCCGGCACAGGTTTTATGTCAATATCCGTACTGATACCTTATCGTGTCCTGTCAAAAGATGCAGAGAAATTAAAATTAAAATTTATAATTATCGGGTTCTGTGCTGCTGCGGCTGCCGTTTTCTGTTCTGTTTTTTTATCACGGAAATTATGCCGGAATCTTAAGCAATTATCCAATAATATGGAGGAAATCAGACAAGGGAATATGGAAGTAAGAGTGTCCGTACAAACAAGAGATGAGATTGGGATTTTGGCGGATACATTTAACAGAATGATGGATCAAATAGCAAAGCTCATGATTGAGATAAAGGAAAAAGAAATAGTAAAAAAGGAGGCGGAACAGAAATTTTTAGATGCACAGATAGAACCCCATTTTTTATATAATTCCATTAACAGTATCCAATATGTAGCCCACATGCGGGGAGAAGAAGAAATAGAAAGGGTGGCAATCGCATTATCGGAGTTATTCAGGAGTGTGTTATCTAATAAAAGAGAGTTTATAACGCTTTGGGAAGAAAAAGAATATATCGATAATTATATCCTGATTGAACGTTTTAAGTATACCCGCGATTTTTCCCTGATTTGGGATGTGGAAGAAGAATTGTGGGCATATCAGATACCTAAGCTTCTGCTGCAGCCAATCGTTGAAAACGCATTGATTCATGGTATTGCCGACAAAGAAGAAGGGGTGATTAATATTAAGGTTTACAGGGACGAAAATGCCGTAGTAGTAAAAATATTGGATAACGGGAAAGGGATTGCCAGAAACAGATTGCAGGAATTACAGGAAGGGATCTATAAAAATAAGAAATCAAGGTTCCGAAGGGTTGGGATATCCAATGTATTTGAAAGAATAAAGCTATTATTCGGAGAAGAATACGGAGGAAATATTTACAGTTATCAAAATACTTTTACATGTATAGAGTTGACTCTTCCACTATATGTGGAGCAATACCTGTGAGGGGGACAAGACAAAAATGCCGGTTAAAATGGTAGTGGTAGATGATGAAAAAGTGTTTCGAAACTATATTAAATCAATGGAGTTTATCGGACACGGCGAATACGAACTGGTTGGGGAAGCAGGAAATGCGGAAGAAGCGCTTCCAATTCTTGCCAAAAAAGAGGTGGATATCATAATTCTTGACATTTCAATGCCCGGCAGGAACGGAGTGGAATTTTCCAAAATAGTTGCAGGAAAGTATCCGCAGATTTCAATGATAATAGTAAGCGGTTATGATGATTACGATTTTGTAAGAGAGACTTTGAAAAATGGCGCAAGGGACTATATCCTGAAGAGCAGGCTGACAGAAGAACTTCTTCACAATGTGCTGGAAGAAATAGGGAAACGCAGAAAAGACAGGACATTGTGGGATATAAAGAAGGAATTAAGACACCGGGCGGACGAGTGGATATTCGGAGACGGGGGGAACCCTTTTACCTCTGATAATTCGAAGAAAGCAGTTATGATAGAAAAGGTGGATTTTGTTAAGAAATATTCACGTACAGCCAAGGAAAATATAGCGGAGGGAATATGTAAAATATTTGAGCGATTATCCACGGATAAAATGGATATCCTGGCTGTTCATCACGAAGAAAATTTATTTGTTATTCTCGTCCGTTTTTATGAAGAAAACTCGGAAAAGAAGATGAGGGAAATTCTTGAATATCATCATTTAGTTGGCTCAGACAGCATAAAGAGCCTGTATGAAATGAGAACATCAGTCTGGTATTGTCCGTTTTTCTTCAGTGACAATGCGTTAAAGTCCTATGTGCTTCATAGAGTGGAAACGACGGAAAAAGCGGATAGGTCGATAGATACGCAATTATCATTGACGATTCATCAGCAAAAAAGGATTTTGTCGGTGATAGAACAGCCGAATATAAAAGAGGCTGTAGATATTATAAAAGATATTTATGGACAGATCCCGGAGGATAACACCAGCCTGTGTTTTATGGTTACAAAAGAATTGATAGAATTATTGGAAAAGGCGACAACTGAGTACGGAATTAAGCTTGATTTTATACCGAAGAATTATGATTTGTTTGACTATACGAAAGGAAAAAAGCGGTTGGCTTTAAGTGAGAATATTTCAGGATTATACGGCAATGTACTGAGAGAAATCAAGAGCCGGCAGGATTCCCTTCAGAATTATTCAATAATTGTTACAAACGCAATTGACTATTTACAGGAGAATTTTTATAAGAATATCAGCCTGAGTAAAATGGCGGCAGATATAGGAGTCAACAGTTCCTATTTGAGCAGGGTATTTCATTCTGAAACAGGATATACCGTGACGGAATATCTGAAAAAAGTAAGAATAGAAGAAGCAGAAAAACTGGTATTAGACAGAATTCCATTAAAAACGGTAGCATATCAGTGCGGCTTTAACAGCTGCGGTATTTTCTTTAAGACATTTAAAGATTATACGGGAAAAACACCGAAGGAATTTTTCAGGGATAGTAAAAATACATGATAGAAAAGTAAAAAATAACAATCATTTTCAAAAAAACACACAGGGAAACTATGCTACCATGAAACAGTAACAAATAACGGAAATGGAGGAAGGTCTTATGAGAAAAGGTATTTCGTTACTGCTGTGCGTGGCATTAGCCGGAAGTCTGCTGGCTGGGTGCCAATCGGAAAAAAACGATAAACCGGCCGCGGGAGTGGAA
>OAWD01001131.1_pt1 | contig 12659 bp, 11 predicted proteins | sample 1495361 | NCBI WGS metagenome assembly OAWD01 (sample SAMEA2580130, study PRJEB22360) | human gut metagenome | biome: human gut; feature: human-associated habitat; material: faeces | place: Denmark | collected 2008/2010 | reverse complement strand
GTGATTGATAGGTAAACTGCCCATCTAATCCGCTGCCATGTACCCTATAGGCTCGGCTCTTTCGATAAACCGATTTCTGATTTGTCACAATAATACCGCCATCGCCAGCGCAGCCCAAATTCTTTGTGGGAAAAAAAGAAAAGCATCCTATATCACCCATTGATCCGGCCTTTTTTCCTTTATATTCTGCTCCAGCTGCCTGGGCAGCGTCTTCGATCACATAAAGTTTGTACTTTTCCGCAATTCCTAAAATCGTATCCATATCTGCACACTGCCCATACAAATGAACTGGAATGATGGCTTTTGTTTTCACGGTGATCTTTTCTTCTATTTTTTGCGGATCAATCAAAAAGGTGTCTTCGGTACAGTCGACAAATACAGGTGTTGCGCCAACAGCTGCTATTGCTTCCGCTGTCGCGAAAAAAGACATGGCGGTAGTAATTACTTCGTCAGCTTTTCCAATATTTAAACTTTTTAAGGCGATGACCAACGCATCGGTGCCATTGCCGACACCAACTGCATAGTTTACACCAATATAGTCTGCATAAGCTTCTTCAAACGCCTTAACGGTATCGCCCAAAATGTAGGCTCCTGATGCGAGTACCTTCAGAACTATGGTGTCTATTTCTTCCTTAATGGAGGTATATTGTCTTGATACATTCATCAATGGGATCATCTCACAACTCATAGCTTTCTCTCCTTGTCACGCCAACGCCATGGTACTCAAAGCCTTTCAGCATATCCTGTTTTTTAACATAGATATTTCTCAAATCAAAGAAATATTGTCCTCGCATATTTTTCTGGATGCGGTCAATATCGAGCGCTCTGAACTGATACCATTCGGTAATGATTACCAATGCATCTGCATCTTTTGCTGCTTCGTATTCGTTATTCATATACTTGATGGACGTATCAATATCTTTAAAACGCCATTTTGCTTCCTCCATACCTTCCGGACAGTAAGCTTGTATTTTTGCACCGTCCTGTACAAGTCCTTTTACAATATCCAGCGCCGGGGAATCCCGCATATCATCGGTTTCCGGCTTGAAAGATAGACCTAAAACTGCAATAATTTTGTTTTTTATCCCGCCGTCTTTTTCCATTGCACCTTTGATCTTTTCCACCATTTTTTCTTTTTGTTTTTCATTTGCTTCTATCGCTGCCTGAATAACCTTCATTTCCAAATTGTTTTCTTTTCCAATCCGGACAATGGCTTTTGTATCCTTTGGAAAACAACTGCCACCAAAGCCTGGACCTGCATGGAGAAATTTAGGTGAAATCCTTCCATCCATTCCCATTGCTCGGGCAATTTCCTGAACATCTGCATTAACTTTTTCTGCCAGTAATGCCATCTCATTAATAAAAGATATTTTTACTGCCAAAAAAGCATTGGATGCGTACTTAATCATTTCCGCAGTTTCAATATTGGTAAAAACAAACGGTGTTTGATTGACACTAAAGACATCATAAATTTCACGCATAATATGTTGTGCTTTTTCGCTTTCTGATCCAATAACGATCCGGTCAGGATTAGTACAGTCACTGATGGCTTTTCCCTCCCGTAAAAATTCCGGATTGGACACTACATCGAACTTTATGTCAAGTCCTCGTTCTGAAATCCCTTGCTCGATGATTGTCTTGACCTTCTTTCCTGTTCCAACAGGAACCGTCGATTTATCGACAATGACTTTATAATCATTGATATATCCAGCGATTTCTTTTGCCACATCCATCACATAATGAAGGTCTGCGCTTCCATCTTCCTGTGCTGGGGTTCCCACCGCAATAAAGATGACGTCGCTTTCTTCTACCGTTTTTTTCATATCAGTTGTAAAGCACAAACGACCTGACTCAATATTTTTCTTTAGCATATCAGAGAGTCCTGGCTCATAAATGGGGGATTCTGCTTGCTTCAATTTTTTGATTTTTTCTTCGGATACATCCATACACAAAACATTCATACCAAATTCTGAGAGTATCACACCTTGTACCAGGCCGACGTATCCGGTTCCGATTATTCCTGTTTTCATTATTTCTCCATTTTTGTTTAATAATTATTCTAAAAATACGTTGTTTTTTTATTGTCCTTTGATAATAAAATTGTTAACACGAACCAAAACAAACTGTTTGTGACATAAGTCCCACTCATCATCAAATTTATAACTGGGTATATTGCTAATATTGATAAAAATTCATAATTAGGATTAAAAGCAATAATTTTTTTTATTTTATAAATGCAAATAATCAAAAGGATTAAACTAAATAAAAAATATATGATTCCTCCCTGGAGCAATGCTTCTAAAAAGAAGTTGTGTGGATAGCCCCATTTAATACCAAAAGCGGTGTTTAGGTATCCCCAAAAACCATATCCTATCAACGGCCTTTTAAAAATCATCGCTATTGCTTCCAAATATACAATATTTCTTTGAGATGTAGCTTCCCAATTGATACCTCCAGCCGGTGAAATGAATGATACAATACGATCTATACTGTTTTCAAAAAGTGAGTTGTCTATAAGAACATTACTAAAAACTAAAAAAAAGAGTAGTACTATCAAAAATATTATTATTAATTTTGGTATTTTTTTTATTTGTTTTTTTTGAACAATTATTAATAAGGTGAAAATAATATAAGTCATAAAAAGAATAAATCCGCCTCTTCCACCAGTTAACAAGCAAGCAGTAAACTGTCCTATAAACAACAGTATTTGAAATGTTAAAAATACCTTTGTTTGTGCAAATTTAAACCTCTGATATTTCTCCCCATAAAAAATCAAGTAAAAATTAATGCCGCCTGTAAATCCCAAAATATATGAAATTCCTTGGTAATTAAAAGCCCCTTCGCTCTGAAAATATGCATTTTTTATAAAATTATTCATCACGATACTGAACAAAATAATAAATGCAATAATGTTGTAAACATCAAAGTACTTAACTAATTTCGGTACGATATTTTTTTCTACACAATATAACCCCATAAGTATAGAAGAAACCGAAAAACATACAAAATAAAGAACAGTCATTATATATCGCGAATTTATTGTTTGAGATAGAATATACTCCAAACCTGCAAGTGCTATAATAATCACAGCTATAAAAAGAACTAAAACTTCTTTAAATCTAATTTTTCTTTCAAAAATACTATTTTTAAAATAAAGAATAAAGGATAGAACAAACATGGATGCACAAAACAGTGTATAACTATTACTGTTTTCATTTCCAAGATATACATAACCAAACATTGCCGTTACAACAAAAAACACCTCCTGCATCAATATTATTATAAAAACAATTATCTCATCAACTTTTATATTCATCGTTATTCCTCAATGAAAAATGGCCAATGATCAGCAACATCATAACCTTAACTGAATTCGCAATTAATACTGCGATACAAAACCCAAATAACCCAAATTTTTGAACCATTGTAGTTCCCAACCCAATATAAGCAATAAGATGGATGATCTGCACAATTGGTTGATAGCTTGTTTTACAAAATTTCAGAACTGCTGGCTGTATTATTCCAGCTGCAACCAAGACAATTGCAGAAAGATTTGCAATGGGTATATAATGTACTGCCTGATCAATCAATGTTGGGTATAGTAATCCTGTAATGGGTTTTGCCAATAGAATTGTTACCAAATAGAATCCAAAACAGCAACTTAACGCAATTGAGCATTGCACCCAAAATTGTTTTAAACTTAATGAATTTTTTCGAGCATAATAGCTCAGCAAAACACCCGCAACTGGTCCCATTACAATGCCAAGAACTTTCCCAAAAAGAGTGGCTGTATAATAGACAGAAACATTTTCTGCGCCCAAAATAGGATACAGCAACAATCGATCCAGATAAGTTAATACATTTCCTATTAAAGAAGCACTAATTAAAAAACCATATTCATTTAATGTGCCTTTCATTAATTTTGTAGGTCGAAAAGTCTCTTTAAAAAGATTTTTGCATGTTAGAAAGATATAAATACAAGAAAAAACCTCAGCTGATAAAAAAGCCCATTGCCAGATACCCGAGTATGCAGTAAAGAAAAGCCCTATCAGTGCTCCTAAACAATAAACGATACATTGTTTTAAATATTTTTTATAATTTAAAACCAACCGGTATCCTACTGAGTAATAAGATCTACAAGAACTAAGAATTGTGATGCCCATAATCAGGATTAATGAAAAAAGAGACTCCCGACTAAAAAACAAGATACATAGTGGCGTAATAATCGTGATTAAAATAACTGCACCAAGATTGATCAGATTAAAGTCCCCGGTTGTTTTATTTTCTTTGTATGTCGTATCTCTTAATAAACGCACATTATTTAAAGAATTTCCCAGTGTAACCGAAATAATATTTACAATGCCAATGAGTGTAAGAAAAAGCCCATATGAATCTGCACTCATATGTGAACCTAAAAAAGGATAGACAACGATTTGCAAGATACCCGTCATCATAAAAGAGGCAAATATATTTAAGGAAACATCTTGCAAAAAGTTAATTCTTTGTTTAAAGTATTTGAAAAATTTTTTTTGCTTAAACATATATTCGTTTTGCCAGTTCTTTATAATCAAGTTCTTTTTTTGCCAGTTCAAAAGATGCCCTTCTTTTCTTTTCTAACACTTTAGGATTAGCACTGATTTCTTCTAATAAACGTTGAATGCTTTCAACGGTATCAATGTAAAAAACCGTTTCCCCCATTAGCTTCTTATGGCTTTTATGTGGATATAAGGCCAATGCACTGCCACAACAGGCAGCATTCTGCATGGTTGCTGATTGTCCACCAGGCTGTATATATAGATCCGCCGCACACAAATACTCTAATAATTCTTCTGAATTCTTCCATCCTAAAAATCGAATACGTGGATCTTTTTTTATAATTGGCTCAACAACCGGCCACATATCTTCACTAAATTCTCCAATAATAACCAAATATATTTTTTTTGTTTTTATTTTCTGAAATGCATCAAGTATTGTTTTGGTTCTTTTTAGTCGGTCCATCTTTCCGGAATGAACGATTAAAATATCTTCATTACTTAATCCTAATTCATCTCTTCTTCGTTTTCGCTTTTTTTCTCTTATTGTTTCTTCAAAAATGATACCTCCGAGAGGCAACATTTCTACTCTTTCTTTTGGTATATCATACATCTTTTCTAAAAATATTTTAGCCTCATAAGATATTGCAAAAATATGATCTATATTAGGTAGACATTTCTTGATCAGCACGCGATTGTATCCTCTGTGTATTATCATTTTAGAAATAAAATTTTTTCCCGAATTATTGAAGTCTGCATGACAATCTGCGCATACTTTAACATCGGGGTGATTTCGTTTATATTTGGCTACTGTCTCTAATTCATAACCCCCTATTCCATGATAGAAAATCATATTTGGTTTGTGTTTATTTAATAATAATTCTAATTCATCAGCTCGTTTTATTTTCTTACTAACATAATCATTTACATATTTATGTAACGGAATGCGTATTAATCTAACTCCATTAGTTAAAACTGTATCTTCGGGTTCTACATTTACAGCTTTTCCATTTAAATATTGTTGACAGTCTGTAATATAAATTACTTCATGTCTGTCTTTGATATTTTGTTCTGTTAATAAATTATCTTGATAACTCATTCCTTCTGTAAAATAAGCGGTTAATCCAACATGAACAATTTTCATTAAATTCCTCCATACTTTTTATTCTGTTTGTATAAGCTTTTTAACATATATATTCTGAACCTAATTTTATTAAAAAATGTAAGCTTCGTTGATTTATTATTATCATGTTTTCTATACATAATCAGTGTTTCTTGACTTGAAAATGTTAACTTTAATTTCTCAGCAATATTACTGATCCATTGATCATGAGTTGGAACCGTTTTAGGAAATGGTAAAATATATTGTTTTAGTTCTTTTTTAAAAACCATACAACAGCCAAAATAGTAACTTGAAAGAATGTTTCTTGCATAACCTTTTTTAGGTGGCCTAATCTCAAATAACGTTTTATTCAATAATTCCCCTTTTTTATCAATCAATTTTGCATTATGCATAAGCAATAATTGCTTTTCATTTTTGTTGAAAAGTTGCTTAACTATTGATATTTTATCAAAACACCATATATCGTCTTGATCTGATAAAAAAATCAATTCATTTTTACAATTCTTAATTGCATTTTCAAAGTTAAATACATAACCTTTTTGAGGACCATCTATTAATACTATTTGCTTATACTTTTTCTGGTATTCTCGTATAATACGAAGTGTACTATCTGTAGAACCGTCATCTGAAATAATCAATTCATCTGAATCTGCTAATTGTACAAGTATTGAATCCAACTGTTGGGATAAAAAACGTTCTCCGTTGTATGTAGCCATAGCAACAGAAACTGAATAACTAAAGCATTTAATTGATTCTTCCATTATTGTCCCCACACGGTTCTCTTTACAATCCCAGCATAGCTCTGGATCACCTTCACCACCTTCACACTCACGTTGGTATCGGCATAATCCTCGGCCATGACGATCTCTTCTTTGTTTTCAGCCATACTCACCGCCAGCACCACGGCCTGTTCCACTTCTTTTCCGGTGATGCCGCCGATCACAATGGTGCCTTTATCGAGGACTTCCGGCCGTTCGGTACTCGTTCTGATGAGCACACCCGGGAAGTCGAGCATGGCGCTCTCTTCGGACAGGGTGCCGGAATCGGAGAGCACACAGTAAGCATTCTTCTGAAGCTTGTTGTAGTCGAAAAAGCCAAAGGGCTTCATGTTGGTGACCAGAGGATGAAACTTAAAGTTTCTTTTCTCAATGATATTTTTGCTTCTCGGATGGGTGGAGTAGATGACGGGCAGCTGGTATTTCTCAGCGATATGGTTGACGGCCTCCATGAGGGACAGGAAGTTGTCTTCGTTGTCGATGTTCTCTTCCCGATGGGCGGAGAGGAGAAAGTATCCTTTTGGCTTCAGGTTCAGTTCTTTCAGAACATTGGATTGCTCAATCTCTGCTTCATGGTCCCTGAGCACTTCCCGCATGGGGCTGCCGGTCACGAAGATGGTCTTTCCGTCCATGCCTTCGCTTAGGAGGTAGCGTCTGGAGTGCTCGGTATAGGGCAGGTTGATGTCAGCGATATGGTCCACGATGGTGCGGTTGACCATTTCGGGCACGTTCCAGTCCCAGCACCGGTTGCCGGCTTCCATGTGGAAGATGGGGATCTTAAGGCGCTTGGCGCTGATGGCGGACAGGGCGGAGTTGGTATCGCCAAGGACTAACAGGGCGTCGGGCTTTTCTTTTTTCAGGATGTCATAGGACTTGGCGATGATGTTGCCCATGGTTTCGCCCAGGTCTTTGCCCACGCTGTCCAGGTAGTGGTCGGGGGCTCTCAGGCCCAGGTTCTCAAAAAAGACCTGGTTGAGGGTGTAGTCCCAGTTTTGTCCGGTGTGGACGAGGATATGATTAAAGTACCTGTCGCATTTTTTGATGGTGGCGGAGAGTCTGATGATCTCGGGCCGTGTGCCTAAAATGGTCATGAGTTTGAGTTTTTCCATCTTTTCTCTTGCTTTCCTTTTTTATTTGATACAATTCATCTGAAACGAATTTTCTTGTTGATATCCTTATGTTTTATACTCTGTCTTTTTTATACTTCTAAAAAATAGGTATCGGGCTTTTCGGGGTCAAAGGCTTCGCTGGCCCACATGACGGTGATCATGTCTTCTTCCCCTTCGTTGATGATGTTATGGGTATAGCCGGTGGGAATGTCGATGACTTCGAGCTTGTCGCCGGTGACGTGGTAGCTGATGACGGCTTCTTTTTCTTCTCTTTCCGCTTTTTCTTTATCGTCCTGATCGCCGATCACTTTCCGGAACTGGATCTGGCCTTTTCCCTTGACCACCAGAAACTTTTCGTTTTTGGTGTGGTGCCAGTGCTGGCCTTTGGTGATGCCGGGCTTTGAGATGTTAATGGACACCTGGCCACGGTCAGGGGTTCTTATGAACTCGGTGAAGGAGCCGCGGCTGTCTACTTTCATTTTTAAGGGGTAGCTGAACTGGTCTTCTGGCAGGTAGCTCAGGTAGGTGGCGTAGAGCTTTTTAGTGAAGGGGTCGGACAGGTCGGGGACTTCGAGCTTTTCACGTCCTGTTTTAAAGGACTGAATCCATTCGGCGATGTCTCCCAGCCTGACTTTGTAGGATACGGGCACGCTGCAGAACTGCTTTCCGGCCGCGACGCGTTCTTTGTTGATTTTCACGACGTTGATGACATCGTCCTTGAAGGCTTTGACTTGTTCTTTTTCTTCTCGATGCTCTTTTCCCGCTAAAGCGCCAATCAGCTCTTCGACCACGTCGTCGATATAGACGAGGTGCAGGGTCACGCTGGGGTCGTTGACCTGGATGGGCAGTCCATTTGCGATGTGGTGGCAGAAGGTGGCTACGGCGCTGTTGTAGTTGGGCTGGCACCATTTCCCGAACACGTTGGGAAATCGGTAGACGAGGACTTTGATGTTGTTTTCTCTGCCGTAGTCAAACAGTAAATCTTCTCCGGCTTTTTTGCTCATGCCGTAGGGATTGTCCAGGGTGGCCTGAATGGAGGAGGCGAGCATGACGGGGGCTTTGTTGTCAGCTTTTTTCAACAAATCCAAAAGGGTGTTCGTAAAGCCAAAGTTGCCGGCTTTGTATTCTGCCGGGTCTTTGGGTCGGTTGACGCCGGCCAGATGGAACACGAAGTCGCATTCCTGGGTATAGGTCTCTAAGAGACTGGGATCGGTGTCCACATCAAAGGGCAGGATCTCCAGGGTGTCTGGGTCGATACCTTGGTATCGGTTGGTTTTCTTTCCTTTGATATTGTAAAGCTCGGCGATGAGGTTTTTTCCGATGAAGCCTCTGGCGCCGGTGATGAGTATTTTCATAATGGTTTCTCCTGTGTGGATGACAAGCTTGTGAATGCGTGTTTAATCTTTACCGCGCTTCCCATTCGGCGAGTTCGTCTCTTATGTACTGAAGGGACAACAGTTTTTCTTTGACCTGCCTGACATTTAACAGCTCGGTGTTGTCGGAGTTGAACTCGGTGAGCTCGGTACGTTTCTGATCGCCTTCTTTGAAATATTTATCGTAGTTTAAATCCCGTTTGTCGGCTGGGACGCGGAAGAAGTCGCCCATGTCGATGGCGTGGGCGCACTCTTCGTTGGTCAGAAGGGTCTCGTACATTTTTTCGCCGTGGCGGATGCCAATGATCTTGATTTCGTTGTCGGCGTGAAAGAGTTCTCTGACGGCCTGTGCCAGCACTTCGATGGTGCAGGCCGGGGCTTTCTGGACCATGATGTCGCCATTCTCGGCGTGCTCGAAGGCGAAGAGGACGAGCTCCACGGCTTCTTCCAGGCTCATGATGAACCGGGTCATTTTGGGTTCGGTGACGGTCAGGGACTGGCCGTTTTTGATCTGCTCGATGAACAGGGGGATCACGGAGCCTCTGGAGCACATGACGTTCCCATAGCGGGTGCCGCAGATCAAGGTCTTCTCCGGATCAACGGTTCTTGATTTTGCCACGAAGACTTTTTCCATCATGGCCTTGGAGGTGCCCATGGCGTTGATGGGATAGGCCGCCTTGTCGGTGGACAGGCAGATGACTTTTTTGACGCCTTCCTCAATGGCAGCGGTCAGGACGTTGTCGGTGCCGATGACGTTGGTCTTGACGGCCTCGATGGGAAAGAATTCGCAGGAGGGTACCTGCTTCAGGGCAGCGGCGTGGAAGACATAGTCCACGCCGTGCATGGCGTCCTTCACACTCCGCAGGTTCCTCACATCGCCGATATAGAATTTTATTTTTTCACTGATCTCTGGGCATTTGGCTTGATATTCATGGCGCATGTCGTCCTGTTTCTTTTCGTCTCTTGAGAAAATGCGGATTTCTTTAATTTCGGTTTTTAAAAAGCGGTTGAGTACGGCGTGGCCGAAGCTGCCCGTGCCGCCGGTGATCAGTAGGGTTTCTCCTTCAAACATGGCTTACTCCTAAACTAAATTGTTGTTCTAGTTGTTGTATTGAATAACATATGTCAAAATTTTTCTCTAAATATTTTCTGCCGTTATTTCCCATCACTACCCTCTTTTCTTTGTTTTGGGCTAACTGATGGATATTATTAATAAATACATCCATTTCATCAGAATAACCAGTAAGACCACATCGACTTTCTTTAATCATTTTTAAAATGTCTGTTACTCTGTCTGTTGCCGCTATAACTGGCATTCCTTGTTCCATGTAAGATAAAACCCTTGATGGATAGTTCGGAATAGTAAATCGATGGTCTAATAGAATTAGTCCAACATCGCATTCTTGAATAAGAGCTTCATAATCCTTTCGAGGTAAGTTATCGATCAGCCGAAAGTTTTTCGCTTTTGCTAAATTTAATTCTTTTTTTGCTTTTTCTTTTTCAGATCCTCGGCCAACTAATAAAAAGAAAATATTTTTTTCATCTTTAAGTCGAATAACCGCTTGCACCAAAAAATCAATGGCCTGAGGTTTTCCCATATTTCCACCGAAGACAAAAACAACTGCCTCTTGCGGAATTTGATATTTTTTTCTATAACTTAAATTTTTATTTTTAACAAATACTCGTTCTTTAATCTTCTTGGTATTAGGAAAAATTTTCAATTTAGAACTATCTATATACGGATTATGTTTGATAAGGTATTCTCGATTCGCTTCAGACATACAACCAATATAAGTGGCTGTTTGATAAAGTGATCTTTCTTTTCTTTGAAAAAAAGCATGAATTAAACCATTCTTTTTATATAATCCTAGATCAACACCATTTTGAGGAAAAATATCTTTTAACATTAAATACGATGGACAATCATAGTAATACATACACGACCGAACGGTCTGATATAATGTTACCGGAGGTGATTCAAATAGAATAAAATCAAAAACGTCATTAGTAATAATTTTTTGAATCCCTCTAGTCAATTTTTTGTTCATCGTTAAAGCAGCTATCCCTTTTTTAAAATAACTGACATTGTAGTAAGGCTTTACTTTTATTCTTAAAACAGGTATGCCTCTTTCTTTCTTCAAGCTATTCTCTTTTACTTGCGAATCAGCTACCGCTACCACCACTTGATGACCTTTTAATGTTAACTCCTCAGCTAGATCCGTATATATTGTTGATCCCTCATTTTCTTTTGGGAAAATTGTTGATATATATAAAATCCTCATATTTTATTTCCACCAATGGTAAACAGTCATTTTTTCTTTTTCTTTAAAATTACAGCTATGGTAAAAATTAATAGCATCTACATTATCCAACTGTGTTCCTACTTTTAAGGTTTTTGTGCTTAGTTGACTCAAGTAACTTTCCAGATATTTAAGCATATTTCTTCCAACATGCTTTCCTTTCTGTTGTTTATCCACTGCGATCAGTTCAATCACTGCGCTTTCTTCTTCCATTCTAAACAGAATGAAACCATAAATTTTTTCATTGAATTGAGCTTTTAAAAAATATTTATCTTCTTGTTTAAAAGCATTCTTAGCCCAATGGTAATAGACGAGCTCTCCTTTTCTTTCTTTTAAAAAAGGGTCGTTTGTAAATTTAGAAATAATGAATGCTTCTTTTGAAATTGTCAGTATGTCTTCATTTCTTTGCTGCCTATTATTTACAAAAAAATTTAACTTTAACGAATCGATTGTTTCCTGTTTAGTTTTTATTCTTTTTATGAATTGAATATTTGTATCTACTAAAAAGGCATTTGTGTTCTTGCCTATTAAATAGTTGTTATAGGCTTGATTTCCATGATTGTTCAGGGATACGAAGTGATAATCTCTGACTTCCTGCATCATTGTCATAAAATCTTTTTGATTGATTTCTCTGTTCAAATCAACCCGGCAAGATGAAACGCTAAAATACTCGCTGTCCCATTCCAGCTTTTTTACTGTAAAAGGATTTTGTGTGTTCAGCATTTTTGTTTCTCCATCGGTTTATCTATTACAAACACACTATCTTTTTTAAGAATGGTTGTGATTGTTTTTAAAAAAACTTTGATATCTAATCTGAGTGTCAAGTGGTCAATATAGTAAATATCGTTTTTAATACGCTCTTTCCATTCAATGGAGTTGCGGTAATAAGCTTGTGAATATCCTGAAATACCGGGTCTTACTTCTAATTTTCTTTTTTCATCACCAATGTATTCTTTTTGGTGTTCTGGTAAATCTGGTCTCGGCCCGATAAAGCTCATATTGCCTTTAAGCACGTTCAGCAGCTGTGGTGTCTCATCAATACTCGTTTTGCGGATAAACTTGCCAATCTTCGTCACTCTTGGGTCATCTTCACCGTTGTATGTCGAGCCGTCTTCTAAACGGATATCTGGTGCGTTGACTTTCATTGACCTGAATTTATACATTTTAAAGGTTTTGCCGTCTTTTCCTAACCTCGGGGCATTGTAAAAAACCGGTCCACGGTCTTCTGCCTTAATGGCGATGGCTGTTGGGATAAAAATCACGGCAAAGAAGGGAAGGCCTACAATGGACAGAATTATGTCACAGCATCTTTTCCCATACTTTTTATAAATCATGACGCTATGGCCTCGCTTTGCATTTCTCTTTGAATGATCTCTTGTATATTTTTTATGATATAGTCCACTTCCTCATCGCTCAGACAGGTATGCAGCGGCAGGGTGATCTCAT
>OAWD01001125.1_pt1 | contig 12702 bp, 9 predicted proteins | sample 1495361 | NCBI WGS metagenome assembly OAWD01 (sample SAMEA2580130, study PRJEB22360) | human gut metagenome | biome: human gut; feature: human-associated habitat; material: faeces | place: Denmark | collected 2008/2010 | reverse complement strand
CATCTGCCAGTGTTTTCGTTATTAAAATAGCGGGAGCCGCCTGTGACGCGGGGCTGAATCTGCAGGAGGTAACCCGTATTGCTTCCAAAGCCAGAGAGCATATCAATTCCATAGGCCTGGCGCTCTCCCCCGGCTCCATCCCCGGGCTTGATAAACCAACTTTTGAACTGGGAGATACAGAGATTGAATTTGGTATGGGCCTTCATGGGGAGCCTGGTATTGAACGAACACAAATGCAGCCCGCCGGCCTGCTTGTTGACCGGCTGTATACGGAACTGAAATCGGAAATGGGTCTGGAAAAAGGGGAAGAAATTGCCGTGCTGGTTAACGGGCTCGGATCCACAACGCTTCTGGAGCTGCAAATCGCCTATTATGAGCTGGACAAACGGCTTAAGGCAGACGGCCTGCGGGTTTATGATGCTGAGGTAAAATCCTGGTGTACCTGTCAGGAAATGGGCGGGTTTTCCATATCAATCCTCCGTCTGGATCAGGAGTTGAAAAAATATTACAGTGCTCCTTGTTTTTCACCTTATTTTGCGAGAGGAGAAATAAAAGAATGAAAGAAATTACTATCGAACAGACTACAGATATGATTCTGGCCGCCTGTCAGGCAATCATTGACAATAAACCCTTTCTTACGGAGGTAGACAGCAAAACCGGCGACGGGGATCATGGGATCGGTATGGCGGGAGGAATGGAAAAGGCAGGAAAGGCACTGCGTGAAAAACGTCCGTTTCCTGACATTAATACTGTTTTTAAAACCACCGGTATGGCTATGTTGAATTCTATGGGGGGTGCATCCGGAGTCATTTTTGGTTCTATGTTCCTTGGCGGCATAAAAGGGCTTTCCCCTTTGTCTGTTTTGGATGGCGATGGCTTTACCTGTATTATGAGGGGTTCCCTGGAAGCGATAAAAGCCAGAGGCAAAGCCAACGTAGGAGACAAAACAATGGTTGATGCTCTTGAGCCTGCTGTTATTGCCATGGAAACCTCGGATCGATCCGATCTTACGGCGCTGCTGGGAACTGCGGCGAAAGCAGCGGAAGAAGGGGTGGAAAATACCAAAAATTACATCGCCCGGTTCGGACGGGCAAAATCCCTTATGGAACGCGCCATCGGCTATCAGGACGCAGGGGCCACTTCAGTCTCCATCCTGATTACATCCATGTACCGTTATTTACATGAATTACAGAAAACCGAGGGATAAAAAATGCCTGGAAAAAAATTATATTTTGGTACCAATCTTAAAATGTACAAAGGGATTCGTGAAACCGTCTCCTATCTGAGCCAACTGGAGCAGCTTACAGCAGATATGGATCCGGAAACCGTGCAGCTTTTCGTCATCCCTTCTTATACTTCTTTGCCGGATGCCGTACGTTCCCTCCGGCATAAACGGCTCCTATTGGGCGCCCAGAATATGTGCTGGGAAGAAAAGGGGCAGTTTACAGGAGAAATTTCCCCTCTGATGCTGCAAGAGCTGGGTATTTCCATCGTGGAGCTTGGACACTCCGAACGCCGCCATGTCTTCGGCGAAACCAACGCCATGATCAACCAAAAGGTAATTGCCGGCCTGAAATCGGGGTTCACGGTACTTTTATGCGTAGGGGAAACGGAAGAGGAAAAAAACTGGGGAATCAGTGATGAAACGTTACGTATCCAGTTAAAAACCGGCCTCAAGGACATTCCTCCGGGCCTGACCGGCCGCCTCTGGATCGCTTATGAACCGGTATGGGCTATAGGTATAAACGGGCAGCCGGCTTCTGTGGAATATGCCCGGGATAAACATGAACTAATCCGTAATACCCTTTATGAAATAGCCGGTACCGATGGGAGGGAAATCCCTCTTCTGTACGGCGGCAGCGTCAACCCCTCCAATGCGGATGCACTGATTCTCCAGCCTTCTGTCGATGGACTGTTCGTGGGAAGAAGCGCCTGGAATGCAGCTGATTTCAATGCGCTGATCCGAAGTGCCATCCATTCGGCAGCGTACAAACAACAATGCACATAACTTTACACTTTTTTTCCCGTTTGGTATAATAAGGGAAATCCAGCAAATGAGGAAAATACAGCATGAATAAAAAAGAGCGCCGCCTGAATGAAATGGTCGGACTGCTGAATGAACAGCCGAATCTGTCTGTCAGAAATCTGGCCGGCATTCTCAATGTATCTGAAATGACAATCCGAAGAGATTTGAATTTCATAAAAAGCAGCAACCGCCTGGACAATATCAATAATATAGAACACGAATACAAGCTTTCCGAAGAAAGGGCCAAATATTCCGCGGAGAAAAACCGGATCGGGAAGTTTGCCGTATCCCTTATCTCTCCCGGTGATATTTTAATTATAGACAACGGTACCACCACCGGAGAAATGTCCAAATATATTCCCGAAAATATGGGACTTACCATTCTTTGCTATAATTATTATATCTTGTCCCAGCTTGTACAGAAAAATGATGTTTCCATTATTTTCCCGGGCGGTTATTACCATCCGAAGGATCAGATGTTTGAATCACCGGAAGCCAATAACCTGATAAAAAGCCACCGGGCCACAAAACTGTTTCTTTCCGCTTCCGGAGTTCACGAAAAACTGGGAATTACCTGTGCCCATAATTACGAAGTGCTTACGAAACGTGCCGTAATCAGCTCTTCCCTGACTAAAATACTCCTGGTGGATTCCAGTAAGCTTGGCCTGATCCGCACCGCTTTTTTTGCCTCTCTCCCGGAACTGGACATAATTGTCACAGATAATGGAATTTCCGAAGAGTGGATCCATCTTATCGAAGATGCAGGAATCCAATTACATATCGTATAAAAAATACCGCCTGAGTGGTTTAAAACCACCAGGCGGCATTTTTTTGCAGCCGGTTATTTATGGAATTCCAGCCATTCCACTTCGATACCCGGCATTTTAGTAGGGGTAAGGCACAGCTCATAGCTTCCTTTTTCCAGCCTGACCTCTCCCATTTCCCGCTCTACGGAAACACCATTGGTGCCATTTAGCTGGGGTGTCAGGAAACGCACGCCGTTCAGGCTGGCATTGCAGGCGGACTGGGCACGGAAATCCGGATTGTTTGTTTTCATACAGATACGTATCCGGTAGATACCGGGGGTTTTCACGCAGAAGCGGACGGGGGTATCCATGGGTGTGGAAAGCCTGCAGGCGGTTTCCAGGACGGCTCCCCGGTCTGCGCATCGTTTCGTTCCTTCCGTTTTATCTGCCGGTATCAGTTCCGGTTCCTCTTCCGGCAGGAGAGAGCGTTCCATAGCCGGCGCATGCATCAGGAAACGGCAGATATTGGCGGCGCTGCGCTGCAGTTCTCCCAGTGTCAGTTTCCCTGTTTGTAAAGCTTCCAGCGTGTTGTCTCCCATGGGGTTCTCTTCCGCAGCCAGGTTATCCACCACCATGTAGAGATCGTTCTGGGAACGCACCATGGCCGCTGTATTTTCCCGGCTTTCTTCCCCGCCCTCCGCACAGTCGTTCATCGTAGACCACCAGTCCGTCATGACAATCCCGGTAAAGCCCCATTCTTTCCGGAGAATGGTCGTATTCAGATCATAGTTGGAGGCGCTCCAATGGCCGTTGACCGGATTATAGGCCGTCATGACGCAGCTGCCTCTGCCTTCCTTCACCGCAATCTCAAAGGCCTTCAGGTATATCTCCCGGAGAGCCCGTTCGGAAACCACGGCATCCACTTTGCTTCTCACTTTTTCCTGGCTGTTGCAGGCGTAATGCTTCATGGTGGCATGGGATCCTCCTTTTCTGATGCCCCGGATATTGGCCGCCGCCATTTTGCCGGTCAGCAGGGGATCCTCGGAGAAGTATTCAAAATTCCTGCCGTTGAGCGGATTTCTGTGGATGTTGATCCCAGGCCCCAAAAGGGTATCGATTTCATTGCGCAGAAGTTCTTTCCCTTCCATCTCATAAAGGGCTTCCACCAGCGGTGTATCAAAGGTACACGCCAGCAGGGTTCCTATCGGCACCTGGGTAGCCTGGGCCCCCACATCCATACGGATACCGGAGGGGCCGTCCGCCGCCGCTGCCCCAGGGATCCCATAGGTATCATGCAGGGATTTGCCCACGCCGCCGAAGCAGGAAGCAACACCGGGCGTCACCCGGGGACTGCACATGCCTTCTCCCCGTACCATCACAGCCAGCTCTTCCGGGGTCAGCTGTGCCAAAAACGCCTCCATTGTCTCTTTTCCTTCCCGGACATCCTTCAGCCGGATGTTCCTGTTTCCGGTCACGGCAAGGGCAGGAGGCATATTTTCGTGGATTCTGTCCGCTAAAGAAACGGTTCTTTGGGGAACGGCTTCCCCACTCTTTTCATAAACACCGCCGGCCCGGCATGCCCCGGGTTTTAAACGGATAAAATCCTTCTCCGGCGCACAGGCTTCCTCCAGCCGTTTTGTTACCACCGCGGTTTCCACCTGTAAGCCTTCTGCGCCGTCTACCGTCACCTGCTCCAAATCCCGGCTGCTTGTCCCGGCATAAATCCGGTAACAGCCTTCTTCCAATACATAGCAGGATTTATTTCCGGTATATCCGCCGTCATCATAAGCCGCCATGACATCGACAGGGAACGCAAGACACAGCTCTTCCTCTTCTCCCGGAGCGAGCAGGCCGGTTTTGGCGAATGCCGCCAGTTCCCTCGCCGGACGGCCCAGCTTTCCCTGGGGTGCGCCGTAATATACCTGCACCGCTTCCCTGCCGGAGAAGCGGGAACCGGTATTTCTGACCGTCACCTTTAAGCGGATTTCTCCGTCCTGTACCCCGGCGCCGGAAGCTTTTACCGCAAAAGTGGTATACGACAGGCCAAAACCAAACGGATACCGCACTTTTTCCGGGGCAAAGGTTTCAAAATAACGGTAACCCACGTAAATATCTTCCTGGTAGATGTTTTCCAGTTCTCCTCCATGGTTTGCCGTGGAAGGATAATCTTCCAGATGAAAAGCGATAGTGTCCGCCAGTTTCCCGCAGGGCGTTGCCCTGCCTGTGATTACATCCGCTGCGGCATTGCCGCCCTCCTGGCCGCCGTGCCATACATAAAGCACAGCCGTTATGGGATTTTCACAGGGTTCCTGCAGAAAGTCCATATCAATTACACAGGTCACGTTGAGGATCACTGCTGTTTTCTTAAAATACCGGGTTACCAGACGGAGCAGTTCTTTTTCCCGGCTGTTAAGACGGTAGCCGTCCCCCCGGTCTTCGTAATCCTTGCCTTCCCCTGCCGTTCTTCCGATAACCACCAGGGCTTTGTCGGAATGGGAAGCCGCGTTCTTTACCAGATCCTCCGTTACCGGCATTTCCTTCTGGTTCCAGGGCTCCGCCGCCCATCCGCCGCCGCCGTCATCAAACGGATTTTCCTGTATCCAGTTTTCGTAAATACCTGCCAGCTCTTCATTGACTTTCACCTGTTCACACTGTCTGAGGCTGTCCAGCAGATTTGTGGTGTAGGGTACGTTTACCGCTCCCCCTGAACCGGTTCCGCTTCGGTAATAGTCCTTTTGGATACGGCCGAAAACAGAAACGCATTCCCCGTCAGTTACCGGTAAGGTATTGTCATCATTTTTCAGCAGCACCGCACCCTGGGCCGCCGCTTCCCGGCACAGCTGCGCAAATCCCTCCAGCGGGATACCCGTCATTTTTTTACTCATATCGTATATACCTGCCTTTTTGAATTTTCAGATACGCTTAGTATAGCATAGGTGCGGCGGGATTGAATACGGAAAAAATCAGGGGAAGGATATATTAAAATTAAGGTGAGCACCAGTAAGGAATGCCCACCTTTTCTTTTTAAGGATCGGTATCTTTTTCCTGCCGGAATTATTCCTCTCCGTTTATGGAAGCGATAATCCCGTCTGCCAGCGCTTCCAGTTCGGAAACCTTATCGGGGTTCAGCGTGGATGCCATGGAGAGTCGTTCATTGAGAACCGTCATATTTTTCATCTCTTCATCAATGAATTTCTGCATCAGGTCTCCTGATTTGCAGGCCCAGGAACCGTTTTCGATAATGGCAAAGGTGCGATTCTGCAGGTTCAGCGCTTTCATATCGGAAAGGAAGCTGTGCATAACCGGATAAATTCCCAGATTGTAGGTCACAGAAGCCAGGACGATATGGCTTAAACGGAACGCTTCGGAAATCAGCTGGGAAACATGTGTATTGGAAACGTCATATACAGCCACATTGGTCATTCCCTTATCACACAGCCTGGCGGCAAGGGCCTGTGCAGCCGCTTCCGTATTGCCGTACATGGAGGCGTAGGCGATCATTACCCCTTTTTCCTCCGGCTCGTAACGGCTCCAGAGGTCGTACTTTTCGATAAAATAACCGATATTGGAACGCCATACGGGGCCGTGGAGGGGGCAGATCAATTTAATATCCAGCCCGGAGGCTTTTTTCAGGAGGGCCTGTACGGGAGCGCCGTATTTTCCAACAATATTGGTGAAATAACGTCTGGCATCGTCAATCCAGTCTCTCTCAAAATCCACTTCATCATTAAACAGTTTGCCGTCTAAGGCTCCGAAGGAACCGAAGGCGTCAGCGGAGAACAGGATGCCGTCCGTGGTATCAAAGGTCACCATTGCCTCGGGCCAGTGTACCATGGGGGCATTCACGAAAGTAACCGTGTGTCGGCCGAAGCTCTGGGTATCGCCTTCGTTTACTTCCAGCTGTGTATAGTTATCGATATCAAAGCCGAACTGGCGCATGAGCATAAAGGCTTTGGGGGTGCTTATGATGGTAACCTTGGGGAAACGCAGCAGGATCTCTTCAATGGAAGCCCCGTGATCCGGTTCCATATGGTTAATCACCAGATAGTCCAGTTCCCTTCCCTGCAGCAGATAATCCATATTTTCCAGAAGCTGTCTGCACGCAGACCAGTCCACAGTATCAAAAAGGACTGTCTTTTCATCAAGCAGCAGATATGCATTATAGGAAACTCCCCTGGGAATGGGATGAATATTTTCAAACAGGGTCAGCCTGTGATCATTGGCCCCCACCCAGTATAAATCTTCCGTTACATTTCTGACACAATACATTACTAATTCCTCCTTCCGGCCGCAGCCTACATAAACATATCTTTACTTTCCGCACATTCCGGGCATACCCAGTCCTGCGGCAGCTTTTCAAACAAGGTCCCCGGAGCGATATCCGCGTCCGCATCCCCTACAGCAGGATTGTATTCATAACCGCAGCCTCCGCAGGTATAAATCCTTCCAACCGGCGCGGGCTTGGGAGGCAGCGGCCGTTTCATTTTTACCATGGGCGGGGCCGGCTTTTTGGCTTCCCCATTATCCAGGGCAGCCGTAAGCAGCGGCAGGATCTCCATCAGATCTCCCACGATGCCATAGTCACAGTTTTTAAAAATAGGGGCGTTGGCATTTTTATTGATCGCCACAATGGTGGAGGCATCCCGGATACCCTTCAGATGCTGTACGGCTCCGGATATTCCGCAGGCAATATACAGGTTGCCGGTGAACTTCTGCCCGGACATTCCCACATACCGGTTCAGAGGCACATATTTCAGGGTTTCCGCAACGGGCCTGGAAGAACCTACCGCAGCGCCGGCCTGGAAAGCCAGGTCTTCAATCAGCTTCATGTTTTCCCGGCTGCCGATGCCTTTTCCTGCCGAAACCACTCTTTCCGCCTGGGGAATAGGCGTATCGGCCGGAATTCCCACCGTGAAATCATAGCCTTCCTTTTGCAGGGCTGCTACCAGGGCTTCCACCCGTTCTTTGGCGCTGCCTTCCTTAAGAATCATTTTCTTGCGGTAGCCTGTTACGGGAGCCGCTTTTTTCATAAGCTTCGGCGCACCGCCTGCATCCTTCGGCATTTTGCCGATGAGATGGGAGGCGATGACCACTCTCTGGATTTCATTGGTGCCTTCGTATATTGTGGTAATTTTGGCATCCCGGTATGCCCGCTCCACTTCCATTCCCTTCAAGTAACCGCTTCCACCGAAAATCTGAAGGGCATCGTTGGTGACCTCCAGGGCAATATCGGATGCATACTGCTTGGCCATAGCGGCTTCCATCCCATAAGGCTCGTGATTTTCCTTCAGTTCCGCGGCACTGTATATCAGGAACCGTGCACAGCGCAGTTTGGTCGCCATATCGGCAAGCTTAAAGGATACCGCCTGCTGCTGACAAATGGGTTTTCCAAATTGTACTCTCTCTTTGGAATATTCCAGCGCATGCTCAAACGCTCCCTGGGCGATTCCCAGCGCCTGGGAGGCAATGCCGATACGTCCGCCGTCCAGGGTTGCCATAGCGATTTTAAAGCCTTCCCCCTCTTTTCCAAGAAGATTCTCCCTGGGAACCCTGACATCATTGAACAGCAGTTCCGCGGTAGAGGATGACCGAATACCCATTTTATCATAATGATCACCAAATTCAAAGCCTTCCCAGCCTTTTTCCACAATAAATGCAGAAATCCCTCTGGTTCCGATATCCGGAGTGGTTACGGCGAACACCACATACGTATCTGCCTTCGGCGCATTCGTTATAAATATTTTGCCACCATTTAACAGATAATAATCACCCTTAAGCACGGCAGTAGTTTCCGTACCGCCGGCATCGGATCCGGCGTTAGGCTCCGTAAGGCCAAAAGCTCCTATTTTTTCCCCTCTGGCCAGCGGAACCAGATATTTTTCTTTCTGTTCCTGCGTGCCGAAAGCAAAAATCGGCCAGGATCCCAGGGAAACATGGGCGGAAAGGATAACTCCTGTTCCTCCGTCCACTCTGGAGAGTTCTTCCACCGCAATGGCATAACTGAGAACATCAAGCCCGGCACCGCCGTATTCTTTGGGGTAGGGTATCCCCATAAGCCCCATTTCTCCCAGCTTTTTGACAGCGTCTGCCGGAAATTCATTGTTCTGATCCAGCATAAAAGCGATTGGTTTTACTTCGCTTTCCGCAAATCCCCTCATTTTCTGTCTGAATGCTTCCTGTTCCTGTGTTGTTTGATAAAGCATATTTTGTACCCCCTTTTTATGAATTGGATTATCAGTGACTCTATATGTTTACTGCCTGATATACGGCAGATATGTGTCCGATTGTGCATACTGCAAAACTCGACTTTTTTTATCCACTTTTAAAAATAAGAAAATCCAATATCAATCCCCAAATAAGACCCAATACAGACTGCGCGAACTAAATTCCCGGTCAATCGCCAGCTGTACCTTGGCGAGCTGCCCGTGTACGTTGCAGGGCCCCCCGTTTTTATCTCTCCATTCACACTGGTAATCAGCATTCATACATGCCGCCAGCCTGGCGTTGGCTTCTACTGCATTCACCAGATCATACAAGCTTATCCCATGCAAATCCGCATCCAGCTGGCAGCCGCCGTTCACTCCGCGTATGATTCGTATGATTCCGGCTTTTTCCAGCTTTTTCATGATTTTATAGGTGAATTTATGAGGCAGTGATTCTTTTTCCGCAATCTCTCCCACCGTCAGGCAGACACCCTGGGATAATGCCCGCAAAATGCGGAGCGCATAATCGGTTTCACGAGTGATAAGCAATGGCACGCCTCCTTTTCCTGACGCAGGCTCCACATGCGCAACAGGCTGTCCTGCACATGAATTTTACGTTTCTAACTTAACTATAATAAAGTGGAGTGTTTTTGTCAAGTTTAGATTGCGGAAAAAGAGACAAAAAGGGAACCGTTCAGAATCGTCTGAACCGGTACAGGATAGCTATTTTATGTGGCATCATGTAAAATAGATGAATACGAATATTCGCCTTCTCGGTGCGAAGGTGACCCTTTTCGATATTTGCCAGCCGCTGGATGCTTCCACGAAATTTGTTGACAGTTTGTCGGCCCTGGCCCTGCTGCTTTCAGCTGCTTACTGCTTTGGGAAGGAATTTTTCCGCCGGAAGCAGCAGCTGCTGCTTCCGCTGTTCCGCCTTAATTGTCAGCGTCCTTATTGATTTTCTCTTTTCTTCCTCTTCATGGCCTTACGTCTCATAACTGCTGCGATGAGGATGGTTAGGGCGGCGGCGGTCAATACGAGAATGGCGGCCTTAGCCACAAATGCATTGCCCGGCTCTTCAACCGGGACCGCTGCCGCTTCCGTTTCGGGCCCCTTCGTCTCGTTTCTTTCCGTGTCAGGGGATTGTGCTGTCTCCTGACCGTTACTTTCCGCCATACTCTCGTCATGATCCTCGGGTGTCTTTGCAACCAGCAAGGGAGTGTTGGCATCATTTACTTCCGGCTCCGCCGCGTCTTTCGGTACTTCAGCCCCTTCTTTGACAAGCTCCCCTCCGCCTTCTTCCGGTTCAACCGGCAAAGCATGCGCAATCCGAATAGTGATGTCCCTGTCTGTTTTTGGATTGAACATTTCCACATACTCCGCCTGATATTGACTGGCGACGGCGTCTGATAACATCACCTTTACCTCATAATCCTTTGGTTTCAGGTCAATTGTTAGGAAATAACCGGACCATGCAGTCAGATAATAGGAGCTTCCGTTTAGGCGTATTTCTATATCCTCTGCAAATCCTTCCGGCACATCGGCACGAAAATTGACAGCCGTTATTTCATCCTCAACTTCCTTTCTGCTTGGGGAAGGGGGATCGCCCGCTTCGTTGTTTCCAACGTCATAGACATTCCCATCCTCCTGCCGGTCCGGGATCGGGGGCGGGGTGGGAGCGGGGACGGGGGTGAGGGTGATATCGTAATTCAGAAGCCTATCGCTGGCCTCAAGTATGATCTGTGTGTCCGGCAAATACCCCGCCAGAGTAGTTGTAACCCGGACATCCTCCCGCTCTGAGGTCGAAACCCGGATGATTCCGAAGTTGTCTGTGACAGGAGTGCCAGTGTTGCTAGTGGAAAGGCCTTCCCATGATACATTTGCCCCTTTCAGATATTTGCCGGTATCTTTATCACTTACACGCAAAAAAATCGCATACGGATCCGTTAAGGACTCCATAACAAAAGTGTATTGCTTCCGTACGCCCGGGGAATTGAGCGTACCAAGCTGTACCTGTGGCCAATAACCATCTGCAGTACTTGTGATCTCATAATCGCCCATACTTAATCCCCCAAAATTAATCATCCCCGTCCCATCCGTCTTCCCGGACTGAGAAGTGCCGGAAGTAACGCCTCTCACTGTTACATCCGCGCCATCTATAGAGCTACTGTTCTCCGTTATAACTAGCACCTTGAGCGAACAGCTACCATTCGAAAACGTAGAATGAAGGAAAAACTGTTGCGCGCTTAGGGAAGGGATGATCCCGGAAGCGGACTTCTGGTCCACTGCTGAGACTGAAGAGGCTGACGCTGACGATACACTCCTTAAAGCTGCAGTCGCGGATGGCGCGGACGCAGACGACTCAGCTGCAGGCGATACGGTCTCGGTTATCTCAGATGCAGACGGCGCGGGCTCCGCGGGCTCTGACGCGGTCGGCGCGGGCTCCGCGGGCTCTGACGCGGTCGGCGCGGTCTCCGCGGGTTCTGACGCAGACGGTGCGGGCTCCGCGGGTTCTGACGCGGTCGGTGCGGGCTCGGTTATCTCAGACGCGGTCAGTGCGGGCTCCGCGGGCTCTGACGCAGACGGTGCGGGCTCCGCGGGCTCTGACGCGGTCGGTGCGGGCTCCGCGGGCTCTGACGCGGTCGGTGCGGAAGCAAGTCTATCCGGAGTGGAAGAAGACATCCCCCCCTCATAACTCTCCCCGCTTTCCTTCATTTTTTCATCTGAAGTAGCTGCTTCTGACAACGCCTGGGCCGGAGCAGCCTGGGTCTCATCCTCCTCTTTCCCGGCAGCCTCCCAAAACTGCTCCGCTTCCCCGGTTACGGTGAAACCAAAGGAACCGCTGTCCTCAATATGAATCTCAGGGTAAGCTATATTCTCATTCATCAGATTGATAAGTATAACGGATAGGCCCTGAAGGCAGGCATACGGATTCTCTTCGTCGTATTCACCCGGGATTTCGGCCGTGATGTAATACTTCAATTCATTGACTGATCCTCTCTTGAGAATCACCAAGTCCTCCAGTTCTGCTGCCAAATCCTCCGGCAGCCCTTCCAGCCCATAGCTAATTCCTTTCCCTCCGGTATCCTTCAGCGTTTCCAAAACCTCCGATATGCGAATCGGGATGGTGCCGCCATCGCCTGCTGCGAAGCTGAACATCGCAGGCGACAAGCCTACCGCCAAAATAACCGTCAGGATAAATGACAAAATTTTCTTATAGTTTTTCATTTTATTTCTTCCTCCCTTACTCCTGCGGCGGACGATTAGCCAACCGCTTATCCTACTCCGTTTTTCTCACCGCCAAAGCACCGGACATACTCCAACAGCTTCTCCCGTTCCGCCCCGTCGCTGTCACAGACAACTATGCTTCACATAGGTTTCTTTCTCTCCATATCGTCACTTTACTTAATTTTAAATATACTGACAACGATGATTGCTTACAACCAGTTGGCCGGAAATCACCTGTTTTTGGCCGGAACTTTTATTGTGGGAACGTCTTGTTTCCTATAAAATTATGGTTCTTTCCAAAATTAGTTGAAATTTAGTGTTTTTCCTATCTGTGTGCGGTATAGTTATAGTAGATTACTCAAACTTCGCAGGAGCAAAATGGCCTTCCGCCCGCTGGCAGAGCGGTGTCCCCGGGACGGAAAAGGAATGTTCACCAGATCCTCTCGAATTACTTTAGTAATTTACCATGGAGATGAGACCGGTCAAGTGTGTCAGCCTC
>OAWD01001118.1_pt1 | contig 12750 bp, 9 predicted proteins | sample 1495361 | NCBI WGS metagenome assembly OAWD01 (sample SAMEA2580130, study PRJEB22360) | human gut metagenome | biome: human gut; feature: human-associated habitat; material: faeces | place: Denmark | collected 2008/2010 | reverse complement strand
GGTGGCCCTGGTCGGTGGCGGTGGAGGGGCTGGGCGGCCCCCAGCCGCAGGGTATCCCGGGCCCCCAGGCCGCAGGGGAGGGCCCCGGCGGCCGTCAGCGCGTCCCAAAGGGCGGGGGCGTCCGCCGGGGCGCAGTAGAGCTCAAAGCCGTCCTCGCCGGTGTACCCGGTGCGGGAGACCAGGCAGGGCCGGCCGTCCACCGTGCCGTGGAGCACGGCGGTGTAGTTCTTCGCCGGAAGGTCCGCCGTCAGGGTGCGCAGCAGCGCCTCCGCACCGGGCCCCTGGAGGGCGAGCTGGGCCGTCTGGTCGGAGAGATCCTCCAAAGTGCAGTCCCCGGACAGGTGGGCGGCCATCCAATCCCGGTCCTTGGCGGTGTTGGAGGCGTTGACCACCGCCAGCCAGGCCGTGTCCGAACAGCGGTAGACGATCAGATCGTCCACCACGCCTCCGTCCTCGTAGCACATGGGGGAATAGCGGGCCTGGCCGTCCGCCATGCCGGAAAAGTCGTTGGTCATGAGCCGGTTGAGGTTGGCCAGGGCGTCGGGGCCCCGGAGGAGCAGCTCTCCCATGTGGCTGACGTCGAACAGGCCGCAGCCGGTGCGCACGGCCCTGTGCTCGGCGATGACGCCGGAGTACTGCACCGGCAGCAGCCATCCGGCAAAGGGAACCAGCTTGCCCCCCGCCGCCGTGTGGCGGTCGTAGAGCGGAGTTTTGCGTTCCATTTCCATGCCCTCCTTGTAAAATTGGGGTCAAAAAAAGCGCATGGCAATGCTGCCATGCGCCTCTGTTCGGTTGCCTGAGAGTTTTGCCCCCGTCGGCGCGGACTGCGGTCCGCTTTCCAGAGCCTCGTCCGGGGCCGGTCCTTCTGCCTGAGAGATCACTGCGCTGCCCCTTCGGCGGCGGCGGTGTGCCGCGCTCTCCCCACCCCATCATCCGACCATATGAACTTCAGTAGGACTTCTATACTTTATAGTATACGGGACGGAGGGGAAAATGTCAACTACCTTCTGCCGGGGAGTGGAGGGCGGCCTCTCCCCGGTGCTTCCCCCGGCAGATAAGCTGGGTCATGGTGCCCATAGGGCAATACACACACCATGAGCGGGGTTTGAAAAGCACCATTGTGACCAGCCCCAGCACCGTAGAGGTGAGCATGACGCTGTAAAAGCCAAAGGCGAATTGGGCCACGCCGGGGGAAAAGAGGGTTCCATAGTAGGCCCAGTGCCAAGGCAGCCGGAACGTCCAAAGCAGAGTGACGGCCTGGCGCAGCTCCTGCGCGCCGGCAAAGACCAGATATGTGCTCCAGAGCATCTGGAAGAACATCAGCAGAAAAAAGCCCAAAAACCCGTAGCGGAACGCCCTGCTTTTCATCCACCGGGGAATATCGGCCCGCCGGGAGAGGCCGAAGCGTCCACCCAGCAGGCTGAACAACTGTCCCCGTCCACAAAAGCGGTTGCAGTAGCCCTTATCCCCGCCCGCAAAGGCGATGACCAGAGGGATGAAAAAGCAGAGGAGGCCCAACCAGGCAAAGAGGATGTTGAAGAAGCCCAACACCAGATAGAGGAGAGAGGCGATCCAGAGGAAGTCATACCAGCGCTTTTTCATGGGCGATTCTCCTCCAGTGTAATTATGGTAGCCGGGCACTCCGCCGCGCACTTGCCGCAGCCGACGCATCGGTCTGCATCCACCCGGGCTGTGATACCGTTCCAGATTCGGATGGCGGAGAGGGGACAGACGCGGACACAGCAGCCGCAGGCCACGCAATCCGCCCCGATCTTTGCCGTTCTTCGGTGGTGTTTTCGCAAATCCATAGGCAACCCCCTTACTGAGATGCGCCCAGTATAGGGGATGGACGGGGCTGCCGTCTGTGATAAACTCACACAGATGTGAGGAAGTGTACGGCCTGCCGTTCGGGGCGGCATCTGGCGCGGGCCATTTTTCCGATGACAGATGCCCCATGTAACGCAAAGGCGCCGCAGACTGAAACCAATCTGCGGCGCATGTGTACTCAGAAGTTGTAGTCAAGGATCAGCCAGTCCAGGTCGCTGAAATCCTGCTCATCCAGGGACCAGTAGTTGTCGTCGCCCAGGGTGATCTGCACCACCTTGCTCTGGGCCTCCAGATACTCCGCCTCGGGCAGCTTTTCCAAGGTCAGGTCGATGACCAGGCGGCACCACTCCGCGTCATAAGCGGCGTACTCCTCATCGGTCATGGAGTCCACATCCTGGCTGTAGAGAGCTTCGGCACGGGCGTCGGGGGTGTCGCCCCACAGGGCCTCGGCAACCCGGTCAAATACGTCCAGAGGCTCCACAGTGACTTTGACGCCGAAGGTGCCGTCGTCCACCTCCGTGGCGGTATCCACGGTGTACTTGGCCTTGGCGTAGACCTGCTTATACATGTCAACTACCTCGGCCTTGAGTTCGTCGGTCAGGTCGTCGATCAGGAAGGCGGAGGCGAAAAAGTCAGCCTCGGTCTCCAGGCTGGACAGGTAGGTTTCCTCAGCCTCATTCTCGGTAATGTCGATCAGCTCCAGGAAGTCGGGATCATAAACGCCTTTGTAGTTCTCGTCCAGAATACCCTGAACATACGTGGTGGCATCGTCGGCGCTGAGACCGCCGCTGCAGGCGGAAAGGGATAGGACGAAGGTGAGGGACAGAGCGGCTGCGGTAACACGTTTCCAGATTTTGCGCATAGGGGTTCCTCGCTTTCTCTTCTCTTTTTTGGGTTCCGGTTCTCTTTATTTTATATAGTACGCGCCGGGGCGCGGACCGGATGGGGAACGGCCTGCGGCGGAATTGCCGCAGCAAAGCCCATGGGCTTTGCTCAAGGGGGCTGAAGGCGGACTCAGCCGCACAGGTCGATGATGGCCTGGGTAAAGATCTTGGCGGCGGTGAGCTGGTCGGCAATGCAGGTGTGCTCGTCGGCGCCGTGCATGTTGCCGTTAAAGCCGGGCATACAGCAGCCGAAAGCCACGCCGCCGGGAATATCGTGGACGTAGGTGCCTCCGCCAATGGCCAGGCACTCCCCCTTGTAGTCGGTGTACTGCTCGTAGCACTTGAGCAGGGCCTTGACCAGCGGGGAGTCAGCGGGGGTGTGGTGGGGAGCGTCCATCTCGCCGGAGACGGAAAAGCCAAACTTGGAAAAAGATGCCTCTGCGGCGGCGCGGCAGTTCTCATCGCTGGCGCAGATGGGTACCCGGCTGTCAAACTGGCCCTCCAGGCCAGTACCGTTGACGGTCAGCAGGGAAAAGGCCAGAGTCAGAGCCCCGGACAGCTCATCGGACTGGGCGATGCCCAGGGCCTTGCCGGCGCAGTCGCCGTGGGGGAAGAGGGCGTTGAGCGCGTGGAGGGCGGCGGTGGAGCCCACCTTGGCCAGGGGAAGGGAGCAGAGCAGATGGAGCAGACCGGTGATGGCGTTGACGCCCTCCTCCGGCAGAGAGGCGTGGGCGCCCTTGCCGCGGCAGAGGATGTGCAGGCTGTCCCACTCCTCGCGCAGCTCGTAGCGCACGCCGGTCTCGGCGGCGGCCCGGTCGCAATAGGGGCGGGCGGCCCCGGCGGACAGGCCGGCCACCAAGCACTCGGCCTCCGGCGGGAGCACGTTGATGCGGAAGCCGCCGCGGAACTCGGTCACCCGGGGGGTGGCGGTCTCCGCGGGCCAGGACTTGGTGAACACCGGCTTATAGCTGCCCTTCTCGATGTTGATGAGGGGGAACTCCGCGTCGGGGGAGAAGGCATAGGGGGCGTAGGGCTCCCGGGCGTAGTAGTAGGCGATGTCGCTGGAACCGCTCTCCTCGTCGGTGCCCATCAGCAGGCGGGCGTTGCGCCGGAGGGGGACGCCCAGCTCCTTCACGGCCTTCATGGCCAGCAGGACAGCGGCCACGGGGCCCTTGTCATCGTCGGTGCCCCGGCCGTAGAGCATGCCGTCCACCTCCTTGGGCACATAGGGCTCCGTCACTGTCCAGCCGGTGCCCTCGCCCACCACGTCCAGGTGGCAGAGAATGTGAAGGGCGGTCTCCTTGTCGTTGAGATCGGCGGTGCCCACGTAGTTATCGTAGTTGCGGGTGGCAAAGCCCAGCTCTTCGGCCAGCTTCAGACCCTCCGCCAGGGCGGCGGCGGGGCCGGGGCCAAAGGGCATGCCAGGCAAGGGCTCCTCCCGCACGCTGCGAATGCGTACCAGCCGGGAGATGGCCTCCACCAGCTCAGCCCGGCGCTCAGGGGCGTCAAAATAGGCGTTGATTTTTTCCTCGTACATGGCGTTATTCCTCCTCGCTCTCCTCCGCATGGGCGCCGGTCAGCTCACCCAGGTATTTATAGACCGTATACCGGGAGACCTGGAGCCGCTTGGCCACAAAAGGCACCGACTTGCGGAAGGAGAAAGCGTTCTTTTGGTCCAGAAGGGCGATGATCTTCATCCGGTCCCGCTTGTTCAGGGCGCTGACCGGCTTGCCAACGGCGGCCAGACACTCGTCAAAGACATCGGCCAGACGGCTGTCCCCGCCGTGCCACAGGGCGCTCTGAAGGTCGGCCTCCGCGCTCATGAGGTCCACCAGAATGCGGTTGGCGTACACCAGGGAGCTGTAGTCGAAGTTGATGCCAAGGGCCAGGTTGTATCCCTCCCCGATGAGGTGGAAGGTGCTGCTCTTGATCTGCTGGCCCGATGGGGTGGTGGCGTAGAGATTGACGAAGTCGGTTACCAGAGCGTCCTCGTCCAGCTCCTTGGCGGTGCCCAGGATGTCCAGGGTGGAGCCCACGGTCCGGCCGGAGACGTGCCCGTTGTAGATGGACAGGATGGGGTGGCGGGGGTCCCCCATGTCGTGGACCAGGGTCTCACAGGTGGAGCCGAACATCTCCGCGATGCCGCGGGCCGTCCGGTCCAGAAATTCAAAGGCTTCCTCACGATCCATTGCCACAGCTCCTTTCCAGCAAACGATCAACCTTATTCTAACCGGACGCCGGGGAAAAAGCAAGATGATTTACAGATGGAGCGGGAACTGGTATACTGGGAGAAGAAAGGGGGAATTGTCACATGTCAATGTCAGCCGCGCAGGCCAGGAGGCAGGCCGTGGCCCAGGCGCTGGAGGAGGCTGTGGGGCCGGTGAGCGCCGCCGCCTTGGCCGAGCGCTTCTCCGTCAGCCGGCAGATCATCGTGGGCGATGTGGCCCTGCTCCGGGCCGGAGGGACGGATATCCTGGCCACGCCCCGGGGGTATCTCCTGGGCGGACGGGGAGGCGGCGTGGAGCGCACCGTGGCCTGTGTTCACGCTCCGGAGGAGATGGAGCGGGAGCTCAACGCCATCGTGGACGCCGGGGGCGAGGTGGTGGACGTAATCGTGGAGCACCCGGTTTACGGCCAGCTCACCGGACTGCTGGGGGTGCGCTCCCGGTACGACGTGGCTGAGTTCGTCCGGCGGGTGGAGGAGCACGGAGCCCGTCCGCTCTCAGCATTGACCGGCGGAATCCACCTGCACACGGTTCGCTGCCCGGATGAGAAAACGTTCCGCAGAGTGAGGAAATCACTGGAAGCTGAGAACTTTTTGCTTAATATGTGAAATTTGACTTACTAAAGTGTGATGGTATATATTAAATTTGACGAAAAAGTATTGCCAAATTGTAAATGATGGTGTATCATAAGGTACGAATCCTAGGGTTGGGGAGGCTTTTAGGATTCGCATTAAAAAAGGGAGGGTTATTATGAACTCACCACGCATGAGACGCTTTGGGAAACTCTTGCTCGTCGTATTCGCCCTTGCATGTGTTCTTACCACAGCCGCATTCGCAGAAGGTGACGCTGAGGTTGTCAGCGCGGTTCACGGTACCATCGCGTCCCTGCTGCCGCCCGTCGTGGCCATCGGCCTGGCGCTGATCACCAAGGAAGTCTACTCGTCGCTGTTCCTGGGTATCCTGGTTGGCTGCTTCCTGCAGGTCAACGGCAATCCCATCGACGCGTTCCAGTTCTTTGTCAGCCACCTGTGCTCCAATGCCGGCGGCAACATGGGTATCCTGATGTTCCTGGTCATCCTGGGCACCATGGTGGCCCTGATGATCCGGGCCGGCGGCTCCAAGGCCTACGGCGACTGGGCTGTGTCCCACATCAAGACCAAATCCGGCGCCCTGTGGTCCACCTTCATCCTGGCGATTGTGCTGGGTGTGGATGACTACTTCAACAACCTGACCACCGGCAACGTGATGCGCCCCGTGGCCGACGGCCACCACATCTCCCGCGCCAAGCTGTCCTACATGTGCGATGCCACTGCGGCGCCTGTGTGTATCATGATGCCCGTCTCCTCCTGGGCGGCGGCCGTTACCGGCGTAATCGGCAATGAGGAGGTCGGCTTCCAGATCTTCCTGCGGGCCATCCCCTTCAACTACTACGCCATCCTGACCCTGGTGTTCATCATTGTGATGACCTGCCTCAACATCGACTACGGCCCCATGCGCACCCACGAGCTCAACGCCGCCAAGGGCGACCTCTATACCACGCCTGAGCGTCCCTTTGAGAATGCCGCTGAGATGAAGTTTAATCCCGATGGCAAGGTCATCGACCTGGTCATTCCTGTTATTATCCTGATCATCGGCTGCGTGTCCTCGATGATCTATGTGGGCTTCCAGAACGGAGGCCATGACCTCATCACCGCCTTTGCCAACACCTCCGCCTTTGACGCCCTGCCTCTGGGCTCTCTGATCGCCCTGATCATCAACATGATTTATTTCATGGTGCGCCGCTCCATGAAGTTCACCGAACTGATGGACTGCCTGCCCGAGGGCTTCAAGCAGATGGTGCCCGCCATCCTGATCCTGTGCCTGGCCTGGACCATCGGCGACGTGACCAAGGGCCTTGGTGCCCCCGAGTTTGTGGCCGGCATCGTGAAGAACCTCAGCGGCAGCCTGTATGCCCTGCTGCCCGCCGTAGTGTTCATCATCGCCGCGTTCCTGGGTTTCGCCACCGGTACCTCCTGGGGCACCTTCTCCATCCTGCTGCCCATCGTCATCCCGGTGTTCTCCGGCGGTACTCCTGCTGTGGATCTGACCGTGGGTGACCTGAACAACAACCTGCTGATGATCTCCATCGCTGCCACTTTGGGCGGCGCGGTTATGGGCGACCACTGCTCTCCCATCTCCGACACCACGATCATGGCGTCCTCTGGCGCTCAGTGCTACCACCTGAACCACGTGGCCACTCAGTTGCCCTACGCTGTGACCGTCGCGGTTGTGGCCTTCGTCAACTATATCATCACCGCGTTTATCCAGGTTCCCTTCATCTGCCTGCCCATCGCCATTGTCTCTATGGTGGTTGTCATGCTGGTGATCGGCAAGGTCAACCACTCCATGAACCGTCACTCCCAGCGCGATTAACTCTTACATAAAAACCCCCCCGCTCCAAGAGCGGGGGGGTTTTGCGCAGCACATGACTTTATTTACAAAAATTTAGCGATAATTCTGTCGGATATTGACAAAGTGTGTTAAGATTTGCAAAAATCTATTGTCAAACTGTTAACAATCTTGTATGATAGCCCTCGAGTCCTTGGGTTGGGGAGCTTTTAGGATTCACAATTTCATAGGAGGGCCATTATGAATTCACCACGTATGAAACGGTTCGGCCAATTCCTGCTGGTCATTTTCGCACTTGTATGTGTCCTGATGACAGCAGCATTTGCCGAGGGCGACGTGGAGCATACCAGCTTTGTCTGGGGCACCGTCGCATCCTTGCTCCCGCCGGTGGCGGCCATCGTCCTGGCTTTGATCACCAAGGAAGTGTATTCGTCTTTGTTCCTGGGCATTATCGTGGGCTGCTTCCTGTATACCAACGGCAGCCCCATTGATGCGTTCCAGGATTTTGTCTCCCGCCTGACATCCAATGCCGGCGGCAACATGGGCATTCTGATGTTCCTGGTCATTCTGGGCACCATGGTAGCCCTGATGATCCGGGCCGGCGGCTCCAAGGCCTATGGCGACTGGGCTGTGAGCCATATCAAGACCAAGTCCGGCGCCCTGTGGTCCACCTTCATCCTGGCCATCGTGCTGGGCGTGGACGACTACTTCAATAACCTGACCACCGGTAATGTGATGCGGCCCGTCACCGACGGCCACCACATCTCCCGCGCCAAGCTGTCCTATATGTGCGACGCCACTGCGGCCCCTGTGTGCATTATGATGCCCGTCTCCTCCTGGGCGGCGGCTGTCACCGGTATCATCGGCAACGAGGAGGTGGGCTTCCAGATCTTCCTGAAAGCCATCCCCTACAACTATTACGCCATTCTGACCCTGGTGTTCATCGTTGTGATGACCTGCCTGAATATCGACTACGGTCCCATGCGCAAGCATGAGAACAACGCCGCCAAGGGCGACCTCTACACCACGCCCGAACGCCCCTTTGCCGGTGTGGAAGAGATGAAGTTCAATCCCAATGGCAAGGTCATTGATCTGGTACTGCCGGTGCTTGTGCTGGTGGGGTGCTGCGTGGGCTCCATGGTCTATGTGGGCTACCAGAACGGCGGCACCGACCTCATCACCGCCTTCGCCAATACCTCCGCCTTTGACGCCCTGCCTCTCGGCTCCCTGGTTGCCCTGATCTTTACCATGATCTTCTTCATGGTGCGCCGGGCCATGAGCTTCACTGAGCTGATGGACTGCCTGCCCGAGGGCTTCAAGCAGATGGTGCCCGCCATCCTGATCCTGTGCCTGGCCTGGACCATCGGCGACGTGACCAAGGCCCTCGGCGCCCCCGAGTTTGTGGCGGACCTGGTGTCCAAGTTCGGCCCCGGCCTGAAGAACTTCCTGCCCGCCGTGGTATTCCTGATCGCCGCGTTCCTGGGTTTCGCCACCGGCACCTCCTGGGGCACCTTCACCATCCTGCTGCCCATCGTCATCCCGGTGTTCTCCGGCGGCATTCCCGCTGCCGATCTGACCTCGGAACTGATCAACGGCAACGATATGCTGATGATTGCCATCGCGGCCACCCTGGGCGGCGCAGTTATGGGCGACCACTGCTCTCCCATCTCCGACACCACGATTATGGCGTCCTCCGGCGCCCAATGCTACCACCTCAACCACGTGGCGACTCAGCTGCCCTACGCCATGACGGTGGCCGCCGTGTGCTTCGCCAACTACATTCTCGCATCCTTTATTCAGAATGTGGTTATCAATCTGGCCATTGCCATTGTGTGTATGGTAGTAGTCCTGCTGGTGATCGGCAAGCTGAACCACTCCATGAACCGCCACTCCCAGCGCGACTGAAATCCGCAGAGCTGATCAAAAATCCCCCGCTCCTTAGAGAGCGGGGGATTTTTTGCGGCTTATTTCGCAATCCAGAGCAGGTTGCTGTCGGTGACGAAGTTGGGCACGCTGTAGAGCACCAGAGCCTGGTCGATGCCGTTTTGGGCGATATAGTCGGCGATGGAGAGCTTGTAGTAGCGCAGATCCAGCAGGTGGATCTCAGAGAAGTGGGGGGTGAGGAAGGGCACCAGGGAGTCGGCGTAGGAGTCCCGGATTATCAGCAGCCTGGGGCCGTCGGGATTGTTGGCGTTCTTTACGACGCCCAAAGGCTGGTTGCCGCCCAGGAACATGGAGTACTTGTCCTTGACGGAGAGGAAGGAGGTGTCGTAGAGCTGCCGGGGTTCCTCCACCGGGTTGCCCTTGTTGTCGTAGGTGTGACTCGCCACGGTGATGCCGTCGTCGGGCACGTAGGTAGAGATGGTGTCCGGGCGCACCCACCGCACGCCGGAGGAGGAGAACACGGTGCCGTAGAACTCGGTGGAGCGGACGGTCTCGGTGTAGTCGTTCAGGGGTACGGGGGTGTAGCCCAGGGCGGTGGCCAGTCCGGTATAGCCGTAGTAAGCCCCCAGGCTGGTCCAGTGGTGGTCGGTGCGGTAGAAGATGTCCTCGCCCTTGTGCTCCCACAGGGGGGTGTAGAGGTCGGCCCAGGACGCACCGGGCACGGCAGCCTTGGCCTGCTCCAGAATGGCGGTCTGGCTGGCGTTGGGGGCTCCGGCGGGCAGCCGGTCGGCCCAGATGCAGGCTTGGGTGGGGATCAGGGAGAAGGTCACAGGGATATCCACATTTTCCACAAAGTTGTTCACATAATTCAGATTATTCGTCACCTTTTCCCCGTCTGGCTCGTCGAAGCGGGAGATCAGGGTGTCACCGGCGGCAAAATAGACATTGTTGTTCTCTTTCTTGCCCAGGACACGCTCGGTGGTGGACTTGAGGGCGATCCAGCCGTCCCGCCCCACAAACTGATCGGTGGTGTAGGTTTCGAAGTCCTTCATAAACTGCCCGTTCAGCAGGGTTTTGACACTGGGGACGGGGAGCTGCTCCAGGTTGCGGTTCTCCATCTGGGAGAAGGTGCGGTCGGGCGAGACGGCATTGGCCACCAGGAACACCCCGAGAAAGGCGCAGAACAGGGCGGAGAGGAAGATGCAGTATTTCTTTGTCATGGCTTGCCTCCTGAGTCAGAATCGGAAGTAGAGGAAGGGGTTGTAGGTGGCGTCCACCAGGTAGGCGGTGGAGAAGACCAGCCCTGCCAGCAGCAGAATGGGGAGGAGCGCCAGCCTGGGCTTTTCGGGCAGGCGCTTCCACAGCTTGGCGGCCAGCGGGGTGGAGGCCACAGCGGCGATGATAAGCATGGGGAGAAAAGAGAAAAAATAATACGATACGTTGTCGTTTGTCAGGCCGCCGCCCAGGCCGAACATGGCCTTGAGGTAGGCTCCCATATGGCCGAAGTCCTCCACGGCGAAGATGGCCCAGCTCACCAGTACCAGAAACAGGGTGTATAGGTGCTGGAGGGCGGCGGGAAGCTTCTGGAGGAGCTTGCCCAGGAAAGCCTTTTCCAAAATCAGCAGGACGGCGAAGTAGAGTCCCCAGATGAGGAAGTTCCAGCTCGCCCCGTGCCAGATGCCGGTGGCCGCCCACACCACCAGAAGGTTGAAAAACAGCCGGGGCTTGCTCACCCGGTTGCCTCCCAGGGGGATATAGAGGTACTCCCGGAACCAGGTGCCGAGGGAGATGTGCCACCGCCGCCAGAACTCGGTGACCGACTTGGCGATATAGGGGTAGTTGAAGTTGCGCATGAACTCGAAGCCCAGCATCCGGCCCAGGCCCACAGCCATGTCGGAGTAGCCGGAGAAGTCGAAGTAGAGCTGGAAAGCGAAAGCGGCCACGCCCAGCCATGCCCCAGCAGTGGTGAGCTCCCTGGCGGGGAGGGCCAGAATGGTATCCCACAGCTTGCCGATGTTGTTGGCCAGCAGGACCTTTTTCGCCAGGCCCACCACGAAGATCTGCACGCCGGAGGCAAACTGCTCGGGGGAGTGGGTGCGGTGGTCGATCTGGTCGCCCAGATCTTTGTATTTGATGATGGGACCGGCGATGAGCTGGGGGAAGAGTGTGACGAAGGTGCCGAAGTTGACGAGGCTGCGCTGCACCTTGGCGTCGTCCCGGTACACGTCGATGGTGTAGCTCATGGTCTGGAAGGTGTAGAAGGAGATGCCGATGGGCAGGCTCAGGCCCAGCTTCGGCATGAAGGAAAAACCGATGGCTTGGAGGCTGCCGGCAACGAAGTCCCAGTACTTGAAAAAGAACAGCAGAGCCAGATTGAAGATGACCGACGAGGCCACCGCCCACCGGGCCCCCCGGTCGTTGCCCCTGCGCTTGTACTTCTCCACCAGCATTCCGTGGGTGTAGTCGATGCCGATGGAGAGGAACATGATAAGGATATAGACCGGCTCTCCCCAGGCGTAGAACACCAGGTTGACCAGCAACAGCAACAGGTTCCGCCATTTCAAAGGCGTAATATAGTACAGAAATAATACAATGGGGAGATATAAAAACAGGAAATACAGGCTGGAAAAGACCAACGAACCACCAACTCTCTTGTGAACTTCAGAAAAAGCCCGGCAGGTTGCCCTGCCGGGCACCCTTATTATACCCGCAAAAAATTACTTTGTATAGGTGTTAAATGCGGTTACCGCCTCGTCGGCGTACTCACTGACGGCGAAGAGGATGTAGTTGCCGTTGGTCACCAGCTTATAGTTCTGTACCAGCTCCAACTGCTCAGGCAGGTACTGGGACCACTGGGCCTCCAGATCATCCTGCCGTTTCTCCACGGCGGCCTTCACGGTATCCATCTTGCCGTCCTTCACCTTGGCGATAAAGAACTCGGTGGCCTGCACATTGACCATGGGCATCTTGCAGAGATAGCTGTCCAGATCAGCGGGATCAATGCCGTACAGGGCGGTCAGAGTGGCATCGTCCAGGTCGGTTAGGGAGGGAATGTCCAGCTTGGAGATGTCATTCCAGGTGGACTGCACCGCGTCCACCTGGGGCTCCGGCTCCACCGGCTCAGGGGTAGGCGTGGAAGTCGGCTTCTGCGTGGGCTTGGGGGTGGCGACCGGGGCGGAGGGTTTGGCGCTGGGTGCGGCGGAGGGAGCCTGGGAGGGAGTCTCCTCCGCGGGGGGCGTGGTCTCGGGGAGGGCCGCCGGGCTGTCGGTGGGCAGGACGGGGGACGGGGACGCCTCCGGGGAGGCGGAGGGGGACTCCACCACGGGGGCCGAGCTCTCCGGGGCGGGCTCCTTGCTGCTGCCGCAGCCGGCCAGCGGGCTCAGGGACAGCGTCCCGGCCAGGGCCAGGGCGAGAAAACGTCGGTTCATATGGGTACGCTCCTTTATTTGTTTTGTGGTACTCGCTCTCTTGGACGGCAGAGGGAGGAAAAAAGTTCCCCAGATTCGTAAAAAAAGAGGGCCGGCCTCTCCAAGGGAGAGGCC
>OAWD01001116.1_pt1 | contig 12787 bp, 5 predicted proteins | sample 1495361 | NCBI WGS metagenome assembly OAWD01 (sample SAMEA2580130, study PRJEB22360) | human gut metagenome | biome: human gut; feature: human-associated habitat; material: faeces | place: Denmark | collected 2008/2010 | reverse complement strand
GGATACCGGAAACCTGCAGGAAACGTCCGCCCGGAAATGTGTCGGTACAGGCGGACAGGCTGTTTTCAAGCATATCCCACAGAACCTGGCCGTTCATTTCCAGCACGACCACCTGGTTGTCAAAGGGACACACAGCGGCCAGATCACTGCCGTATACCTCTCCGGCGTACAGGCTTCCGCGGATACCGCCCCCGTTAACCACCGCGATGGATGCGCCCGAGACCTCTGCCACGCTGTCGGCCAGAAGGTTTCCAATTTCAGCCTCTTTCCGGCGGGTATTGTAATCCTGCAGCAGCAGGTCGTTTTTAATGGTGCCCACCACAGACAAGTCATAATCCACCTGGTCTGATCCCTCATAATAGTATTTGTCGACAGCCTTCAACGCATCTTCGGGGGTCAGCTTGCCCACAAAAACCTGGCGGGACATCTCACCCAGATACTCTACGATTTTATCCGGAAACTGCACATTGTAGACGTAGGAACTGTCTACATATTCCTCAAGCCCGGTGATCACGTCTGAATGCTCAGGCTGATAATCCTTCAGATAGGAATAACCCATCTGGATATCCCTGGTCAGGGCCTCCTGGCCTTCTTTGGTTGAGATGAGCTCCAGCACCTGGCGGCATGCTTCCTGGGTTTTAATGTCTGAATGGGTGTTGATTCCAATATAGGCGGATGGCGCAAGGATAAGCCAGGGGCTGTTGCCCGCATCGCTGAGCAGGGGCAGCATCCGGTAGCGGTACTCAGGAGATGTGCCGGCCTCTGCGTTTTCCCGGTTTTCATTAACCATTCTTGTGTATAGGTCAGAGCCGCCGAAAACAACGGCCAGAGTCCCGTCTGCCATACGCTCCAGATTGCGAATCGAATTCCGGCTCTTGCCGAGGGCTGCGCCGTCCATCACGCCGGCAGCTGTCATCTGACTGGCCAGATCAAAGGCCCCTTCCCACTGTCCCGAAAAGGTGGTTTTCTTTTCCCTGAACCCGGCCATCCACTGTACGCCAGAGACTGTACCCAGAAAATCTGGCACCATGTCCCCCACAAAGAACATGCCAAGGTCTGTGTTGTAGTCACTCTCAATGCTGAAATTGACACCGTCCCCACCGACGCCAATACCCTTTTCCCTGAGCGCCACCATCGCTGAAACCAGCTCCTGATTGGTGGTGGGAAGCGCCAGCCCCGCCTCCTGAAAAAGGGTCTCATTGACAATATATCCCTTGTACTGGCCTGGGAGTGGCAGCAGATAGGTTTTGCCGTTCTGCTTCAGGAGTTCCATGACGGTTCCGTCGTAGGCCACGCTTGCCTTTGTATCGCTGAGGTCCAGCGCATAGTCTAAAATGCTGCTGGAGGTTGGCTGTGAGGTCAGCAGCAGGTCGGGCCCTACGCCCTTTTCCAGCTGGCGCAGCTGCTCACTGGGGTAAGGCGTCCGTTCACACTGGAGGTCAATGTCGGGGTAAGTCGATTCCACCAGCTGCTCAAGATTTTTAAAATCGTTTGAATACAGCAGCGTCACTGTGGTCTTATCAGACCGAGGGCTCTGTCCGCAGCCGGACAGCATACTGCACAGGAATACACCGCACAAAACAGCCGCAGCCATTTTTTTTCGATTTTTTTTCTTAATATTCAATCTCCCCATAATTTTGTTCTCCTTTTATATATCACATATCTTCTTGGAACCTTTACCATATAATTATAGCATCTGTGACCAATTAAATCAATTACAAAGAACCTTTCTGCAAAAGGAAACAAAAAAAGCACAGCGCAGAATTGTGCTGTGCTTTTCTGGAAGATGAACATAATTTGTCTATATACACAATATAAGCGTCAAATTGCTTTAACCTTGACAAAATAATTATTAAAAATTAAAATGAGGGGTAAAAATAACCCAGAGGTGTAACGTGAAACAAATATGGAATATCTTTAAAAGGGACGTCTGGCGGCTGTGGAAAAACCGCTTTGCGCTCATTGTAACCATCGGCATTATTGTGATCCCCTCCCTTTACGCCTGGTTTAATATCGGGGCAAACTACGATCCCTACAGCAATACAAAGGGGATCAAGGTCGCTGTCGCCAACGAAGATGCCGGAACCCAAAACGCGGTTACTGGCAAGCTCAACGCCGGTGACGAGATCATTGCCAATCTCAAAGAAAACGACCAGCTCGGCTGGACCTTTGTCGATACGGAGAAGGCGGTTGAGGGCGTAAAATCCGGCAAATACTACGCGGCCATCATCATTCCCGAGGATTTCAGCAGCCGGCTGACGGATTTTTTAAACGGGCGGATCGAGAAGTCCGAAATTATTTACTATGTTAATGAGAAGAAGAACGCCATCGCGCCCAAAATCACCGATACCGGCGCACAGACGCTGGAGGAGGAGATCAAGAGCACTTTTTCCTCTGTGGCCTCTGAGAGTGTGTCAAAGGTCATGGCCGCCTCGGCAGTGGGCATATCCGGAAAGCTCAACCAGGCCAGCGCGGACATCACCGCTGCCATCGACACTACCCGGAGCGACCTGGACACCTACCGTGTGCTGCTGGAAAACTTCAGGGGAACCATCGCTGACGGGCAGGGCAGCATTGACGGCGGCAAGGCCACGCTTGACAGTCTTAAGGACGCCGCCGCCTCGGGCCAGAAAGGACTTGAAAGCGCACAGGACCGTCTGAGCCAGAGCCGTGAAAGCGTTGGAAAATTTTCAGGCAGCCTGTCAAACATCCTGAACCAGAGTCAGAGTGTTCTGGGGCAGATCGGCGGGACGGCCTCATCACAGCTGGGGAACCTGGAAGCGCAGGCCCTTGAGATAAACGCAGGCTTTGAGAACAGTATCACCTCTGCAAAAGAGATGCTGTCCCTTAACCAGGAGATTGTGGACGCGCTGAAAAAGCTCAATGAAGATCACCCTTCACCCGAGCTCGCCAGGTTGATCCAGTCGCTGGAATCGGAAATCGAGAGCCAGCAGAAAATTCTGGACCGCCTGAATACTGGAAACGACAGTGTTAAAAACATGATTACGCAGGCATCGGAAACGCGCGAAAGCCTTAACGCGATCGCCACCGACAGCGGCAAGGCTCTGGGAGGTGTCAACACCAGTTTTCAGCAGAGCCTTCTGCCGCAGGTTAACCAGACCCTTGACAGCTTTGCCGCCCTCTCCGGGAAAACCGCCGGGATTCTGTCTGGGGTGCCCCCGGCGGCGGGCCAGCTCCAGGGCATCCTCGATGACCTGGGCACCGCGCTGACAGAGGCAGAGAACGCTCTCGACAGTACTCAGGGAGCCCTGGTGGACCTCGCCGGGCAGCTCAGCCGGGTCTCAACAGATTTGAATGCCATCAAAAACTCCCGGCTGTACCAGAATTTTCTTTCAACCACAGGTATAAAGCCTGAGCAGGTAGCAGAGTTTATGGAATCACCTGTGGAGGTCGAAACGGAAAAAATCTATCCGGTCGCCAATTATGGCTCTGCCCTTGCGCCTTTTTACAGCAATCTGGCCATCTGGGTCGGTGGTATTGTCCTTATCGCCATCTTTAAGCTGGAGGTGGACGAGGATGAAAATATTAAAAACCTCACACCCACACAGGCCTACTTTGGCAGGTGGCTCCTGTATATCTCGGTTGGCCTCTTGCAGGGCTTTGTGGTATGCCTTGGAGACCTGCTCCTGATGAAAATCCAGTGTGAAAGCCCGCCGGCTTTTATCTTCGCCGGACTGCTGGCCTCCTTTGTCTATGTGAACCTGATCTATGCCCTTTCGGTTACCTTTAAGCACATCGGAAAAGCCATCTGTGTTATTCTTGTTATTCTGCAGATTCCCGGCTCCGCGGGTACCTATCCGATTGAGATGACGCCAGGCTTCTTTCAGGCGGTTCATCCCCTGCTGCCCTTTACCTATGGCATTAACGCCATGCGTGAGGCCGTGGCAGGCATCTATGCGGCGCATTATGTTTCAGACCTGCTTCACTTGCTTATCTTTATCCCTGTGGGGCTGGTCATCGGCCTGGGGCTCAGGCCGCTGCTCTTAAACCTCAACCACTTCTTTGACAGGCGGCTCTCCGAAACCGGGATGATGGTCAGCGAGACAGAAGGCGGTATCAAACAGAAAAAGGACCCCATCTCCATCATCGCCAGAGCCCTTGCCGTGGAGGGCCGGACGACTGAAGAACGGGAAGCCCGGCAGGCGGCCTTTGAGGAGAGCTACCGCAAAAAGATAAAGGCGGGCTTTCTGCTCATGTTTATTTTGCCCCTTGTTTTCATGGTGCTCATGTTCAGCCTGGACTCAAAAATTATTTATCTGGTGCTGTGGATCATATCTCTGATCGGTATCTCGGTATACCTCATCTGCCTCGAGTACTTCCGGGATAAAATGCGCAAGCAGTTTGAGCTGGAGCAGCAGCTCTGCGGTATGACCGATGAGGAAATCCGGGCCATGTTTAAGGACGACTGGAAAGGGACTGAAAAATGAAAAAAATCTTGAAAATCTTTACGGGCGACTTCAGCCGTATCCGGAATAATACCATTGCCCTCATTGTCGTGATGGGTGTCTGCGTTGTGCCTGCCATGTACGCCTGGTTTAATATCGCGGGGAGCTGGGACCCCTACAGCAACACAAAAGACATAAAAATCGCGGTTGCCAACACCGATGCCGGCTACCAGGGCGACATCCTCTCTGTGAGCATGAACGTGGGCGACGAGGTGGTAAAAGCCCTGAAGGCCAATGACCAGATGGACTGGCAGTTTACAGACAGGGACGAGGCTCTGGAGGGCGTGAAATCCGGCGCCTATTACGCCGCCATTGTGATCCCTGAGGATTTCAGCGCCAATATTATGAGCCTGTTTTCCCCGGATATTAAAAAGAGCGCGATCATCTATTATACCAATGAGAAGGAGAATGCCATCGCGCCCAAAGTGACCGATAAGGGTGCGACTGCTGTCCAGGAGCAGGTCAACAGCCTCTTTGTGGAAAAGGTGTCCGAAATCTCCCTTGAGGCGCTGCAGTCTGTCTATCAGGCCGCGGATAAGCAGGGCAATCAGTCCCTGACTGAGAGCCTTAAGACTAATCTTCAGCGGATAGAAGCAGAGGTGGAGACCTCCGCAAAAACAGTGCGGGCCTTTGCGTCCATGACCGAATCTACCCAGAAGGTTCTGACCTCGACCACCGGCTTCCTGGAAACCTCTGGGAACAGCGTCTCGGAAAGCTCAGGCATTCTGCAGGAGGCAGAGGGCACAGCCCGGGGACTCCAGGGTGCGATGGACACTGCCTCCCAGAGCATCGAAACCGTCTTTGATGTGAGCGGTGAGAGCTACCAGAAAATATCATCCGAAATCGACAAGGCTTTCGCCTCTGTGGACCAAAACGCCGGTGAGGCCGCCAAAAGCTTAGACAGTCTGGCCGATGAGGTACAACTGCTCATCAACCATTACACCGAACTCCGTGACACGCTTCAAAAACTCAGCGATGAATTTCCGGACATGGCGCCCGCGCTCCAGCCTGTGATTGGCAAGCTCAATCAAATCATCACCCAGCAGGAGGCCCTGCGGGACAAGCTGACAGAAACCGTGGATAAAATCTCTGAAACCACTGGTATGGCAGCGTCAGATTATCAAACCCTCAAAGGGCTCACAGAACAGGCCAGTAAAGTCATCGGCGACGCAAAAACAGACTATCAGACAAACCTGAAGCCCCAGCTGGGAACCCTGTTTTCAAGCCTTGATTTTGGCAGCGGCAAGGTGGCCGGTATCCTCGGCCAGCTAAACGGCAGTATCCACGACATCGCATCCCTTTCCGGTGAGACCGCTTCGGACCTGGGTACGGCGAGGGATCTCCTGACCCGCTCAGCCGATCAACTGGACGCTGTGAAGGCAAAGCTGGACAGCGTTCTAAAAGAGGTTGAAAAGGCCGCCGCCAGCGGCGACATGGCTGAAATCGAGACCTTGCTCTCCGGCAGCCCCGCTGAGCTCAGCAGCTTTTTAGCCGCTCCGGTCGAGCTCAAGACTGAAAAGATATACCCTGTGGCAAATTACGGCTCTGCCATGGCGCCATTCTACACAACGCTTGCCATCTGGGTCGGCGGCGTTGTGCTCGTGGCCATGATCAGCGTAAATGTCTCGGAAAAAACAGAAAAAGCCCTCTCCTTAAAGCCCCACCACGCCTACTTCGGGCGATACATCACCTTCCTGATTCTGGGGCTGATCCAGAGCACCATCATTGCGCTGGGAGATCTTTTCTTCCTGGGAATTCAGTGTGAGCACCCCATACTCTTTTTGCTGGCAGCGTGGCTCACGAGCATTGTCTATGTGAATCTGATCTATACCCTCACGGTCTCCTTCGGTGACGTGGGCAAGGCCATCGCCGTTATCCTGATGGTTATCCAGGTTGCAGGCTCAGGCGGCAGCTTCCCCATCGAGGTGCTCCCAGAGTTCTTCCAGAGACTCTATCCACTCATGCCTTTCGCCCACAGCATGAACGCCATGCGCGAGTGCATTGCGGGTATGTACCAGAACACCTACTGGATCGAGATGGGCTGTCTGGCCATTTTCCTGATCCCTTCCCTGCTCCTCGGCCTTGTGCTCAGAAAACCGGTTATCCGCCTGAACCACACCTTTACCGAGAAGCTGGAAAGCACACATTTAATGTAAAACATACAAAAAAAGCACGGCGCAGAAATGTGCCGTGCTCTTTTTATTGGCTTATTTTTTCTTCAGTCTGCTTTTCTGAGCGGATAACCACGTCGTCATTGATGTATCGGTACCGTTTGGAGGTGTGATGTCCGTGGTAAAACACCTGTTTGTCCGAATACATCCTTTCATCTGCCGCGGTAATGGCCGCGTCAATATCTGAACCTCGCGGCGTCCAGTATGCGCCGATGGCCGTACTGATATGAGAGCTATGCTCAAAGTAGCCGCGGAGCTTTTCAACCCTGTCAAAAAAACCTGCCTCGGTGTCTCCGAGGGCGATGATTACAAACTCATCCCCGCCCACGCGGTAAAAATTGCTCTCGCCAAACCCTTCACGGATACAGCGCGCGCATTCCACCAGAAGCCGGTCACCTCTGCTGTGCCCATACAAATCATTGACCGATTTCAGCCCATTCATATCCAGAAAGACAATCCCTACAGAATCCTCATAATCCGTAAAGGCCTCAAGATCCTGTATGTAGCGGTTGCGGTTGTAAAAGGAGGTCAGGTTATCATAGTAGCTCAGCTTGGTCAGCTCTGCCTCGTCCTCGGTGCGCCGGATAGCCAGCATCAGGAAATAGCGCAGAGTCTGCAGGATTGATACGGCATTCTGCATTAGCTCCGGCGGCGGATTGTCCACACCGATACAGGCGTAAAGCTCGCCATCCCGTTCCAGCGGAACCGCTACAAGCCGCTCGATATTCTGGAATGAAAGGACTTCATACTCCAGGGGTGTGGTTATCTTAAGGTCTTCACAATCGTCAATGATCATATATTCCTGCTCAGTAAAGGCCTCGATCCAGCGGCTGAAGTAATGTCTGGGAATACTCTGCAGATCCTCCTGCTCAGGCTTGATGCCGTCGGCGCACCACTCATAGGTATTTTTCAGCAGCTCACCTCTCAGGTCAAAAATATAGCTGCGGTCTGCCCTGAGAAATTTACCAATACGTTCAAGAAAAAGAGGAATGGCCTGGGGCAGGTCATGGTTCTGGTAGAGATCACGGATACACTCCACAATAACCTGCTCGGTTTCAAGCATATTTTTCAGGTTTTGCTTTTCCCTCATGGCCTCGGTCAGGTCAAAGGCAATCTCGAACCGGGCCGGACGGCCCTCCCACTCGATCAGCCGGTCTTTTAAGAGATAATGCCGCCCGGTTATGGGGTTGGTGTGCTCCCAGTTAAAGTACTCTTCCGGCTTCAGATTTGGCGTTGAGCAGAAAGGGCAGGGTGCGTCCAGCCCCTGAAGCAGTTCATAACACTTCTTTCCCTCTGTATCCTTAAAGTTAAAGGAATCCCTGCCAGCTTTGTTAATGAACAACAGGTCGTAGTTTTCCAGATCAGAGACGTACATGAGCTCTGGCAGCTCGTCGAGAGGCGCCCGGATGTCGTTCAGCATCTGGTTTAAATGGATCTGCCGTTCCAGAGCTTCCTTCTCATCTGCCAGAAGCTTTTCGCGGCGCTTTTGCTGGGATGAGGCAAAAAAGGCGCAGACCACTACCATGGCCAGGAAAATCAGGGTAACCAGAAACAGAAAATATTTCGCGTTTTTTACTGCCTGCTCTGTGTAACGCTCCGCGGCGAAAACGGTTTGGTCGGCAAGCTCGAAATACTCCTCGCTTATTCCATACAGCGGCCCGGCGGCTCCTCCGGCGCGGTAGTCGTAAATCGCGTTTTTAAGTTCGCCCCATTTACTCTGCAGGCCGCTGACGAGCCCCTGATACTCTGGATCCGCCAGCTTAACCAGATTGTTCTTTTCTCCGCCGTTCTGAAGCTCCTCCAAAACAGCGTCCAGCTTCCCGATGAGCGCATCGTTCTGCTCGTTGTTCAGCTCCTGCTTTCCCAGCCGCTGTGTCGCCCCCCGGACAATACCGGAATAATTGATCACACGGGCATTCCCCTCTAAGTTCTGGATTGTCAGCAATGAAAATACACTGCTGACAATCAGCGCCACACCCAAAATAAGAACAATGGTTGTAAACCGGATCTTTTTTAATAATTTTGTCATCGCTGCCTTCCCCTGTCTGTTTTCTGTTTTCAGGCCTTTATTCCCGGAATCGTTGGTTTCTGTAAATCAGGCTAATGTATTTGACTGGGGTACAAATGTAATCGGCCATCATACTTTAGCGGTAGAATATATAAAACAAATTTTTCTTTGATTAATATCACCTATTCTACTACAATTAGGACTAAATATCAAGTTAAGATGACATGACAAAGCCCTTGTTTTTTATCAGAGAGCACAGCGCAAAAATGTGCCGTGCTCTTTTCCCACAACAATCACTCAAAGGGATACTGCATTCCCCACTGCCCGCGTACAGCGGTCAGGATTGCCATCACATCGCGGCTCAGGGCAAGGGGCGCGATGCCGGCCCTGCTTTCAATGGCCTCCTGCATGTGGCGCACCTCATAGCAGAGCGCGTCCCCGGTTTTCCCGGCTTCTATTACCTCCCGCCTGCCGTCCGCAGTGTAGGTGATCACTGCTCTCTGTGCCCTGGGGTAGTTATCCACCTCAATATAGCCATACTCTCCGGCCACCACACCGCGTTTGGGCTGCTTGGCCCGCATGGTCAGGGCGGTGACGGCCATCTGCCCCCGGTCATTTTTCAGGATGATACCGGACTGCTCATCCACACCTGTCTCAAAGTACTGAGGCGTGGTCAGAATGACATTGGGTCTGGTTTCCATAAAAAACCGGGCAAAGGCCATGGCGTAGATGCCGATGTCTAAGAGAGCGCCTCCTGCCAGCGCCTTATCGAAGAAGCGGTTTTTCACATCGTATTCCTTGCAGCTCCCAAAGTTGACCTGTATCATCTTCACCCTTCCGATGGCACCGGAATCTACCATCTCACGCAGCTTCTGGTAGAGCGGCATGTGATAGATGGTCATTCCCTCCATGACCACCACGCCCCTTTCCAGGCCTAACGCAGCCACCTCCTCAAGCTGCCTTGCATTGACGGTAATGGCTTTTTCGCAAAAGACGTGCTTGCCGGCTCCGACAGCCCTCATGAGTGTTTCATAGTGGTAATTGTGGGGCGTACCGATGTAAACCACATCCACCTCCGGATCAGCCAAAAGTGCCTCCTCACTCTCGAAAACTTTCTGGACTCCGTATTCACGCGCAAAAGCCTGCCCCTTCTCCACATGATGATTATAAACGCCATAGATTTCACCGTTTTCCTGTTTCAGCGCACTTGCCATCTCATTACCGATAACGCCAGTGCCAATAATCACCCAGTTATATTTTTTCATGCTATTCAACTCCTTTTGTGTGATTGATCATTCTATTTTAAGATAAAAACAGAGGGACAAAAGCCCCTCTGGTCAACTGCTGGTTATGTTTTTTAATTCCCTAGCCATCTCCTCAATTTTTTCGTTATAGTTATCTACCCGGGTCAGGGATGAACGGAAAGGCCGGTTCGCACAGCTTGCGTCGTAAACCTTGTACTGGTTTTTCCCCAGATCCTTGGAATGGTACAGGGCCTGGTCGGCCTTTTGGAGAAGAGTGTCAAAATCCTCCCCATCCTGAGGATAGCGGGAAATGCCAAGGCTTCCGGTAATGCCGTAGCTGTTAAAGCGTTTGTTCAGCTTTTTACAGATGGCTGAAACACGCCTTTCGATGTCTCTCTGGTCGATAATGTCGTGGAACAGGATCAGGAATTCATCGCCACCCACGCGTCCTACCAGATCGGTATGGCGCACACTGCTGGTCAGAATCTCTGCCACCTCCTTGAGCACCATATCCCCAAAAAGATGGCCGCGATCGTCATTGACCGATTTAAAATTATCAACGTCGGCAAAGCACAGGGCGGCGTTCTGTATACGCCGGTCCTTGAGCACCAGAATCGATTGCTCCCGCATTGCCCTCTGGTTTAAAAGCCCTGTGAGCGGATCGCTCTCTGCTTCCTTTTTAAGCATCAGGCTGCGCTGCTTGCTCTCCTCGACATTGATGAGCTTGCCGATATAGCTCACGCATATCGGCTCAAACTCCATATCCCAGATAGGATAAAGATAAACCTGATACCACTGGAAACCCTCCCCGTCCAGATTGATGCGCAGCTCCGCCTTGCAGGTCGGCCTGTCTGGCGTAATGCGCTCAAGCTTTTTGAAAAGACGCCTTTGATCCTCGGCGTTGACCAGCGTCTCATCCGACAATATCCGGCTGATCTGCGGAAATAACGGATCCTTTCCGGTCAATATCTGAAAACGGTCAGAAAAGGTCAGCTTGTCCGCGCGCAGGTCGTATTCAAAAATAAGCTCATCCGAAAGCTCAGACAATATCTGATACTTCTGCCGCTCCTGTTCTAACAGATATAGGGTCCGGCTTGACAGATCGCCGTGCGCTTCTTTTTTCTTCTTTTCAGGCATAGACACCTCACCGGGCGCGGTGACCGTCGACGTCAGCATTTCGCCTCCCTTCATGGATCGGTTAAGCTCGGGCAGTGCTGTCATAAAGCATTCGATCAGCTGTGGATTAAAGACCCCGCACTCCCCGTCCAAAATCATCTGGACGGCGGTTTCATGAGTGTAAGCGTCCTTATACACCCGCTTGCTGGTCAGCGCGTCGTAGACATCGGCCAGCGATACCGCCTGGGCCCAGATAGAGATCTCGTTGCCCACCAGGCCGTCGGGGTATCCGCCTCCGTCCCACCGCTCATGGTGGTGGCGGCAGATATCGTAGCAGTAATCATAGTAAGCCAGATTCTGGACGCCGGACAGCTCCATTAAAATCTCGCTTCCCCGTGAGGTGTGCGTTTTCATGATCTCAAATTCCTCATCGGTCAGGCGGCCGGGTTTGTTTAAAATATTGTCCGGTATGGCCACCTTACCGATATCGTGCATGGCCGCCGCCTCGGAGATAATCTCAATCAGGGAGTCGGAAAGTCCATATTCACTATGGTTTTTTGCAAATTCAGCCAGCAGCAGCCGGGTAATCACGCGCACGTTGTGTATATGGGCCACCGATTCGGTGTTTTTAAATTCAATAATACTGCTGAGGGTGTCAATCATCTGGGCGCTGTTTTCACGCATTTTTTCCGCCTGCTCCCGCAGCGCCCTTGTCTGTTCAGCCACCAGCTGCCGCAGGTGAAGCTTCTGGGTATACTGCTCAATGATGTTGTGGACGCGCTGGATCACGATATTTGGATTAAAGGGCTTGGTGACAATATCCGCTGCCCCCATCTCATAGCCGCGCTGCATAACGCCCTCACTGTTCTCAGCAGTAATCATGATGACCGGGACACGGCCAGCCAGGCCCATACGCTCCATTTCTGTCAGGACACCGAAACCGTCGAGCACTGGCATGATAAGATCCAAAAGCACAACCGCGATATTCTCGCTCTCCCGCTCCAGGATTTCCAGCGCCTGCGCACCGTTTTCAGCTTCATATATGGTATATTTTGTCTGGAACATCTCGCACAGCAGCGCGCGGTTCAGCTCCATATCGTCAACGATGAGTATCTTTCTTTTTTCTGTCTGGTTATCCATAAACAGCCCCCTTAAACGGACTTATATCTCTCCGAATACTCCTTTGTAATAAATATAAATTCATTATAACTTAATCACAGAAAAAGTTCAACTTTTAGCACACATTTAAAAAACCTCAGGATATTTTACCAAAAAAGCTCATGAAAAAAAGGCCTCACAGGCCTTTTAACCTGATCCGCCTAATTGACAGTGGCAATGACCGCAGCCATCATAACCGTCATAATATCATCGATATATCCGACCATCTCACGGATTATTTTGCTGTCCTGCTGGTTTTTGATGGCCTTGAGTTTTTCTTTCATCAGATCATTTTCTTGTTTTGAAAAATACGGCTTAAGATTTCTGGTTTCTTTCAAAAGGCTGGCAAGGGCCGCGTCGTGCAGCGAAAGACTTTCCACCTGAACCGCCACCCTTTTCAAAGTCTCGATCAATGCTTCCTTATAGGCTTTTTCAGGCACAAAAAGATCCCTGTTTCCGAAAAGCCCTCCTTTACCCTCTGCCACGGCTCCGGCCGCACTCAGAGAATTTCCGGTGTCCGTCAGAAGCTGATTAATCCGGCTGCTGGAAAAGGACATGCAGTAATCCTCAATTACCTTGGTAACAGAGCGGCTCTTATCGCTGAGGTAGGCGTAGAGGCCCTCC
>OAWD01001114.1_pt1 | contig 12824 bp, 17 predicted proteins | sample 1495361 | NCBI WGS metagenome assembly OAWD01 (sample SAMEA2580130, study PRJEB22360) | human gut metagenome | biome: human gut; feature: human-associated habitat; material: faeces | place: Denmark | collected 2008/2010 | reverse complement strand
TGTGCGCCTCGGGGGGCCGCGGCCATGAGAGGCGGTGGCGGCGGCCCGGGGCGCGGGTGCGGTGTCCTTGCCGTTGGAGGAGGCAAGCATGGCGTCGAGGGACGACAGGGCGTCGGGCGTGATGGCCCAGAGGCGCTCAGTCATCAGCTCGGCAAAAAGGGGATGGGATTCATGCATGTCACTGCACCTTTTCCGTGGCGGGGTCTGCGAACAGCGAGCTTTCGCGCTTGCGCTGCTTCACGACGCTGTCCAGATCGCGCCCGCGTTCGGCGAGGGCTTCCCGGCGGGTCTTGAGGCCGTAGTCGATTTCCTTGCACACGGCGTTGACTTCTTTGACGGGGTCGACATAGCCGCGGGCGGGGCCGATCCACAGCGCGGAGGAATAGAGGCGCGGGGCGTCGTAAAAGTCCGGGGCCTTGGCCGGGAATTGCAGCTTGCCGCGCAGCCACGCTTCCTCGATGACCATCTGGAAAATCGGCTGGCAGTAGTGCGACACGAGCCACTGGCGGTAGAGCGTGAAGACCTTCCACGCCTCAAGCATGGCGGCGCGGGCGGAAGAGTAGTTGGTCTGGGAGAAGTCCTTGGCGATGACCTCGTAGGGCATGTCCACGGAGGCGGCCATGCTGCGCAGGACGAAGCGGCAGAACTGCTCGAAGTTCGGGGACGGGCTCGAGGTTTCGAGCATGTGCGGCCTTTCGTTGGGGTTGCCGTACATGATGGTGCCGGACTCGACGCTCTGGTAGTAGCGGGGCGGCTCGGAGGCGCTTTTCCTGCGGGCGTGGACGTAGTCGGGGAGGATGTTGTTGCCCTCGTCCAGCTCGATGAACATGGTGAGGCTCGAGGTGATGACCTGCGAGAGCAGCTCGTTGTCGAGGGAGTCGGAGAGGTGCCGGAACAGGTTCATGCCCGGGGAGAGCACTGGCACGCCGCGCTCCTGCTCCTCATCAAGGTGGCGGAACAGATGGAACACGCCGGGTCGGTGCCCGATCCTCGCGGGGATGCGGGTGAAGTCCCGCGAGGTCAGGCTGGAAGGGGAGACGAAGCTCCCCAGAGAAGCCGGGGGCGGGGTGGCGAGCCAGTAGGCCGAGGGGGAGCCTGCCGCATCGTACTCAATCCCGTCCCGGATGGAGGGGGAAAAGCGTTTGTCAGAGGGCGTCATGAGCCGCGTCGGGTGGACGGCCTGGATGGCGAGGGAGAGCGGGCGCAACGGGTCGCAGGCCATGACCGGGACATGCAGCAGCTCGCCCTGCCGGAGCATGGACCGGAGGCCGAGGTATTGCAGATCGCCGAAGTGCATCATGCCGCGCACGTCAGCCGTCGGCACCCAGTCTTCCCAGACGCGTTCGATGGCGTCTTGCAGCTCCAAGGCTTCCTGTTCTGAGATGCCGAGGCGTTCCCAGTCGAGATCGGATTGCGGCTGCAATCCCTGCCCCACCGCGTTGGTCGTGATGGCGTTGACGGCGCTGGAGGCCGCCCAGTCGTTCGCCGTGAGGTCGGCGGAACGGCTCTGGATGAGCGCACGCTCCTGCGCGGCGTTCTCCGTGGTGGCGACGCCGGGCACGCGGTAGCCGGACATGCCGCCCCGGAACGACCCGGCGTTCCGCGAAGGGCGGGGCATCGGGCTGGCGGTGCCCAAGGGGGAAGCCATCCGCGCCTCGGCCTGTCCCGTGGGCGCGGAGCGGGCAAACTTGCGGGGGGTGCGTATCGTCCTCATCGGATGACCACCCCCTGCACACGGACCGGGCCACGCGAGGCCCCGCCCAGCGTATCGACGATGTCCGAGAAAAACGCGATCTCGCGGTTGATCTCGCCAAGGTCATAGCGGGTGAGGCTTCGCGTGCCGACGGTATAGCTCTTGCCGACCGCGGCGTAACGCTTGGCGGCCTTCCAGACTTGCAGCTCGGACTGCGCTTCGGAGAGGGTGTACCCCCGGTAGGTGCGGGCATTCATAGCCTCGCAATCTAGCCGTTTCCAATTGCGGTGTCGTGCCGAATATGGGGAATATGGGGAATGTGGGGAATATGGGGAATAAAATGCGAAAAAAGATTGACTCAAGCGGTAACGTGTACCCAATATAGAACACAAAGAGGGCGCCATGAAACAGATTCACGCGATTTGCTGCCCAAATCGTTCATGGGGCCTCTATGCGTTCAGAATAAATCTGTCGAGCGTTCGGGGCACCCCGGCCTCGGTAAGAGGGAGGAGACATGGTTCTTGAAGGATTAACCCCCGGTGATGAGCTTGATAACGACCAATTGTGTGCGAAGTTCATGTGCTCGCCGCAAGGGGGAATGCGATACTCAAAGAGGACGGAATCCCTTGTATTGGTCTCCAACCATGTAAAATCCCTCTATGACGATAGATGGATTGAAAACGTATTGCATTATACAGGCATGGGAACCATAGGGGACCAAAGCCTAGCGTTTATGCAAAACAAAACATTGTATCTGTCCAACGAAAACGGCGTTGCCGTTTACCTTTTCGAAGTATTCCAAGAAAAGCGCTACACCTACACAGGAAGAGTGCACCTCAGCGCGCAGCCTTACCAAGAAATTCAAGAAGATGTTGAGGGAAGAGAACGTAAGGTCTGGATTTTTCCTCTCAAGCTCCTGAATGCAGCACCACCGGTCAAGGCAGCTATTTTAGAACAGCTTGCCCAGCATAAAGCGAAGCAGGCGAAAAAGCTGTCTGTTGCGGAACTGCGCAAACGTGTGCAGTCGGCCCCCAAGATACCGGGTTCTCAAAGAACAAAGACGGTTGCCTTTCAGCGGAACCCGTATGTTTGTGAGCTCGCCCAGCGTAGAGCCAACGGCGTGTGCCAACTGTGTCAGCAGCCGGCGCCGTTTTCACGGAAAGATCACTCCCCGTATTTGGAAGTACACCACGTGATATGGCTCTCCGCAGGGGGAGAGGATAGCTTGTCCAATACCGTTGCCCTTTGTCCGAATTGCCATCGAAAGATGCATGTCCTTGCCCGGAAAGAGGATGTTGAACAGCTTCAACAAAAAGCTCAAGAGCCTTACACAGAGTAATCGCTACGGCACGCTGACACACTCTCAGCGTGCCGTTTTTTCTAGGCATGGAAACGCATCAGGTGAGGGCCTCTTGCTGCTTTCCCCAATATTTGGCCATCACCGCCAGCCCGCGGAGGCGGTTTTCCTCAAGCTCGGCTTCCGTGGGCACCTTGAAAGCCGTATCGGATACGCAGGGGCGCTGCGCCGGGAGCGCCGGTTTCGGGGCGCTCGTTTGGGGCCTGTCGTTTTTTTGGGGCTTGGCGGCGTTGGCGAACCACTTTCGGAGAAAGAGCAGGACATTTCGGATGGCCTGCCCGCGCAGCACGCACCAGTTCCGGGCTCTGGCGATCTGCTTGCCATAGTCCACTTCCGGGAAATCCTGCTGAAGGATGCGGGCCACCTCGTCGGAGACGACCAGCGGGGCGGGGCTGCTCTCCGGGGCCTTCGCGGGCGCAGCGCCCGCTGATATCTTTTCTTTTTCTCTTATCCTATATCGCGAGGATACCGATACCGTATCAGCACCGTAGGCGTTCGGCCTCGGAGGACGCGGGCCGGAGGCTTCCATGATGTGTGGATAGCGTTCGATGATGGCCTTGCGGATAGTATCCGACTCCACCTTGGCGAGCTGGCCGCGCATGGCCGCCACCATCTTCGGTGAGGACGTGCACTGGTGCCGGATGTAGCTGACCAGCCACACCTCGCCGCCGTCGATGATGGCCTTGCCGTCCCGTCGGAAGCGTTCCAGCGCAGCGTCCACGTCCGGGCCGGGGCAGGCGGTCTGGAAGGCGATCATGCGCCGGGACGCCTGAAACACGCCCACGAGGTTGGTGTGGGCGCTAGAAAACAGGTGGATGTAGACGAGCTTCTCGGTCGCGCTCAGGGACTCCACATACGGGTCCGTCCAGTACCGCTGGTCAATCGAGCGGAGGGCCATCACTCCACCTCCTTGGGGCAGAGGGTGGAGCGGACGTTGTCCAGATTGGTGGTCAGCTCGTCGAGGGCGACGATGATGCCGTCGCAGCCGACGAAATCCTTGCCCACTTCGTTGAGCAGGCGCAGGTGCTCGGCGGCCATTACCGCGAGGGAAATGGAATCATCAAGGTCAAGGATCAGCATGCGGAGGGCTTCAGACGACTTGAGGACAGGGGGGATGGAGGGGAATTCCTTGCGCATCACGCCACCTCCACGGTCAGGGAAGTGCCGTAGAGCGTCCAGCGGACGCGGCATTCGGGGAGGGATTGCAGGGCGCGGGCGGCGAGGTGTTCGCCGGAACGGAGGAGCTTGGAAATAAGCAGGTGCAACGGGACACACCCGGCGCAACGACCGGGGCGGGAAAGGCTCACGATAGCCGACATGGGGAACTCCTGCCGAGAGTTACTATATTCGGAGCTTAAAAAACAAAAAACTCCGGGTGCTAGTAACTGTCGGCAGACAGCAGGCGTATTCCCCTTGCGGGTATTTTATTAGCCTACACCCGGAGTTGAATCTCCGATAGACCCTTTTCATCCACCGCTATCGTGAAAACAAGCTGGATGTCGGGCACAAAAAAACCACGTTTAGAGAACGGACGCGGTACCGTCTGCCGATGGTGTTACTAGCACCTGTAGGGAGCTTGCCAGAGGGGGCGGGAGAAGTCAAGAGCGAAAAGCTGACTCATCATAACGTGTCAAAAATTGTTGACCATTTTTATCTAAATCTACGATCAGGTTCTTTTCCATATTATGGAAGAAACCCGTTTTTTCAATGAGTTTTTTAAAACGGAGTTCGTCGTTATCATTTTCTTTATGGATAGCCGCATGGTAATATATCATAATATATTCATATACAGATATTTGAGATCTAAATATGCGTAAATACCTTTTTCGTCTTTTTTCGTCATTTGTATTATCATCTATATATTTAAGAATAACATAAATATTGTGGTAATACATATTTAACTGGTATTTTATTTCTTGACAAAGAATTTCTTCAGATATTTTTAAGGATTCATCGCTGGAAAAGCTAAAATCCATAATAGATTCTTTAATCATTTTGTTAAGAGATGATGATATGATTATATCAGAAGCGGTATGCATAAAATTAGATTGAGATATGTGTGTACATATATAACAAAACATGTTATAAAAAGCATAAAAAGCTTGTGGGCCATGATATGAATATGGCCGTTCTCTCCTTGTAAAAGAGTAGTTTATGTTTTTAACATTATCCCTATGAATATTAATTAGTTGAAAAAATTTATTTTCAAAAAGTTGTATTTGAAATTCTTGATCTCGCTTGTCAGCTTCTTTAAATTGCCAATATATCAAGAAAAAAGTAGCTCCAGATGCCAATGCGGAAAAAAAGGCTCCAACAGGAGAAAATACATTTTCAAGATTATCTATTTCTCCAAATAACCCTGCAAATGGCCAGCAAGACCATCTGTACGCGGTACCGCCAAGAAGCCAAAGGATGAGGACGATCGCTATGCAGATACAAAAAAGTAGTGCGTGAGAATTTTTTTTCATTACTGGACAGTATGTTAAAGGAGTGTTACTTTAAACTTGAAGAAAAGACCCAAAAAGGGTAACTTCACCTTCGCGAATAACCCGATGGAGCATGCCATGAATAGAAGAATAGTTATAGATACGGCGAAAAAGCTCAGAGGGCAATATTTTACTGACGGGATCAAAAATCCGCGAGATGCTTTTGAGCGAATTTTTGACGAGAGGGGGATTCGTCTTGAATACAGTGATGATTGTGAACGGATCCATCGCGATGACAATGGCCAATGGATTATCGAAGTGCCTTGTACCTCTTCCCCTTTGAGAGATAATTTTACTATTGCCCATGAACTTGGTCATCTTTTCCTGCATAAAACGGAAGAAAGTAAGGAATTTCACCGAAGTGGTGAACCTAAAACTGAAGAAGTAGAAGCAAATATTTTTGCTGCAGAGTTCCTTATGCCTGAAGATGAATTTAAAAATAAGGCAAAGGAATTTAATAATTCAGAACGGATGTTGGCTTCTTATTTTGGAGTTTCTCCAGCAGCAGCTCTTGTGAGAATGGCAGTTTTAAATATAGATAAAAACTAATTAAATAAAGAAAAAGCCCTTGGCAGATTTGTCAAGGGCTTTTTCTTTATTTCTTTAAAGAGGATGGGGAAGAATCAATAAAATCCCAATAACGAAAAGATTGTGGTGGGAGGAAATTATCCCATTTTTCATAAGGATTAATTTTGATGTCATACCGTTTATAAGACTGTATTTGAATTGCCACGGCCTTATCTCTTCCTTTGAAATATTTGAAGAAAAAGTCTTTTGTAATTCCGGCATCCCTTTTTGTACGTTCCCATATTTCTTTAGGTGAATCTTTGATGATTCCTCCCACTTCAAATTCTCCGACGATACGACAAACAGGTGAAGTTGCATAGATAAAAATCTTAGAAACCTCTTGCGCGAAGGCAACTTTGCGAAATTCAAAAAGTTTCTCGCCCTTAAGTATTTTTTCGGCATATTCAGGCTTAATTGATAATAAGGCGTGCATCAACGTTTCCTAGCGTAACTATGGCTTGAAATTCAGCTTCAGAAAGTTTTTTCAAGCCTAGATACTCTTTTTTTTCTTTTGGGTGAGGCAGAACACCCTCAGTAACGAGTTGTTCCAGATTTGGCCGTTTAGGCAGCGCCAGATTATAGGTCATTTTGATAGCATGCAATTCGAATTTTTTCCGAGCACGGAATACCGTACGAAGTTTTTCCTCAGTAAAGACACTATATTTTTGACAATAATTGATAAAATCCTGCTCGGATAAAAAGCTTCGCTTAGGTCGGACTTCCTCGACTAGGCACAGTGATGTTGCCACCGACTTAAACCAAGCGTGGGTACCTTCTTTATCTTGGCAGCGGTAGATGACAAGGCAACTCCCTTGTACAACTTCTGGCCATTTTTGTGCAAATCCTAGATATACTTTGTGGATGCTGTTTGTGTGTGAAAGATCCTGTATTATTTCAGCAGATTCTGTACGGAGAATGGAGTCAGGAAAAAGCTCAGAATGAAACTCAGGGCGGATACTGACGAGCCATTTGTCCGCTCTGCGTAGATCCATAACAGGATAGTCAGACAGGATGTTTCCCGTACAGGCATAAATATCTTTGATGTAGACATGTTCGGTTCTACGTTTGCCGTGTTTTTCACTCAACTTGCAAAATCCAAATCCTTCGAGGATACGGATTAAGGGTTCATGCTCGGGGAAAATTGTTACATAGGCATAGCGGAGTTTTTGTTTGATAACTTGATCTATAATCAGTTTGACAAATCGTTCTCCAAGCTTGGTTCCATGGGAATCGACTTTAAACGTACCTATTTTTAAGCATCGTTCTGCAAGCAGGGGGGGATTGATATCAGTTATAGGGCCTATCTCCTGCTTGAGATACAGGAACCCTGATATCCCTTGCCTAGTGGAAACGACGTAAGCTTCTGCTTTTTCCATTGCTTTTTTTCTGAACCATTCCTTAAAATCAGGGTAATTCATACGTAAGCTTTCAAAGAAAGGATCAAGCAAGTTGATGCTGGAAAAAGGAACTTTTTTGATTGCAGGATCTGCCATCATTTCCTCCAAAATGTTCGAAGACAGAATAGGTCCAGATATTGAATCTATAAGGTATAGGGGGAGATGAAAGCAACCCACCTCTAAGCAAATTAGAAAAACGGTATGAACGATTAAAACAAAATAAATTTAATATGTTAATGCACCATTTCTGTTTGGTATAATACCAATATCCTCAGGAACCTTCATTCCAATAGGCCCGGAAAAGGAGATGTGCTCATGAGGAGGCTCTGGCACGTGCTCAATTCGTTGGAATTTATGCCTCATGCGTTTGATTGATTGGTTTTTCACCACGAAGAACTAAAAAAAGCGGTCCCGGCAGTAGAACACTGCCGGGGCTGAATCTAGTTAAGGCCTAACCGGAAAGAAAGTTTTGACAAACTCTCCGAGTCTGCCGGGGCGGTGAGTGTCTGCGGTGCCTCTATTCCGTTTTGCTAAGGAACCACGCTAGCCCCTCATGTTGCCCTTTCAACATGCCCATGCACAGCACTGCATAGGTCGAGGCGTTGTCTTTGCTGGATTTCATATCTTCCGTTGAGGTGGTAACGCACTGAGCTACCATTTTCGCGGCCATGTGCATGATTTCCGGGTCTTCGTCGAAAATGAGGTCGATGTACTTTCTGGATGTGGTCGCGTGTACCCAGTCGCCCGCAGTAGCAATGCGGTTATGTTCGTCTGCCTGATGCCATTGCGCTACGCTGGCCTTGTGGAGCGTGCCCCCCTCGTACCACTCTTTAGCTTGAGCCGTTGACGCGAAAGCCATGATGGAACATGCGGCCAAGGCCAGCACGCCTTTGAGATATGCTTTCATTTTTCCCCCTCAATAATGTATTTTCCTATGGCAGTAACCTCTTTTTTATAGAATGGTCAATGTCATGGGAAAGCCTTTGGAAAAGCAAAATAAAAACTCGAAGGAAGTTTGCAGGCGAAAGCATCTGCTCACCGAGCATGTGCCGCCCTTCTTGTCTCGGAGGGAGCGATGTCTGGCGCGACTTGCGACGCCTTGCCTTCGTTTCCCCTTTTTGCCACAACGGTTCTGTCCGTAAGGATAGCCTTCTTTCCGGCTCGATTCAGGCAGGCCCGGAAAAGGAGGTGTGCTCATGAGGAGACTCTGGCACGTGCTCGAAGTCGTTGCAATCTACGCCCTCAAGCGTCTGATTGATTGGTTCTTCACCACGAAGAACTAAAAAAGCGGCCCCGGCAGTGCTAGGAACACTGCCGGGGCTGAATCTGGTTAAGACCTAACCGGAAAGAAGGCTTCGACAAACTCTCCGAGTCTGCCGGGGCGGTGAGTGTTGACGCACTTGCCGCCCTTCTTGTTTGGTAAGATAGCAAGCGTTTTGCCATATGGCAATATTTTCGTGCCATATGGCATTTTTGTTATCCTGACGTTAGGCGTTGGCCTGATTGCGGATGTACGCCTTGGCTGCCGTCGCGAGGAACCCGGAGCGGGTCATGCCTTCCTCTTCCGCCGCCCTGTCGATGAGCCGGAGCACGCGGGGCGCGAAGGTCATATTCACGCGCACGGGCTTTTCCGGCTGGGGGTCGACGGGGACGAGCTGGTACAAGGTGCCTTCCGGGACGTCGATTTCAAGTTCGCGGCAGTGCGCTTCGGCCTTGGCCTTGGCCGCAGCCAGACTGGAAGGGGCCGGAAGGGGCGTGCCGCGATCCGCCTCGACCTCGAGCCAGCCGGTGGCCGCGTCCTGTGCCGCTTCAAAGGCTTCCTGCAGCGTGTCGCCGAAGGTGTTGCAACCTTCCAGATCCGGGAAGAATACGCAGAACGTGCCGTCTTCCTGCGGCAAAAACTGTGCGATGTAGTGGTGAGCCATACACACCTCGAATATATGGGGTTGGCGGGGGGGACCCCCTGCCGTGGATCAACGAAGTTTCAGGCCGCTTTGCTTTTCGATGCTCTTGAGGGTGGGGAGCGGGATTTCCTTTTTCGGGTCGGGAACCGTGGTCTTTCCGGGCTTTGTGGGGTGCCGGAAGTGCCTGTGGCTTCCGGGCGTCCGGGGGATAACCTCAATCCAACCATCCTCTTTCAGCCGCTTGATGACCTCTTTGCTCGTCATCCGGTGCCTCCTTGGTTCCGATGTGTATTGAATACACATCTAGGCCGAATATGTCAAGCCTTTGATGTGTATTTTGTATGTATTTAACTCTCGGGATGCTGCCCCGAAAGCGTATCGCCAAACCCTTCCGGTTCACGCCAGCCGGTCAGGTAACGCAGGCAGTCCTCGCGCCGGACCCGGAAGCCTTTCCGTCTGCCGTTGCGCACGGCGGGGATGCCCCCGGCATTCACGAGGTTGTAGAAATGGGACTGGCTGCATCCGAGCAGGGCGCAGGCTTCGCGCCAGTCCAGATCAAAGCCTTCTTGTGGGTCTTCCATCGTTCACCTCCTCAATCTGGCCAGCCTGTCCGCGAGGCTCCGGGGGGCGGGGCGCTGCATGGGCATGGGGACGGCTGGGGCCGCCATCGGCGCGGGCTCCGTGCGCGCGGGTTCCGGCTCCGGGGTTTCCCAGTTGCGGATGCCGAGTTCCCACGCGCAGACGAGCGCCATCACTTCACAGTCCCAGAAGTGGTTGGGGCGCTGGTGGGGGTTCTCCCAGATCAGCTTTTCGGGGTTGAACACCTCGGCGCACATTTCCTTGGCGTAGTCGGCGAGGATGCCCCCCATTTCGCCGATGCCCTGTTGAACCGTGTTCGCGTGCAGCCAGAAGGTGCCGGGGTCGCCGGGCGTGACCGAGAGCTTTTCCGCGAGGTCGCCCTTGAAGAACGTGGTGTCCACGCGCCGGAGCAGCACGCCGCCGGGGATTTTGATCTTGGAGCCCTTCGCGTCGGGGAAGAATTCGATGGGCGAGTAGCTCACCGGCGTGGCCATCTTTTGCTCGCCCTTGAAGGGCATGGCCCGGCCTCCCTGCTGCGCGCACCATGCGTAGACCTGTTTTGTGCGCCCGGGCGCGCCCATCGCGTCGATGACGCAGGCGCTGACGCGGTATTCGTTGCCCTCGGCGTCGCGGTAGACGTTGCGCCAGAGGGTCTGGGAGAGGGACTCGAACGTCGGCGCGGTGCCGCACTGGATGAGCCAGCTTTCCTCGGTGTCGCCGGGGGCGAAGGCCCGGATGACGTACCGGAAATACTTGGCCTGCGTGTCCACGCCCGCCACCAGCGCGGCCACGCGGGGCACGCCGTTGAGGGGGGCGGGCACGACACCGCGGGGGCGCATGTCGCACAGGGCGAGGAGGCCGTCTTCCTGCCGCTCGGCGCGGACTTCCTTCCATGGCTCGGCCTTGTACTGGTTCATGAAGTTCTTGAGGTCTTCGAGCCTGTTCGTCTTTTTCCACTTGAGGAAGGCGTGCGCCACTTCGGAGAGGGACACGAAATAGCTGTTCCACGCGGGCAGGTGGAAACCGATTTTGACCGGCCTGTGCTGGTGCAGGTGGGCGAACAGCTCCAGCCCGGACGCTTTCTCCACCCAGAAGCCCTTGCGCACGGCCCGGTCGCGGTCGGCGTCCGACCACTGGCCGCCGCAGTGTTCGCACTGGTACACGGCCAGCCGCCCGGCGAGCACCTTCTCGGGGTCCCGTTCGCCTTCCGGCCAGCGGATCTGGTCGAACCTCATGAGCTGTGCGGCCCCGCAGCAGGGGCAGATGACGTGGTACTCGAAGCGGGCATGGGCTTCCTCGGTATAGGCCGTCCAGACGGGGCCGTCTTCCGTGGTCGGCGTCGAGAGCTTGAAGATGAACTTGCGCTCCTTCCAAGATATGGTGCGCTTTTCGGCAAGGCTTTCCGACGTCGCCTCCTTGCGCGGGTTCTGGTACTTGTCCAGCTCGTCCAGCACGAGGATGCGGATGGGCTTGTTGCCGAGCCGGGAGACGGAACCGGACCAGCCCAGATAGATGGGCATGTGCTTCAAATTGATGCGGATGCTTGAGGCGTCGTCGACGGCTCCGGAGAGGTAGCCGCGGAGGTGCCGGGAGTCCTGCAGCATGGGCAGGATGCGGTCCTTGGCGTTTTCCTTGGCCGTGATTTCGTCCGGGAAGACGACCATAGCCGGGCCGGGCGAGAGGTCGATCATCTGGGCGAGCACGTTGAGCGCGGCCTCCGAGCCGCCTGTCTGCGGCGTCTTGCACAGGATGACCACCTCCACGCCCGGGAAGCGGGCTGCGTCCATGACGCCGACAAGGTAGGGGGTGAAGACGTTCTGCCAGAGGCCGGGCAGGGACGACATGCGCACCATGCGGTAGCGTTCCGCCCACTGGCTGGGCGGCAGCCATTTCTGGCGGCGCATGACTATCCGTTCGGCCTTGGAGAAGGCAAAGCGGTAAGGGGACCCGCCCGCAAGAGCGCGGGCGAGTCCTTTGGGAAGCCATGAAGGGGCCTCCGCCAGCCGGACGCTGACGTCAGCTTTCTTCCTGTTCGGGGTTGAGGGACGGATCGTCAAGGTTGACCTCTATCTCCATCGGCTGGGCGTATTTGTTGCTCAGGCCGTCGATGACGGCCTCCATCTTGGCAAGGAAGCGGTGCGCCTGTTTGGGGTTGCCGTCCACCGTCTCGATGAGGTCCAGCGCCTGCGCTTCGACGGCGGACTTGAGCCCCGAGTTCAGCGTGACCGCCCGGGCAGCCAGTTCCTGTTCGACCATGTCCCGGGGGATGTACTTGCCCTCGGCGACGTCGGCGGCCAGTTCCTTGCGCCGGGCCTCGGCTTCCTTGATGCGGATGTCCGCGTTGTCCTTGCGGCGGACCCGTTCCTCGGCCTCCTGAGCCACCATTTCCGGCGTCTCGGCCATCGGCAGCGTGGTTCCGTACTTGTTGACGTTGCCCACGCTGAACGACAGGTCCGCGTTTCGACGCAGAATACCCTTCCGTATATCTTGATACAGTTTGCTTTTTTTGATTTTCCTGCCGTTTTTGAGCAGGTGTTCGAGTACGTCCGTTGCCGTTTTCAGCGTTTCGCGCTTTTCCGTCGTGCCCATTTGTGCGTCCTCCAGCGATTCCTGACGAGAGCATAAAGGAAAAAGGGCATGGAGTGTCAACGCGGTGCAATCCTTCCACCCGCCCACGTTTTTTGAAGGGGTTTCCATGCGCAACACGTTTGATTGAATGGACAAGCCAACAAGAAAAGGCGTGGGAGGATAACCACACGGAAATGCGAAACTACGCTGGTTCGGTCGAGAAGGTGCCGTTGCCGCGCAAGGCATCGAGGGCGCGTTTGGCAAGCGCCCGGC
>OAWD01001107.1_pt1 | contig 12868 bp, 13 predicted proteins | sample 1495361 | NCBI WGS metagenome assembly OAWD01 (sample SAMEA2580130, study PRJEB22360) | human gut metagenome | biome: human gut; feature: human-associated habitat; material: faeces | place: Denmark | collected 2008/2010 | reverse complement strand
GAATTTGATAATTTATTGAGATTTTTATACTAAAATATACATACTATACAAACTTAATTTAGAAGGGAGCATTCTTATGAACAATAAAATACTCGTCGTAGATGATGAGGAAGGTATAATAACACTCTTAAAAGATTACTTTGAAATGAATGGTTATGAGGTTTACACTGCTCAAAGTGGAAAAGACGCATTAAAAAAAATATCCAAAAATCCAGATATCATTCTACTTGATATAAACATGCCTGAAATAGATGGAATTGAAGTTTGTAATAGAATTAGAGATTATGTATCATGCCCTATTCTATTTCTTACAGCTAGAATTGAAAATACTGACAAGATAAATGGTTTTCGTGCTGGTGCTGATGATTATATTGTAAAACCTTTTGATTTAGACGAACTTGGAGCTAGAGTATCTGCTCATTTAAGACGTGAACAAAGGAAGTCAAATCAAACTAAAATTAAATTTTATAATGATTTAACAATAGATTACGAAAAAAGGTTAATTTGTATATATAATAATCAGATTTCACTTTCAAAAAAGGAATTTGATATAGTAGAGCTTCTCTCTATGAATCCTGGACAGGTATTTGATAAAGAAAAAATATATGATAGAGTCTGGGGATACAATAGCAATGGAAATAGTGATGTTATAATGGAACACATTAGAAAAATACGAATCAAACTATCAAAACATACTCTTGAAAATTATATAGAAACAGTCTGGGGAGTTGGTTATAAATGGATAAAATAAATAATATGTCATTAAAAAAAGCTTTCTTTGTTCTTACTTTATCTTCACTAATTATAGCATCAGTACTTACTACTTTCGCATACATTTTACTTAATAATCTATATAATTCTATACAAGATAAGTATTTAAAAACACCTATAAATACAGGTATTATAACCATAGTTCAAAACAATGTGAACCAATTTAGTGATTATGATAAAACATTACTTAATATAATCAACATACTTCAGCTTGTACTTCCACTTATATTTTTTATAGGACTTTTATTATTAGCTGATATAATTTTTTACAAGGTAAAATTAAAAACACCCATAGAAATACTCAATAAAGGTGCAATGGAAATATCCAACAACAATTTAGACTTTTGCTTAGAGTATAATAATAATGATGAATTAGGTAATCTATGTAATGCTTTTGAAAAAATGAGGTCTGAACTAAATAAAAACAACATAAAGATGTGGACTATGATTAATGATAGAAAACAACTTAATGCTGCTTTTTCTCATGATTTAAGAAATCCCCTAACAGTTCTAAAAGGTTACTCAAACTATTTAACAAAATACATACCAACAGGTAAGCTTAGTGATGAGAAGATTTTATCAACCACACAACTTATGTCTGAGCATATTAACAGAATTGAATACTATGTAGAAAATATGAGTAATGCTCAACGATTAGAAGATTTAGTTGTTTCAAAATCTATGTCGAATATAAACAAGTTTATAGAAAACTTAGATGAAAATATATCTATCATTGCTAAACAAGAAGGAAAATCTTTTACACTTAAAAGTCAAATAAATAATATAAATCTATTTTTTGATGAAAATATCATTCTTAGAGTCGTCGAAAATATAATATCGAATGCTTTTAGATATGCTAGAAATAATGTATCCATACTTATATATCTTGAACAAGAACTCCTTACCTTTGTAATTGAAGATGATGGTATAGGATTTAGTAAGGAATCTCTAAAATTAGCTTTAAGACCTTTCTATAGAGATAAGACTTTAAATGACAGCAAGGCACACTTTGGTATGGGTCTTTATATCTCAAAAATATTATGCGAAAAACATGGTGGCTCTATTTCTATTGAAAATAATTCTACTAACAGTGCTAAAATTACTGCTAAATTCTCAACAAGAAATTAAAATGATTTTGTAAGCTTTCACTGTTCTTATATAAGCTTTGTTAGTTTAGAATTTATAAAATGTATTTCAATTTACAACCAATATATATACTATTTTGTAGAAGTTGTAAGAGTTGCTTCAATTATAATATTTTGGCAAAAGGCATTTGAAACAATAATAGAAATATATATTTAAATATGTAGAATAGTATGAAATTAGAATTTTGGAGGTGATTATATTAAAAGTTTTGCTAATAATATTACATTCTCTCGTATTGTGTTTGCATTGCTAATGCTTAGTTCTACATTCTCTTCACTGCCTTTCTGGATATGTTATTTTTGGTGTGGAATTAGTGATATACTTGATGGTCTTATTGCCCGAAAGTTGAGACAACAAAGTGGAATAGGTGCAAAGTTAGATAGTATTGCTGATTTCGTTTTTGCGGTTACAATTTTGGTTACTGTCGGAAAAAATATTGCTCTTCCCATGTATCTATGGTGGTGTATTGTTGCAATAGCATTGTTACGGTTGATTAGTTACAGTATTGGTTTTTTTAAGTATCGCACATTTTCATCGCTTCATACTTTGATGAATAAAATCACTGGAATTTCTATCTTTGCGTTTCCATTACTCTATATTTGCTTTGGTCTTGATGTTGCAGGAATTATGATATGTATCGTGGCTTTTCTTTCTTCTTTTGAAGAAATAGCAATTATGATAAAATCAAAAGAATTAAATCGTGATATAAAAAGTATATTTATGTGACAACTTAGAATTTGTGACAAAAATAATTTATATAATAATGAGGAAGTAAAACATAAAAAATTATCCACAAGTTTATGTGTAAAATAGTTTTAAAACAATAGAGTTGTATTGTAAAGCCTTTAGTGCATAAATTACATTTTAAATTAAAAATTATACTGAAACTGCTTATCAGCACTGCGAATTATCCGCAAATAGTGAAGACTTTTTAGATTTAAGCTAAAAGTTGGGAAAAAATTGAGTTTTAAAACTTACACTCTTCTTATATAGAAAAGGAGAGTGTTTTTTATGATTATAAAAGCAAAACAATTATCAAAAATATATGGTTCTAATAACAATAAAGTTATAGCACTTAATAATGTAAATTTAGAAATAAACTCAGGTGAATTTGTTTCTGTAATTGGACCTTCTGGAAGTGGAAAAAGCACACTTTTACATATTTTAAGTGGATTAGATAATCCTACCTCTGGACAAGTGTTACTTGATGATAAAGATATATATAAACACACTGAAAAAGAACTATCTGCACTTAGAAGAAAATCCTTTGGATTCGTCTTTCAACAATTTAATCTTTTACCTGTTCTTACAGCATCTGAAAATATTTCAATGCCTGTACTTCTAGATAAAAAACAACCTGATAAAGACTATTTAAATGAAATTTCATCATTACTTGGAATTGCAGATAGACTCAATCATCTTCCCCATGAACTTTCAGGCGGTCAGCAACAAAGAGTTGCAATTGCTAGAGCACTTATTGCAAAACCAGATATAATATTTGCTGATGAGCCTACAGGAAACTTGGACAGTAAAAGTGGCAGTGAAGTTATGAATCTTCTTATAAAAACTTCAAAACAGTTTGGAAAGACTTTAGTGGTAATTACTCATGATGATAGAATTGCAAAACTTGCTGATAGAAAAATTTCAATTATTGATGGTGTTCTTATGGAGGTGAAATAGAAATGAAGAATTACCTTTCACTTTCAATAAAAGAATTAAAAAGCCAGAAACTTATGACTACATTCATCATTATAGCAATAGTACTATCAACTATTATGACAACTGTGGTTGGACAGTCAATTGGTATCCTACAAAATTTAAGAATTGAACAAGCCCGTTCTTTTAATGGTGATAGACATGTATCCTTTCACCAACTCACTAAAAATCAAGTTGATGACATAAAGAAAGATGATAGAGTTTATCAAGCTGGTACTTCAATAACTATTGGCAGTAGTAAAATAAAGGATTCTGGTATCTCTGTACTTGTAAAAGAGTATGATAAAACAGGACTTTCTAACTACCCAAAATTAATGAAATTAAAATCTGGACATTTGCCTAAAGATAAAAACGAAATAGCCTTAGATGAAAACACACTAAAGCTTATGGGTATAAAACCAAGACTAGGAGTGACTATACCTATGAATTTAGATATTTCACTTTTAAATGATACCATACCACCATATAATTACACAGCTAACTTTAAATTGAGTGGCATTTTAGAGGATGATTATACAGGATATGTAAGTGGTATAGTAAATGGTATTGTAGGTAAAGGTACATCAGAAAATCTATTACCTAAGAGATATATTTTATCCTCTTTGGATTTTAAAATAAAACAGCAAGAAAAGTTTCAAGAAATAGTAAATCAATTAGCTAAAAAAATAAATCTTTCTCACAATTCAATTCAATATAATTGGATTTACTTAAATGCTCTTAAGATACAGTTTGAAAAAGATGAAAATAGTTCTAATAGTGATGGTATATCTATGATTATATTGGTATCTTTATTTGTTGCCTTATTGGTTTTACTGGCCTCTGGACTTGTAATCTATAATATTTTAAAAATCTCTGTTACAAAGAAAATTAAAGAGTATGGATGTTTAAGAGCAATAGGAGCTGAACCAAACCAGATATATAAGATAGTTATTTTACAAATCTTAATTTTATGTACTGTTGCCATACCTATTGGAGCTGTAATTGGAATTATATCTTCTAAAGGCATAACTGGAATGGTCACTAATATCTTAAATCCAGATATACTTCTAGCAAATGATAATAAAGAAATTACTGAGCTTATACATAAAAATACAACAGCATATATGTTCCCATTAGTATTAAGCACTAATGTATCTTTGATTTTTTCATTTATTTCAGCATTACCATCAGCAATATATGCTTCACATGTCTCTCCCAAAATTGCTATGGTTGGTAGTACCACCAAAATCAAAAGAAAAATTAAAAGAGAAAAAACAATAAAAAACTTTGAAAGACATCTAGCATGGCTAAACTTAAAAAGAAATAAAGGAAGAACTATAATAACTATACTATCATTATTTATGAGTATAACAGTATTCGTTGCACTGAGTGAGTTCTCTAATGTATTAGATGTATCTAGGTCAGTAAGTAATTTAAAAGAAGGAGATTTTTCCTTAACAAATGAACTATCTGGTTTTGATAAATCAACACTAGATAAAATAGCTAAAATGAAAAACGTCAATCGCACTTCCTTTATAAAGTACTCTGAATACAAACAGGGTGAAATAGATACAGATATAAATTTTGAAAATAGTGGTGAGATGTTAAAAATCATTGGAATTGATGAGCAAACTTTAAAAGACTTAATGCCTTCTATTACAAATTCTATACTAGAAGACTTTAAAAATGGTTCTATCTGTTTTATCAAAAATCCGATTGCTATTTCTACACCAGGTGTAAAAACTAGACATACAAATTTAAAACCTAAAGATAGTATCACAATCAACAAAAAACAACTAGATATATATAGTACAGTAGATAAAATGTTCTTTTTACAAGGCAATGGCTGGATAAATGGTGTTGATGTTATTGTATATGATTCTGTTTATAACACCTTGACAAATAAAAACAAATTCAACCAGATAAACATTTATGCTAAAGATAAATCAAAATTAGAACAAATAAGATTGTCTATTGAACAGATTTGTGAAAATAATCCTGGCTCTCATTGGATATCATATATTGAATCAGATAAACAACTTAAAGAGAGTTTTAAACAAATAGAATTTCTAGCATGGGCAGTTATATTATTTGTGGGATTGATTGGTACTTTAAACATCATTAACACAACTCATACAAATATAAATACTAGGACTAATGAGATTGGAGTTAAAAGAGCTATTGGTATGAGTAATAGTAGCTTATATAAAATGTTTTTATGGGAAGGTGTTTATTATGGAATTTTTGCTGCTATATTTGGTTCAATTGCTGGGTATGCCAGTGCTATTATTATAAACATGGCAACTATAGAAAAGTTTGATTTCACTAATATACCAATTACTTCAATTTTACAAGCTACTATTATTTCTGTACTTGCATGTATTATAGCTACTCTTATTCCGTTAAGAAAAGTTAAAAAGATGAATATAATTGACTGTATAGATATCAATTTATAACTATTTTACAGATAATAATATAAATTAAATTATCAATGACTGTCTCTATTTTCTTTCAAATCTAACTAATAAATCTTTTTAACTATAATATAAGCTTTAAAAAAGGCCTGTCTCAAAATAGAGATAAGCCTTTTTTCATTGTCGGAATAATGAAAATATATTTAACTTCACAAAAAAAGAGTGCCTCACGAATTAAAAATTTCGCTTTGAGACACTCCCCTTTAATTTAAAATATATAATTAAATGCTATGCCAAAATTTCACACATGCTCCACCTGATTTTGAATTTTCTATTTTAACAGAACCTCCAAGCTGTTCCACTAATTGTTTGACAATGTAAAGCCCAAGACCAGAATGTCCACCTTTTGTCTGCCTAGCTTCATCTCCTCGATAAAACTTATCAAGAGCCTTTTTTAAATCTTTAGAGCTAAACCCTCTACCAGAATCACAAATCTCATAAGAAATACAATTTTTTTCATCCTTTACAGTAATACTAATATTACCACCTGATGGAGTGTATTGCAGACTGTTGGATATGATATTATCAAAAATTCGTGTCAACCTATCCACGTCGATTTGAATTGGGGATTGTATATTCCCCTGCATTTTCAATATAAGTTCAACTTCCTTTTGATGAGCCTGTAATTCATAGTCTTGCACCTTTTGCCTTAAAAATTCAGGTAAATTTATAGGAACAAGATTTAATTGTATATTTGACTTTTCTAAGTCAGACGTATATTGCATCTTTTGGACAAGAGCAGCACTTTTTTCTGTATTTTCTCTTATCACTGTAAGATACCTATGAAGTTTTTCATTGTCATCTGTATTATTACCAATAAGTGCATCTGTATATCCTAAAATAATAGAAAGAGGAGATTTTAAATCATGTGCTAGAGCTTCCACCATTTCAACACGTTCCTGCTCCATCTTCCACTGCGCAGATAAAGAGCCTTTTAATTCGTCTTTCATTTCAGAAAAGGCACTACAAAGTTTACCGAGTTCATTATCTGAATAATAGTCGATTTCAAAATCAAGGTCCTTTTCTTTTATCTTCTTGGACGCATCAATCAATAGATGTAATGGTTGATTGATATTCTTTACAAAGCGCTTAGAAAGCCATCTAGTAAAACCCACGATATATAGAAATGGAGAAAACAGAGCCATTATAATAACTGCAAATACAAATCTCCCTCTAATATTTGCAAAGGTGATTTTCACTTGGTAGAATAGAATAACAGCACCCTCAATCTTTCCATTATCCCCTTTGATTGGAACAGTATGGATATAACCACCTTTACGAACAGTTCTATTGATAAAATTATTAAATAATTCTTCTTTTGTTTTAAATAGTTTTTTAGGGTTAGTACCATATAAAATATTGCCATTATTATCCACAACTTGATATAGCATATCATCCCCACGAATCGTTCTTTTTAAACCTTCTTCATTCGATTGTGATAACAAAGCTATGTTTTTTTCATTGATGTATTTTTCAATTCTAGGAACTTGTCGCTCATAATAGTTTGGTGGATAGATATCCTTATTTAAGGAATAAATATACAAATAAATAGCAAATATATAAGTAATCACTGTGGCAACTATACTGGCTATTATAATAAAAATAAAAGTATGTCTAAATTGGGCAATAAGGGATTGATTTTTCATTTAATAACCTCTCTCTCTTTACATTTTATTCCACTTATACCCAATACCCCAAACTGTGGAAATATATTCTTTTTCTGGTGTCACAGCAGAAAACTTAGCTCGTATTTTTTTTACTCGTTCAACAACAGTTGAGGAATCACCTTCAGAATCACACCCCCATACTTTTTCATAGATTTGTTCTCTTGAGAAAACTTGTCCTGCATGGAGTGCTAGTAATTCAACAATATCATACTCTATTTTTGTTAAATCAATATTCTTACCATCAATTTTAATTGCACGTTCCTTCATATATAAGCATAACTTCCCAAAATACAAAGTAGATCTCTTGTTCTCTTCATTGATATACTGTGAACGCTTTTCCCTACGCAGATTAGCTTCAATCCTTGCCATAAGTTCACGCAGTCCAAATGGCTTTGTTACATAATCATCCCCTCCAAAGGTCAACCCTTTGATTTTGTCGGTTTCTGATTGCTTTGCACTTAAAAATATAATTGGGCATAAAACATCATCTCTAATTGCCTGACATACCTCAAATCCATTCATTTTAGGCATCATAATATCCAGTATAATAAGGTCAGGCTCCTGTTTTGATAACTCTATACCTGCCTGACCATCATAAGCTATCAACACTTCATGTCCTTTTGCCTTCAATTCGTCCTCAAGTAGCATTACTAGGTCCATTTCATCATCAATAATCAATATTTTACTCAATATAACACCACCTTTCTCTTATGGGAAGGTCAGTATTAAAACAATATTTGTCTACTCATAACTTTTCCTTCCCTCCCACATTTTAAACCAAATAACGCCTCCTATCAAGAATATAATCAAACCTATTGCTACTACTATAAGCTCTATACTAGCTGTTTGCATCACTTTAGAGTAAAATGCCTCAGTTGAAATAGTTTCAGCTTCTTTAATAAAATAAATCCCTGGAAACATACCTAGTTTTACTGGCCATGTCCATGGAACAAATGCCCATACTTTTTCACCAACGCTAGTTAATCCAAGTATTGCTGCCATCAAAATTCCACCGATACTAATACCAATAGATGCACCCATACCCCATGCAAAACTCACCCAAAGATGAATAGCTAATAGTGGAAGTGTCCCAATCACCACAAGTCCTGCTGCTGACAGGAATAACCATATTGTTGCTCCAGATGGCACTGCAATACTCATTCCTATGCAGAGTATCAACGTAGCAATAAATGTGCATATAGTTAGGCAAAACAGAAGAAAAAGAAATTTTCCCAGATATAATCTAACACGAGAAATACCTACACATAAAAAACCATTAAAATTTCCAGCAAGCTCTTCCTCCTGCACTATAAATCCTGCTAAAATACCTACTCCAATAGGAATGATGAATACAGTCCATACTGTAAAAAATCCTTCAAAAGCAAATTCTTGTGTACTTCCAGACTTAGTTGTGAGATAAAAAACCACACATAATGAAAAAATAATAGGCATACAAAGAGTAAGCCACTGGACAGCTGTCCTCTTTGCTCGAAGCCATTCTGATGATAATAGTTTTATCATTTGTCATCCCTCCTATTGAACCAAGCTGCAGTAAGTGCTGTTAATACTATAAACACAACCAAAGAAACAACAATCCCAATAGGAATCACTGAAGTATTCAAAAGTGGGTCTCCAGCTTCTAATACAGTACCGTTAGGATGTATGTTGATGATTGGGCATACCATTCTAACTGCCCAACTCCAAGGTACTGCAATCCAAAATGGTTTTGTCGCAGCAAGAACACCAAATATCATACCTAAAGCTCCAACTCCCATACTTAGGAACATACCTTTCCATGTAGCTAGCCATAGCTGAAGTGGAAGTATAGCAAGAGAAACAACCCAGCATACAATACTTGCCCCTATAATCTGTCCAAAAGGAACTGAACCAGCTTTCAATATTAAACCAGTTATAATTGTTACGAATATTAAGACTAGCGTTGAAATAAAACTGTAGACTGCCATAGCTATAACTTTATTAATCCAAAGTGTCATAGGAGACACATTGTGTGTACGTAAAGCACGATAATTTCCAGCTTTTTTTTCCTGGAAAGCTACCAAAGTAGCAAACAATGCAAATCCAATAGGCAGAAATAAAAATGACCACCAGTTAAAAATTAATGCTAAAAGATTTTGCCACGCCCAAGAAGTTGTTTGAGATAATGGATTTTGCATGAGTGTTGATTGCATTATAAATGCATATGCTGCAAAAGACACTGGGAAAAAAACAATAAGTTTACCCATAAATGTTCTTTTATACTTTAAAAGTTCTGATTGTAAAGCATTCATCTGTTTTGTCCTCCTTTAAGAATAACATCTGTAAAAAATTCTTCTAGATTTTCATTAGGGTCAGGCATTCCTTGAAATAATAGTCGTCCTCCATTTATAATTCCTATATTATCTACAACTTGAGCAACCTCTGATAGAATATGGCTAGAAAGAATTACAGTTATACCTTTTTTTGGAAAAGAAGCAATCAATTCACGCAATTCTTGAATGCCAAAGGGGTCAAGACCATTGGTTGGTTCATCCAGTATTAACAACTCTGGGTCACTCAAAAGTGCAATAGCTATTCCTAACCTTTGTTTCATACCCATAGAAAATTGTGAAGCTCTCTTTTTACCTGTATTTTTCAAATTTACTATTTCCAACACTTCATAAATTTTATCTTTAGGTATTCCCAATATTTTTGTATGTACTAACAAATTTTCCTCTGCTGTAAGGTTTCCATACAATGCAGGGGATTCTATTAAAGAACCTATTTTTGCAAGAGATTCTCGTTTCCAAGGCTTTCTATCAAAAATAATACGACCATCTGTTGGTCGAAGAAGACCAACAAGCATTTTAAGTGTTGTGGACTTTCCTGCTCCATTTGGTCCTAAAAGTCCATATATACTATTTCGTTCAATTTGTAGAGAAACATTGTTAACTGCCATTTGTTCTCCATATCTTTTTGATAAGTTTTTTGTTTCAAGAATTAAATCTTTCATATTAATTTCTCCCTTCTTGTAATACCTTAAATCTATTACTAAGAGAATACTAACATGAAAAAATAACAATTCTATAACACCTACTAATTTTAATAAAAATTAAAATAAAAAATAGAGTTACCAATTTTATTTTGGCAACTCTATTTAAGTTTATGTTTTACAGTTATATTAGATTTAAGCTTAGTTTCATTATCACACTAACTTCAAATTTACTCTATAATCCTTAAATCAAACACTAATTTATTAATCAAACACTAATCTATTAATTTATATTTCTTTAGACATCTAATATAGTTTGCTACTAAATAATAATTATTTATATCATATTTATCTAATCCTTTAAAAGAAGTTATTTCATCATTAAGCTCATCACTACCTTCTACAAAAACACAACCTGTTTCAAATTCCATACCTACAATAATCTTACAGCCACTATAAGTTTCCTCTTGAGTATCGTACAATTTTTTTGCATTTCCTTCATTTGGAATTGTAAATACAATAGGTTTTAATTCTTTATCACTGGAAATCTTTTGTGAAAAAGGCTTGTTTAACTTAATATTATTGATAACTACATGTTTAAATTCCTCTGAAGTTTCCTCTACTATTACATATTTTCGCTTTAAAAACTCTATTATTTCTAAAACAGACTTAGAATTTACTTTTAAAATACTTTTATATTTTTCATATAAAGATTTCCACTGTTCAATTTTTTCCTGTGGTACTTCTTGGATATGTGTACTTATTTTTTCTTGAGATATTTTTTTCAATTAAACTCTCCTTTCAATACTTAAATATCCTTATGAATCTCACATGACTAAAGTTACAAGGTTTCTACTTAATAGAATTTTGCATACTTAAATATGTCTTATTAATTCTCTACAGGATATCTCCGTAGTTCCTACGATTCTTACATAAGTTACCTATTTTAAATTGTTATTAGTTAGATTATAAAAATTATTTATTTTATCACTAATATAATACTCTTAAAAACTTTACAAATCAATTTAAATTTGCTACCTTTTATTTATAACAACTTATAGTACATTTCTCCTATGCTTTTCAATATATTACTTTTAAAAGGAGGTTTTCCTTATGATTTTAAATAGAACTGAGCTTTTCCGAGGATGTTCTTTAAATAGATTTAATGAGATATGCAATATATTATCAGTAAATAAAATTAAATATAAGTATAAAGTGAAAAATAATGCTTACTCTAAAAAACCTTTTTTTAATGAAATAACACTTGGCAATTTAGGCCAAAAGGAAGATTTCTTTTATGAGTACTTAATTTATGTTCATAAAGACGATTATGAACAGGCAGAGTCTCTAATAAATTCTAAGTTGTGATAGATTATTTATAAAACATGACATTCTGTTGTCATGTTTTATATGTTATTATACTTTCAAATATGCTACTATATTTTCAAAATTGTGTGCTTTAAAACTAGCTTTTTATAGTAATTTAAAGCTTAAAACTAAGGAGACTCGTTATATGAAAATAAATATAAAATCAAAGTTAAGTGAATTTATTAAACAGAACAATCTTTTTGATGACAGCAGAATAATATCCTACCTTCCTAATATAACAATAGAAACAGACAAAATAAAAACTATAATGATTAATGAGGTTGTCCCAACTAACACCAATGACGATTTTTATAGTGTAGATAAAGATGCTGATTATTTAAAAACTACTATTCCTTTATTTGACAGTGCAGGAATAAAAGTATCTAACATAAATGATATCCTAGATATGGGTATCTATATAACTAATGCAGTAAAACTTCCTAAATCAGAATATACAATAACTCGTGATACAATTAAATTACATATGCCTATTTTAGAAGAAGAAATTAAATTATTTAAAAACCTAGAGGTAGTAATGTTAATGGGAGATGTTGCAAAAAAATCTTTTAATATGATTACTAAAAAGCATATAAAAAAGAATGTCATCCCTTCCATTTCAACATATAAACTTCGTAATAATGAACTTTATTATGATAATTTAAGAGTATTTCCATCATATATTATGACTGGTGGAAACATACTGATTGAAAAATCAAAATTTGAAATGGCATCAGAAGATATAAAAAAAATGTTCGAGATTATAAACGGTTGATATTACA
>OAWD01001101.1_pt1 | contig 12943 bp, 10 predicted proteins | sample 1495361 | NCBI WGS metagenome assembly OAWD01 (sample SAMEA2580130, study PRJEB22360) | human gut metagenome | biome: human gut; feature: human-associated habitat; material: faeces | place: Denmark | collected 2008/2010 | reverse complement strand
GATTCGTATCCCTTGTTCTCAACAAATTGCTTGTTGTAAGCTAAAATTTCTTCTATCATAGTTCCGCTTAAATTATAAAGCTCTGTTTGATGATACAAAGATATAGAAAAAAGGGACATATCATCACGACATATCCCCTCTTTAATCTAAATTTAATCTGTAAGAGTACTAATACCCATTGTTTCCATATTCTTCTGCATTATCAATCTGACTCAAGAAGTTAAAAGAAATCGGACGCAAATAATGCTTGTTTTCATCAAAATTTTCAGCTGCACGAGGATTACCAACAGCAAGACGTTGTTTAAAAGAATCTTTGTGACGCTTCATCAATACCCAACGTTGATATTCTCCACATAATTCACGAGCATATTCGTCCATAACATCATTCTGTGTAGCATTACTCAATTTCATAGCATTGTAAGATGCATCATTGCGAGCGGCACGCTTTTTCAGTACATTTAAATATTCAGCAGCTTTTCCGCCATTTCCTAATTGTTGGTTAGCTTCAGCTGCAATCAGATATACTTCAGCCATACGCATAATGAACACATCACCTGTCTTACGTTGCAAATTGCTACTATATGAATCTTCCGACAACCAATTGTATTTGTTGAAACCAGGGTACATATTTTTGTCATTAGTAACTTTTATATCTGTTTTACGATATTGTCCGTTATCAAACAAATCATCAATATTGATTACATAATATCTACGTTTCGCTTTCTCCGCATCCGAAAGTCTTTCCTTTGATAAGTAGAAACAGATTCTATCATCATCTTCAGCTACAGGGTAAGGTATCACATAGGGGTTCTTCACTTCCTGCAATTTGGAAGGATCACCGCTATTTTCACCTTTCGGCCAAACCTTGGCTATCATTTTGGGCGCCCAAGTTCCATCATAATATGTATAATTCAAATCACCATAAGGATAAATATACTCATTATGGAATTTTGCATCCAATCCATAAGTATCGATTATATTTTGAGTAAGAATTGTAAATGAACTAATATTATCATTTACGCCATGTTTTGTTCCAATTTTTGGTTTTGTACCATCATCCAATGTCTGCTTCTTATTAGTAAATAAATAACTACCTCCTGACTGTACGGCAGAAAACTGTACAAAAGCCGTAGTAAAGGTTACTTCCCACCGCTTATCATAATCAGCATCAAAACAATCCAGCAAATATTTGGAAGGTGCCAACGTATTATTATTAGTACGTCCATACCAATAATTTTGATTATCCGGAGTAGGATAAATAGTGAGAGTATTTGGCTTTGGATACATATAAGTAAAGTTGTTATTACATTGTGTTCCAGCATTCCAGTTCTCCAAATTCGTAGCATCCGGACCGGCAGCAATAAATAAAGCTTCTTTATTATTTCGATTATTTGCCGGAGCCCAAACATCTTCCACATCATCATACAGACAGTCACCATACGCTAAAATCATGTCCTCTGCCACTTCTTTAGCACGTTGCCAATAAGATACTCCCTCTTCTGTCAGCCCATATTCGCCACCACCTTGAGCATAAACGCGAGCCAAAAGTCCTAACGCGGTTTTCTTAGTCACACGCGCACGATTATTATCATAAGGAGTATCTTCAAGATTATTGGCCGCAAATTTCAAATCATCAATTATCTGCGTATATAGTTCTTCAATAGAGTTACGCTGCGGAGTCAAAATAGGATCTTGAGACGATTCTTCCAATGTTAACGTTACATTTCCATACGTATTCACCAATATGGAATAATAAAACGCACGAAGACAGCGGGCTTCAGCCACTAACGTCGTTATATCTTTTTCATTGCCATCCGTTAGTAATTCAGCCCTGTTTACTACTGCATTACAATTACCGATCATAGAATAAGCCTGACCGAATAATTTATTTGTAGCATTCGTATTCGTAGCTAAACCATCATAATAAATCACCTGCTTGGCATAATCCGGATTACCGGCAGGAGTTATCCAGCAGTCCGTACCACCTTCAGCCACAGACAAGAAATCATAGACACTGAATAACTGCCCGTAAAGTGATGAATAACAATAAGACTGTAATCCTTTAAGCCCATCGAACGTTGCAAGAATTTCATCTCCTGTTTTTTGGCTTGGATTATACTCATCAAGCGAGCAGGCAGACATTGAAGCCACAGCGAATGTAAGCGCTGCTATTTTATAGATTGTACTTTTCATTTCAATACTTTTTTTAGTGAAAAACTAGAATGTAACATTTACACCAAATACAAATTGTTTGGTCAATGGGTACTTCAGAGAACCATTCATTTCGGGATCATAGTCTTTCAGCAAATGGCTTTTCGCAAATACAAACGGATTTGTAATGGTAGCATAGAAACGACACTTCTCTATACCGGCTGATTTTAAGATAGATTTCGGCAGACTATATCCCAATGTAATGTTCTTAATCTTTATAAACGAACCGTCTACATAGCGTAATGCGTAATATCCCGTATATTGTTCGAGACCTTTATTAGCATTGGCGGCAGGAAAATCATTTGAAGGGTTGTTTTCAGTCCAATAATTAAAATAGGTCGGGAAGTTACGTATACCCTTCGGGTCATAAGACGTCAACATATCATAAGCAAACATCTGTCCGTAACGTGCATAAACAAACACACTTAAATCAAAATCCTTCCAGGTAAAATTATTCTGGAATCCTAAAGACCAATCCGGAGAGTTGTGACCCAGAATTTGATAATCTGCATCACTTGGAGTATATTTATTATCAGAAGTGTAATAAATAACATTACCATTTTCATCTACAGCAGCACTACCCGTTTCTTCATCTATTTTATAGAATCTACCATCAGATTCTTTTACTAAATTAGGTATATTGATTTTCAAATCACCAGGTGCAGCACCAAATACCGCCGCATCAGTTTCCTCACCTTTTTGCCATACACCATCCAACTTATAATGATAATAAGAGTTAATAGCTTCTCCCAATGCCAATGCATAACCGGTGTCACCATTATTAAGCACATCTGAATCTCCACCGGACAATTTGGTTATTTTCTCTTTATTATGATTGAAAGTTACACTTGAACTCCAGGTAAAGTTCTTTGTTATAATATTACGTGTATTAAGAGCCAACTCAAAACCTTTATTGCTAGTCTCACACATATTTAAATTAGTAGTATAATTCGCTTTAGGTCCGCCATCCGGGGAGAATGCTCCATTAATAACAGGAAGTGCCTTGTTCCATATAACATCTTTTGTTTTTGTATTATAATATTCCATACTGACATCAATGCGATTATTTAAGAATGCAGCGTCAATACCAATATTCGTGTTATACGACTTTTCCCATGTAAGCAAATAGTTCGGAATATTCTGTGAGAATTTATAAATCGGCGTCAGAACACCTCCTAATATCATATTTACAGCAGTAGCATCCAATGATGCAGCAGACGAATACGGATCAATACCCGCTGTACTACCCGTAACACCATATCCGAAGCGAATTTTCAGATTACTCAACCAGTTAGTCGTACTCTCCATAAATTTTTCATCAGAGATTCTCCATCCCAAAGAAAAAGCCGGGAAAGTATCCCATTTATTACCTTCTGCCAGTCTGGAAGAGCCGTCATGGCGGACAGATGCAGCGAATAAATACCTACCCATATATGAATAGTTTAAACGGCCGACATATCCCATCCCCTTAGACATACTATAAGAAGTACTTCCCGAAGTTGAGGAATTACCATCAAGAATATTATGCCATAAGAATTTATTATCAGAAACACCTTTTTGATACAAAGTAGTGACATCACTACGATTGTGGTTCCAAGATGTAACTGCAGTAAGAGTTATATCATGCACTTTCTTAATCTGGAAATTGTAAGTAAGTATATTTTCCCACTTATAATTATACGAACGGTTGTCCTTAACTTGCGCCTTAATGCCATCTGCCGTTTGATTTGCCTTATACCATTGAACAGACCCCTCTCCTGTGAAAGTGTTACTACGTGAATATCCCAAACTAGCACCAGCACGAGTAATAAAAGTCAGCCCTTTAAGAGGAGTGATTTCCAAGTAAGGATTAAAATAGACCTTAAGGTTTTGAGCCTGATTGCGGTACAAACTTTTATCCTCATTTAAAAGATAATTATATACTGTAGATGAAGGATCGGCAACAGGTTGCGGATTGATGCTTCCATCTTCATTATACAAGGATCCAAGAGGATTTGACGCCATCAAAGTCTGTAAATCAGAATCAGCTTTATTTTGATGTACATAAGACAGTTGAGCATCAATGCCCACCTTCATCCACTTTTTAATCTTATGATCTACCCGGATTTTAGATGAATAAAGTTTATAGCTATCTTGTGCAAACTGCCCATCCTCATTAGAGAAGTTCAGAGAAAAATATGCCTTTGTCTTTTCCGTTCCACCAGCCACAGAAACAGAATAATTCTGTGTTACACTGGTTTTCAACAAAGCATCCACCCAATCTATATATTGGCCATTTTGATGTGCATTCCATTCAGCATCAGTAGTAAACAGATTTTTATCATCAGCAACCGAGCTCCAACGTCCATCGCCAGCACCAACAGATGCATCTCTCAAGGTTTGTATATAACTTTCTCCACTACGCATCTCCGGAGTCCTTGACCAGCCGTTTACACCTACGTATGCATTAAAATTAACAATTGCTTTGCCTTCCTTACCACCTTTAGTAGTAATTAAAATAACACCGTTCGCACCACTTGAACCATAAATAGCTGTCGAAGAAGCATCTTTTAAAACTTCAATGCTTTCAATATCATTCGGATTCAATGTAGAATAATCCCCCGGCATACCATCAATTATAAATAAAGGATTTCCGGAATCCTTCTGGAATGACCGGTTACCACGCAACTGCATCTTTACTCCCGAACCGGCCTGTCCCGATTCACGCGTAATATCCAATCCTGCCACCTTACCTTGTAAAGCCTGCATCGGATTTGAACTTGGATTCATCACTACATCTTCACTTTTTACAGAAGTGATAGCTCCTGTCAAATCGCGTTTTTTCATCGTACCGTAACCCACAACAACTACTTCATCCAATGCCTGTGTGTCCGAAACCATTTTCACATTGACCGGTCCGTTGCCCGTCACAGTCACCGTTTGTTCTTTGTAACCGATATAAGAAATGACCAGTTCTTTTCTTCCCGCCGGAAGATCGATAGAGAAGTTACCGTTAAAATCGGTAATCGTACCTGTACTTGTTCCTTTCACAACGATAGAAACTCCAATCAGCGGCTCCCCGCTTTCATCGATGATAGTTCCTTTCACAGTTTTCGTTTGTGTGACAACTTGCCCATAGTATTAGAAACTCCATCTTCTGCATAAACAGCGTATGACAGAGGGGCAGCCAATAAAGACAACCCTAAAATCATGGAAGCGCGTCTATGATGATTCTTCCATGCTTCAACAAATGCATTACATCTCATTCGTTCTAATTTAAAGTTAATATTAATTCTCGTTGTTTTGCAAAAACTATTCGATTATAATCTTAATTAAAGACGAATCTAATTTTAATACGTACTCACTTTTCATACCATATTTCTTCTATAAAATATATTTTCTCCATTAAATACGCAACTATATATTATACTTTACTTCAAGCAGCTCCAACAAATTCTTTGTTTTGTTGTTGAATAAAGAATAAAAAGTGTAAATTTGTACCTAGATGCCACTGAAACTAACAACATATTATCATGGGAAGGATATTCCTGAATTGCCGGGAAAAAATACCTTCCATTCCAAAGAGTTATTTCTGATTTATGAAGCAACTCCTGGGTATACTCCTTTATTAATAGTGGCAACAGAAGACGGCAGACCGGTGGCACGCCTGCTTGCTGCCATCCGCAAAGCAAAGAAGTGGCTCCCTTCTTCTTTAGTGAAACATTGTGTAGTATATAGTGAAGGCGAATTTCTGGACGAGTCTCTTTCGACCAACAAAGAAAAGGCAGAAGAAGTCTTCGGCGATATGCTCGAACATCTCACACAAGAAGCATCGCGCAGCTGTGTCCTGATCGAATTCCGGAACCTGAACAATTCGATGTTCGGTTATCGGGTTTTCCGTACCAACGATTATTTCCCAGTCAACTGGTTGCGGGTACGCAATTCGCTGCACAGTATGAAAAAGACGGAAGACCGGTTCAGCCCGTCGCGCATCCGTCAGATAAAAAAAGGACTCAAGAATGGAGCCAAAGTAGAGGAAGCACATACCGTGGAAGAAATACACGATTTCTCACGGATGCTGCACAAGGTTTATTCCTCCCGCATACGCAGATATTTCCCTGCCAACGACTTTTTCCGCCACATGAACGATATGTTAATCAAAGGACAACAGGCAAAAATATTCGTTGTGAAATACAAAGAGAAAATCATTGGCGGTTCTGTCTGTATCTATTCGGGAGACGACGCATACCTTTGGTTTTCGGGAGGAATGAGAAAGACATACGCACTTCAATATCCGGGTGTGCTAGCCGTTTGGAAAGCATTGGAAGACGCACACCAACGGGGATTCCGCCACATGGAATTTATGGATGTAGGACTTCCGTTCCGTAAACACGGTTATCGTGATTTCGTTCTTCGCTTCGGAGGAAAACAAAGCAGTACCCGCCGTTGGTTCCGCGTCAATTGGAGTTGGCTGAATAAACTCTTAGTCAAGTTTTATGTCTAAATGTAATCTCAAGATTACAAAACAATGTTTTATGCTCCTTTCCCACCATTTTTTCTGTTTAATAATCCAATAATTAAATGCAGAAATATTTCTTTATTAGATAAGAAATGTCTTTCTTTGTGCTGTTTTATGCCTTATAAGCACAGATTTAAAACCAAATAAAAAAAGTATAGTTATGAAGATTTCACACATTGAACATCTGGGCATTGCTGTAAAAAGCATCGAAGAAGCCCTTCCTTACTACGAAAATGTATTAGGTCTGAAGTGTTACAACATTGAAACAGTGGAAGATCAGAAAGTAAGAACTGCTTTTTTAAAAGTGGGCGAAACAAAAATTGAACTGTTGGAGCCTACTTGCCCGGAGAGTACTATTGCCAAATTCATTGAAAACAAAGGTGCAGGCGTTCACCACGTCGCATTTGCTGTAGAAGATGGCGTAGCCAATGCGCTGGCAGAGGCAGAAGGCAAAGAAATCCGCCTTATCGACAAAGCTCCCCGCAAAGGTGCTGAAGGTTTGAATATCGCTTTCCTTCACCCGAAATCAACTTTGGGTGTGTTAACAGAACTCTGCGAACATTAATCATAAACTCTAAAACTAACAAGAACTCATGAGTAATCAACTTGAAAAAATTAAAGAGCTTATTGAACGCCGTGCCGTAGCACGTATCGGAGGCGGTGAAAAAGCAATTGCGAAGCAACACGAAAAAGGGAAATACACAGCACGCGAGCGTCTGGCTATGCTGCTTGACGAGGGTAGCTTCGAAGAAATGGACATGTTCGTTGAGCACAGATGCACGAACTTCGGCATGGAGAAAAAACATTACCCGGGAGACGGTGTAGTAACCGGCTGCGGTACGATCGAAGGACGTCTGGTATATGTGTTCGCACAGGACTTCACTGTTTCTGCCGGTTCACTGTCAGAAACGATGTCATTGAAAATTTGTAAAATCATGGATCAAGCCATGAAGATGGGCGCTCCCTGTATCGGTATCAACGACTCGGGTGGTGCACGTATCCAGGAAGGTATCAACGCTTTGGCAGGTTATGCAGAAATCTTCCAACGCAACATCCTTGCTTCAGGTGTTATTCCGCAGATTTCCGGTATCTTCGGTCCTTGTGCCGGTGGTGCTGTTTATTCTCCGGCTCTGACCGACTTCACACTGATGATGGAAGGCACTTCTTATATGTTCCTCACCGGACCGAAAGTGGTGAAGACCGTTACAGGTGAAGACGTTAGCCAGGAAAACCTCGGTGGCGCAAGCGTTCACTCCACTAAATCGGGTGTGACTCATTTCACCGCCCAAACAGAAGAAGAAGGTTTCGAACTGATTCGCAAACTGTTGAGCTATATTCCTCAAAACAACCTTGAAGAAGCTCCTTATGTAGATTGCACAGACCCAATCGACCGTCTGGAAGATTCTTTGAACGATATTATCCCCGACAGCCCTACTAAACCGTATGACATGTACGAAGTGATCGGCGCTATTGTGGACAACGGTGAATTCCTTGAAATCCAGAAAGATTATGCAAAGAATATCATCATCGGTTTCGCCCGCTTCAACGGACAATCGGTAGGTATCGTTGCTAATCAGCCTAAGTATCTGGCTGGTGTGCTCGATAGTAACGCATCTCGTAAGGGTGCACGTTTCGTTCGTTTCTGCGATGCATTCAATATTCCTATCGTATCGTTGGTAGACGTACCGGGATTCCTTCCGGGAACAGGTCAGGAATACAATGGCGTTATCCTTCATGGTGCTAAACTGTTGTATGCTTACGGTGAAGCTACTGTGCCTAAGGTTACTATCACATTGCGTAAATCCTACGGTGGTTCTCACATCGTGATGAGCTGTAAGCAACTTCGCGGTGACATGAACTACGCATGGCCTACTGCCGAAATCGCAGTAATGGGTGGTGCAGGAGCAGTAGAAGTATTGTACGCACGCGAAGCCAAAGATCAGGAAAACCCTGCTCAATTCCTTGCAGAGAAAGAAGCAGAATACACGAAATTGTTCGCCAATCCTTACAATGCAGCTAAATATGGCTACATCGACGATGTGATTGAACCGCGCAACACACGTTTCCGTGTGATCCGTGCTTTGCAGCAGTTGCAGACTAAGAAATTGAGTAATCCGGCTAAGAAGCATGGTAATATTCCGTTGTAATCCTACTTTTCACATTAAAACAAGAACGATTATGAACAAAACCAAAATCGGAATATTCCTTTCTTTGCTGTTGCTGATTGGTCTGACTTCTTGTGGAGAGCAAAAGTCGAACAATAAGCTGGTGCTAAACGAAATCCTGATAAACAATCAGAGTAATTTTCAGGACGATTACGGATTGCACAGCGCATGGATTGAAATATTCAATAAATCATTCGGTAGCGCCGACCTGGCAGCTTGCTTGCTGAAAGTAAGCAGCCAACCGGGCGATACAGTTACTTATTTTATCCCGAAAGGTGATATACTTACCTTAGTGAAACCACGCCAACATGCACTATTCTGGGCAGATGGCGAACCTAACCGTGGTACTTTCCATACCAGCTTCAAGCTGAATCCGGAAACAGCTAATTGGGTTGGTCTGTTCGACTCCGGCAAAAAGTTGCTCGACCAGATTGTAGTACCCGCAGGCGCTCTCGGTCCCAACCAATCATACGCTCGTGTAAGCGACGGGGCAGCTGAATGGGAAGTAAAAAGTGGAAGCGGTGACAAATACGTGACTCCGAGCACCAACAATAAGACTCTTGACAGCAATTCCAAGATGGAAAAGTTTGAAGAACACGATGCTGATGGCGTTGGAATGTCCATTTCTGCCATGAGCGTAGTATTCTGCGGATTGATTCTTCTCTTTATTGCTTTTAAGATTGTAGGAAAAGTAGCTGTTAATTTGAGCAAGCGCAACGCTATGAAATCTAAAGGCATTGACAAGCATGAAGCTAAGGAACTGTCACAGGCTCCGGGCGAAGTTTACGCTGCGATTTCTATGGCATTGCACGAAATGCAGGATGAAGTGCACGACGTAGAAGAAACGGTACTGACCATCACTCGCGTAAAACGCAGTTACTCACCATGGAGTTCGAAGATTTACACTTTGCGTGAAACTCCTCCCAGAAAGTAAGTCACCTTTTAAAAAGTTAAAACGATGAAAGAATATAAATATAAAATCAACGGTAACTCATATAAAGTAACCATCGGAGATATTGAAGACAACATCGCTCATGTAGAAGTGAACGGTACACACTATAAAGTAGAAATGGAGAAACAGCCGAAGCCTGTTGCGAAACCCGTGACAGTACGCCCGATGCCTAATGCTCCTGCTGCTCCTACTCAAGTAGTGAAACCGACCGCTCCATCTACCGGAAAATCAGGAGTAAAATCTCCGCTGCCGGGTGTGATCCTCGACATCAAAGTGAATGTAGGCGATACTGTAAAGAAAGGACAGACCATTATCATATTGGAAGCCATGAAGATGGAAAACAATATCAATGCGGATAAGGACGGTAAGATTACTGCCATCAACGTCAACAAGGGAGACTCTGTTCTTGAAGGTAATGACCTCGTAATTATTGAATAATATGGGAGACTTTATAAACTTTTTAGGAAATAACCTGGCCGACTTCTGGACATACACAGGCTTTGCCAATGCTACGGTAGGGCATGTAGTCATGATTCTCGTTGGCTTGGTATTCATCTATTTGGCAATAGCCAAAGAGTTCGAACCAATGCTGCTGATTCCTATCGGTTTTGGTATATTGATTGGTAATATACCTTTTAATATGGATGCCGGGCTGAAAGTCGGTATTTATGAAGAAGGTTCTGTATTGAATATATTGTATCAGGGAGTGACCTCCGGCTGGTATCCGCCACTCATCTTTTTGGGTATCGGTGCCATGACGGACTTCTCGGCACTTATCTCTAATCCAAAATTGATGCTGATTGGTGCAGCTGCACAGTTCGGTATCTTCGGTGCATATATGATCGCATTGGAAATGGGTTTCGACCCAATGCAAGCCGGTGCTATCGGTATCATTGGTGGAGCAGACGGCCCGACGGCCATCTTCCTTTCTTCCAAGCTAGCACCTAACCTGATGGGAGCCATTGCGGTGTCCGCCTACTCCTATATGGCGTTGGTTCCGGTGATACAGCCGCCTATCATGCGTCTGCTCACCACCAAGAACGAACGTGTCATCCGCATGAAACCGCCGCGTGCCGTTTCTCACACGGAGAAGGTGATTTTCCCGATCATCGGTTTGTTGCTGACTTGTTTCCTGGTTCCTTCCGGTCTGCCTTTGCTGGGTATGCTGTTCTTCGGTAACCTGTTGAAAGAAAGTGGTGTAACCCGCCGTTTGGCTAATACTGCCAGTGGTCCGTTGATTGATACAATCACTATCCTGTTGGGTCTGACAGTAGGTGCTTCTACACAAGCATCCGAATTCCTGACGCTTGACTCTATCAAGATCTTTGCCCTCGGTGCATTGTCATTTGTTATTGCAACGGCATCTGGTGTCATCTTCGTTAAGATCTTCAATATCTTCCTGAAGAAGGGTAATAAGATCAATCCGTTGATCGGTAATGCAGGTGTTTCTGCTGTTCCCGACTCTGCACGTATCTCACAAGTGATTGGTTTGGAATATGATTCGACCAACTATTTGCTGATGCACGCTATGGGTCCGAACGTTGCCGGAGTGATCGGTTCAGCTGTTGCTGCCGGTATTCTGCTTGGATTCTTGATGTAAGAAACATTATATAATAGATAAGAACACCCGTGTTACATTCAGTTGTGACACGGGTGTTCTTTATTACAGCCATAGTGTTATCTTCTCTCCGTTCTGAAACGATTAAACGTCATAAAAAAGGCTGCTACCAGTGTTCAAACCGGAGCAGCCTCTTTCTTTTATTTATGGAATAATCCGGAGATTATTACTGTGCCAATTTGTTGTCAGAACCGAGCACGTTGATGATTTTGTGCTTGTACAGTTTTTCCATGTTGTCACGAGCCGGGCCAAGATACTTACGTGGGTCGAATTCAGCCGGTTTTTCAGCGAAAGTCTTACGGATAGCAGCAGTCATAGCCAGACGTGAGTCAGAGTCGATGTTGATTTTGCAAACAGCAGACTTAGCAGCTTTACGCAATTCTTCTTCCGGAATGCCGATAGCAGCTTTCAGTGCACCACCATATTTGTTGATAGTTTCCACTTCTTCTTCCGGAACTGAAGATGATCCGTGAAGAACGATAGGGAATCCCGGAAGTTTTTCCATTACAGCGTCCAATACTTCGAAAGCCAATGGAGGAGGAACCATACGGCCAGTCTTCGGGTCGATGTGGCATTGTTCCGGAGTAAATTTGTAAGCACCGTGAGAAGTACCGATTGAGATAGCCAAAGAGTCGCAACCAGTGCGAGTAGCGAAGTCGATTACTTCTTCAGGGTCAGTATATGTGTGGTGGTCAGCAGAAACTTCATCTTCTACACCAGCCAATACGCCAAGTTCACCTTCTACAGTTACGTCAAACTGGTGAGCGTATTCAACAACTTTCTTAGTCAATGCTACGTTTTCTTCGTAAGGAAGATGAGAACCGTCAATCATCACTGAAGAGAAACCTGAATCGATACAAGATTTGCAAGTTTCGAATGTATCTCCGTGGTCAAGATGAAGAACGATTTCCGGATGTGCGCAGCCTAATTCTTTAGCATATTCTACAGCACCCTGTGCCATGTAACGCAACAAAGTAGCGTTAGCATACTGACGAGCACCTTTAGAAACCTGAAGAATCACAGGAGATTTAGTTTCAACAGCAGCCTTGATGATAGCCTGCATTTGTTCCATATTGTTGAAGTTGAATGCTGGGATAGCATATCCACCTTTGATAGCCTTAGCAAACATTTCTCTTGTGTTTACCAATCCTAAATCTTTGTAATTTACCATTTTGTTTAAAGTTTATTGTTAGTGAATAAAAATTCTACGCAAAAGTAAGCATTATCCATCGAATAACGAACATCGGAAAGAAAAATATAGTAGAAAAAGGTTTAAATCAGACTGCAAAATTTAGCAGGAATACGAGTGTGACATTAGATTGTAATGTCCACCTTGCAAACTTTGGGATTTATGATTTCTGAATTCTGATTGATGCCTTCGGATTTATATCTCCTTATTTATACCTCATTTTTCATTCATTTAATCACCAAAATCTGCATAGCCAATCAGAAATCATAAATTAGAAATCAGAAATTTTAGAAAACCTTTTTCTATTTCA
>OAWD01001095.1_pt1 | contig 13012 bp, 14 predicted proteins | sample 1495361 | NCBI WGS metagenome assembly OAWD01 (sample SAMEA2580130, study PRJEB22360) | human gut metagenome | biome: human gut; feature: human-associated habitat; material: faeces | place: Denmark | collected 2008/2010 | reverse complement strand
AGAGCGCTTGACTGGCAGTCAAGAGGTCAGGGGTTCGATCCCCCTCGTCTCCACCATCGTGAATTCAAAGGCCTTCGGTATCCCGAAGGCCTTTTTCATGCCAATCCACACTAACAAAAAGTTGCACAATTTATTTCCCATGTCTGTACATAGTTTGTTATACAAACGCGATTATCAGTGTAGATTGCCGTTCCATATGGGCTTCAGGAACGCGCCTAATCACCGTTAGCATCCCATTAACCTGCATCAACGTGAACAACATCCCAAAATAACCCCCTTAAGCACGCTAAATGAACGATTTGTTGTCCAACGAAGCCCAAATCAGTTTCGCTAACAGCTTGTGCTAGGATACCTAACGTTACATGAGTTCAACTGTGCTCGCGGCTCCAGCAAGCCAAAAAGCGCAGGGTCGATCAGCATCCGGCCGTAACGGCGGTGCCAGAAACACCACGTGCTCCAATAAAGAAGTCATGCGACGTTATTAATTTGCATTGCTTTAATTCTAAGATGCATTAATAGCTTGTATGCCAAAGTGAAGCAGTCTTTCAGCTGTTTGCGTGCGGTCTAGTTTCGAATTCGCTTGACTGGATCGCACGCAGCTAGCTGACGTCGTTGTTGTATTTGCGATACATGCCAACAACCTCAGCGCTGCTTTTGTATATACCGTTCACGGTGGGGCAGAGCCACGTGCTTGTCTGACTGGGCTCAGGGTTTGAATATGGAGCGCCTTCGCGCACAAGCGTCCTGGCGAAGCCATACCAAAACCCCGTGAGCCACACGTAAGACAGCAAGGGGGTGGTGCTCGTGTGGTATGTGATCCAGGTCATTAACGGTCGCGAAGATGTAATGCGCGAGCGCATCGAGCGCATGGTGCCGGCGAGCGCCATGCAAGAGCTCTTTTATCCCCAATACCAAACCGAGATCAAGGTGCACGGCGAATGGGTCAGCACGACTAAGCCGCTTTTTCCCGGTTATCTTATCTGCGATACGGCAGATCCTCGGACCGTGCAACAGTACCTGCTGCGCATGGATGACTTTGCCCGGGTGCTTTCCCAGGACGGTCAGTTTGTGCCGTTGGCAAAAGAAGAGACCCAGCTCATTGGCAGTTTTACCAATAGGGGAGACCGCGTGGTGCCCATGAGCGAGGCCTTAAAAGAGGGCGACAAGGTCGTAGTGACGGCTGGTCCGCTGTTGGGCCACGAGGGCCTCATCAAAACCATTAATAGACGTAAATGCACTGCTTATCTGGAGCTCAACCTGTGCGGCCGACGCGTAACCACCCGCGTTGGCCTCGCGGTGCTTTCAAACGAACAGCGCGTCATGCGCAATCACAGAAAAGCGATCGCCTAGCTGCAAGCTCGCAAGCGGACGACCGAAAGCAAAAAAGTATCGAGCGAGGGACTATTGGAGCCAACGATAATGACCATGGAGCAGGGTGCACGGGAGACGTGCGCCGCTGCCATGGCGAATTCCGCCCCTGCCGCAGCGGGTGCTGCGGGGGGTTACCTTACAAACGAAGAGGCCACAGAGATGCTGCGCGGTGCGAACTCCGGCGTGAAGCCCGAGCTTGGGCGCAGACTCTACCGCGTTGTTAAGCGTACGGTGGACATTGTCGCCGCCGGCGGAGCCTTGGTATTGCTCTTTATACCCGGGGTAATTCTGAGCATGGTCATTTGCATTAAGAGCCCGGGCGCCAGCCCCCTTTATTCGCAGTGGCGCGTGGGCCGCGTGCGCAAAGACGGCACATTCTACCTGTTTAAGATCTATAAGTTCCGCAGCATGGTGCCCAACGCAGACCAAATGCTCAAGGACTTGCAGGCTCAAAACGAGGCCACCGGCCCCATGTTTAAAATGAAGCACGACCCGCGCATTATTCCCGGCGTGGGCAACTTCATTCGCAAGCACAGTATCGACGAGCTGCCCCAGCTTATCAACGTGTTCTTGGGCCAAATGAACCTCATTGGCCCGCGCCCCGGCCTGCCGCGCGAGGTTGCCTTGTACAGCGAGCATGACATGAAGCGCCTTGCCGTAAAGCCCGGCTGCAGCGGGCCCTGGCAGGTAATGGGCCGCAGCCATCTGGGCTTCAACGAAATGGTTGAGCTGGATCTTCGCTACATAGAGAATCGCGGTCTGCTCCAGGACCTGCGGTTGATATTCGGAACGCTGAAGGCGATGCTCTCTGGGGAAGGTGCAGCTTAATGTCGGAAACACAACACATCTTCATTGTAGGCTCTAAGGGCATTCCGGGCAATTACGGTGGCTACGAGACCTTTGTCGACCGGTTGACCGAGGCGCACGAGGGCGACCCTCGCATCAGGTACCATGTGGCTTGCAAGGCCAGCGAGGATGGCGAGTTCGAGTATCACGGCGCCCGCTGCTTCAACGTGAAGGTTCCCGACGTGGGACCCGCCCAGGCAATCTTGTACGACGTTGCGGCGCTCGGCCGCGTCTGCCGCTACGTCGAGGACAACCACGTCAAGCACCCGATTGTTTACGTCTTGGCGTGCCGCATCGGGCCCTTCTGCGCCCACTTTCAGAAGCGTATCCACGCTTTGGGTGGAAGACTTTACGTGAACCCAGACGGGCACGAGTGGAAGCGCGCCAAGTGGAGCGCCCCCGTGCGCCGCTACTGGAAGGCCTCCGAGTCCATGATGGTCCGCAATTGCGATCTGCTGGTCTGCGACTCTAAGAACATCGAGAGGTACATCCACGAGGAGTACGATTCGCCGACCTATAGACCGGCCACTAAGTTTATCGCTTACGGTGCGGATACACATAGGAGCCCGCTTGCGGACGACGCCCCGAATTTTACTGGCTGGTGTGCCGAGCACGGGCTTTCGCCCAAGGGCTACTACCTCGTGGTTGGCCGCTTTGTGCCGGAGAACAACTACGAGACAATGATCCGCGAGTTCATGTCTAGCAGCACCGAGCGCGACTTCGCCTTGATTACCAACGTCAACGACAAGTTCCTCGCCGAGCTTGAGGAGCGGACGCACTACAGCCGCGACTCCCGCATTAAGTTCGTGGGCACGGTCTACGACCGTGACCTCCTCGCGAAGATCCGTGAGCAGGCCTACGGCTATTTCCACGGCCACGAGGTGGGCGGCACGAACCCGAGCCTGCTCGAGGCTCTGGGTTCCACCGACCTGAATCTGCTACTTGGGGTTGGCTTCAACCATGAGGTGGCCGAGGGCGCGGCCCTGTACTGGACCAAGGAGCCTGGCAATCTTGCCGCGCTGATTGCGCGTGCGGATGCCATGGACGCGGTCGAGATTTCCGAACTGGGTCGCCGCGCCAAGGCACGTGTCGCCATTGCCTACAGCTGGCAGCACATCGCCAACGAGTACGAGCGCCTGTTCCTCGAGGGGCCGCTGGCGGTCAAGGGCGAGGGGGAGGAGTAGATGGACCTCGTCATCTTCCCCTTCCAGGGAGCAAAAAAGTGGGCCAGCGAGGGATGGCGAACGCGCGATGCCCACCTTGTGGAGCATTTCCAGAAGGACCCACGCATTGGTAAGATGCTTGTCGTGGAACGGCCGGTTTCCCTGGCGGAGATAGTGGTCAAGAGGCAGGACTGGAGAGCCCCAGGTACGCGAGCAATTGCCGAGGAGTCCTCTCGAGCCCTCTCGCAGCTTGGCGACAAGACCTATTGCTTGGATTCTAAGCTTCCCGACTTCCTTAGGGTTGCTCGCGAGAAAAAGGCGTGGTGGTTCTCTGCACTGGAGAATCCAAAGACGATTGAGGCCATCAAGTGGGCAATGGCCAAGCTCGGTATCGAAAAGCCCGTGTTGCTGCTTCAGAATCCCATGTCTGTCGCTGTCGTTCCGCACCTTGGCCACTCGCTACTGGCGTTTGATGCCATAGACAACTGGCTTCACCACCCGCAGATGAAGTCGAACCATGAGCAGGTGGTGAAGAGCTACGAGTTCATTCGTGAGTGTGCGAACGTTATCACGACCGTCTCCAAAGCCCTTGCGGACGATTTCTCTGACGCACACACCAAGTCGGTGAACTGGATTCCCAATGGCGTGGATCCGGACTTCTTCGCTCCGGCTCGACATGCCTACGAAGGCGGTCCAATTACTGTTGGCTACATGGGAAAAATCCAGGATCGTGTGGACTTTGATCTCGTGCGTCGGTGTCTCGAGACTTATTCGGATATCAGTTTTAAATTCATCGGGCCGGCTTACTCCCAACAAGATGTTATTGACGGGCTGAAGAGGAGCTATGCCAACATCAGTTTTACCGGTGACGTGCGGTATGAGAACCTGCCCGAGGCTCTGCAGGAGGTCGATTTCGCGCTCATCCCCCACAAGGTTGATGAGTTTACGGCAAGCATGAACCCGCTCAAGCTCTATGAGTATCTTGCGGCAGGGAAGCCTGTAGTGTCTACGAGCGTTGCGGGCGTATCCGACATTTCTGATTTTGTGAAGGTTGCTGGCTCGCCGGATACCTTTGTAAAGTTTGTTGGCGAGGTTGCCGCTGCGGTGAGAGTTGGCTGCGTCAATCCTGCCAAGGTAGCGGCATCGATTCCGTCAGAGTGCACGTGGGAGCATCGTGCCGGACAGATTGTCGATTGTCTCGAGGCTGCAGTTGGGGGTGCGGCGAATGTCTAACCTCGGGTTTGTGATTCTACACTTCAAGACGGCGGATGATACGCGGGCCTGCGTCGAGTCTATTCGACAGCATGTTCCAGGTGCCCATGTTGTCGTGGTGGACAACGGCTCTGGTAACGGATCTGGCAAATTGCTTGCGTCAGAGTACAAGGCTGATGAGGATGTACGGGTAATTCTTGAAGAGCGGAACCTGGGGTTTGCCCGCGGCAACAACGTGGGCATCAAGGTTGCGCGTTCCATTCCGGGTGTGCGTTTTGTAGTCGTGCTCAACAACGACACAAAGCTCTTGCAGGATGACTTCGAGAAGCTCGTCAACGACGAATACGCTCAAAGCCAATTTGCCGTATTGGGACCCCAGATTGAGACCCGGGACGGCAAGGTGGATTCCAGTCCGGCGCCGGGGCTTATCACAAGTCGTCAGCAAGCTCTCAAGCTTATTTACAAGAGAATGATTAAGTACGCGCTGTGCTTGGCACACCTTGAGGGACTTGTAAAGGAAGCTGGTACTGGCAAGATGGTCGATGTGTCCTATGACTATAACTGCCGGTATGAAAACGTGAAGCTTCATGGGGCTTGTCTCATTTTTTCGGATAAGTACTTCGAGAGGTATGAGGGTTTCTGCGATAAGACGTTCCTGTACTTTGAGGAGGACATCCTTTATTGGCGTGCGAAGCAGACGGGTCTCAAGATGGTCTATAACCCCAACCTGCGCATTTGGCACGCAGAGGATTCTTCGACAAACAGCACGGTTAAGAACAAGCGCGAGAAGAACCTGTTCGTGTTCAAGAATGAGATCAAGTCGTTGCGGGTTCTTAAAGATATTTTGAATGATACGAGCATGGAATGAAAATACTCTTTGTTACTCATAACAATAATGAAAAGAGTGGGGCAAACCGTTCGATTATAAGTCTAATTGAGCGGTTCAATAAAGATTACGAAGTTGTAGTTCTTGTAAACAAGACTGAGGGGAATCTGCCTGATGTCCTGGAGAAGCTGGGCATACAGGTAGTAAGAATGCGTTACTGGTGGTCATGTGTGCCAACGAGGTCATCGGTGGCGCGCAATGTCGCAGTTATTTCCCGTGGCTATCTGAGGCTTCTGCAAAATGAAGTCGCAGTTCGAAAGCTTGTCAAACTAATTAAAGACGAGAATATAGGGGTTGTCTATACAAATACGAGTACGATTACCTTTTCATCAAGGGCTGCGCAAAAGGCCAATGTTGCACATGTCTGGCACTTAAGAGAATTTGGGGACAAAGACTTTAATTTTAGGAGGCTGTTGCCGCGAAGTAGTTTTGTTAACAGGCTTAATTATGGTAAGTTGATAGCAGTTTCGAATTCGATAAGTGATTACTACAAGGGAATTAGTTCGAGCTGTGATATAGAGACTGTCTATAATGGACTTGACATTAGCTTATTTAAAAATAAGTTTATACCAAGGGTAGATAATAGTCTCAACCTACTAATTGTCGGACAGCTCTCTAAGAACAAAGGACAAGATCAGGCAATCAAAGCCGTTAAATTATTTAATGAAAAATACTCTCCGAACTACAAAGCTAGCCTATTTATAGCTGGTAGAGGAGACCAGTACTTTCTGCAATCAGAAATGAAAAAAGCAGGAAGTCCATATTATATTCACTATCTTGGGCAGGTTGAAAACCTGGCAGAAGTTAGAGCTAATATGCATGCAGCACTTGTCTGCTCCTCATCAGAAGCTTTTGGAAGGGTCACACTTGAGTCGATGCTAAGCGGCCTGCCGGTTATTGGTGCTGATACTGCTGGCACGGGAGAGCTTATCATTAATGGCATGAATGGTCTGCTTTATAAGAATAAAGACGAAAATGATCTGGCTCTAAAGATACACATGCTGCTCGATGATAGTTTACGAAAAAGATTGTCAGATGCTGCCTTCTTATATGCGAGTAACTTTTCAATTTCGCATACTTATGATGATATATCAACAATTATAATTAATCTGGATAAATAAAATGGAGCTGCTCTTTATCAGCTTGGTCTGCTTGACTAGCATAATTTTGACGACTTATTTTAATAGAACTATTTTGACACCTTTAGGAGTATTCGCAATACTGTGGATGATTATCTCCCTCTTCTCCTACATACATCTCTACGGTCTCTATGAAACAGAGACGCGGTCATACCTCTTGATCGCCTTAGGTTTGTTTGGATTCTCGTTGGGATGCGGCATTGCTCGTCCAATTACAGTAAAGCGCAATGCCAACACTCATAGCTACCATATCAGGACAGAGATTGTTGAAATACTCATATGCTTATCAATCCTTTTTTATGTCTACCTCTTATACAGGATATACATTGACCTTGGCAGCATTGATCTCTACTCAATCCAAAGATATAACAGGACTATGGATATCGAGTCTTTAATATCTTCATCTTCGATAAGATTATTTGGATCATTTATTGCGGGACCGGTATCTAGCTTAGCCCCAATCGTTGTTATAGCTCTATTTTTTACCGAAGGAATTAACAGCAGATCAATTGTAGAGACCGCTCTGCTTTTAACTATTAAAATGCTCGCGACTGGCAGTCGCTCAACACTTCTGTTCCTTTTTATGTACGGTATTATCGCCTACAATATCAACAAAAATGTAGAAAAAGTTTATAAAGTAAAGAGGATAAAAAAAGGAATTAGCCTAAAGCTATTGGCGGTTCTTGTTTTAGGAATTGTATTGTTCGTCGCAATGACGCTTTCTCGCAATATGCAAGTTTGGAGAAGTCTCTATCTTGATTTAGCCATTCCTCCAATCATGTTTCAGAAATGGTCCGACAGCGTTACTGGCTATTCATTTGGGCAAGCATCCTTAGGTGGTTTCTTTTTTATTATTCTCTATCCCGTTCAGCTGCTACTAAGGCTACCTTTAATGCCGCTTGGCTTTCAAGAGGTATATGACCTGGTAAATTCTACAGTTTCTGATTGGATTATTGTCGGTTCAGGAGTTCCCGCTAATGCATATGTAAGTCTGTTTTGGTATTTCTACGCCGATCTCGGTGTCTTCGGTGTATTTCTAGGCTCGCTTTTATTCGGCATGTGGTGCAACTGGTGTTACCTTTCTTATTTAAATAATAAAGGATCTTTCGAGCTCTCTCTTTGCCTACTCATGTTTAGCACTATCGTCTTTTCCTTTGTTCGTTTGCAGTTTACCCTGCCGAATTATGCTTTGATGATTGTCCTGTTGGTTTTTGTTTTTTACGGACGAGGATCAAAGCAAGGAAATACTAGTTCCTCAAGACAATTAACGACTAGGTGATTCCTTATGCCTTCAGTGAAAAAGAACTTTATTTATAATATAGCTTATCAAGTTCTATTGCTCCTTCTTCCCTTAATCACCGCCCCCTATTTATCACGTGTAGTTGGTCCTTCTGGTTTGGGAACATATTCATTTACCTATTCTGTTTCTTATTACTTTGTTTTGTTTGCGATGCTTGGCATTAATAACTATGGCAATCGCTTAATCGCTAGGCTTAGATCAGACAAAACTAAGATGAGCAGGTCTTTCTGGGAAGTCTGGACGCTTCAGGCGTTACTAGGTTTAATTGCTGTATTCTTTTATTTGTTGTACTCGTTAAACTCTTCGTTTGGGTCCATTGCATTTTCTTGGATATTCTACGTCATCTCTTCTATTTTTGATATTAACTGGTTCTTTTTTGGCCTTGAAGAGTTTAAGGTAACAGTCGGTCGTAATTTCTTAATTAAATTATTCACATTTGTTTTAATGTTTATAGTGGTTCGCGGTGAGCATGCCGTCTTTGCTTATTGCATGCTAATTAGTGGGTCCACTCTCGTATCTGTATTAATTCTTTGGCCCTTTCTGAGATCGCGAATAATATGGGTTCGTCCCACAATTCGTGGGGTGACAACACATATAGTTCCAAACCTTGTTTTATTTGTCCCGGTCGTCGCGGTCTCCCTTTACACGGTCCTCGACAAGGTGATGCTCGGCCACATGAGCACGCTCGAGCAGACCGGGTTCTTCGAGAACTCCCTCAAGGTCTCCCAGATGCCCTTCACGCTCGTGACCGCTCTCGGCACGGTGATGCTCCCCAGGATGTCTAACCTTATCGCGTCCGGCAGGGAGGGGGAGGGGAGGCGTTACCTGGGCGTGTCGATGTGGCTCGCGCTCGGCCTTTCCCTGGCGTTCTCCTTCGGCATCGCCGGGGTGGCTCCGGTCCTTGCGCCGGTCTACTTCGGGCCGGGCTACCAGGCGTGCGTGCCGGTTCTCTGCGTACTCGTGCTCAACATGCCCTTCATGGCCTGGGCCAACGTCCTGAGGACACAGTACCTCATCCCCAAGGGCATGGACAGAGCCTACGTGCTCTCGGTCGTCGTCGGGGCGGCGGTCAACGTGGCCGCGAATGTTGCCCTCATCCCCAGGCTCGGCGCGCTCGGGGCGGCGTGGGGCACCACGCTCGCCGAGGTCGCCGTCTGCGTCGTCCAGGTGGTTGAGGTGAGGGGGATGCTCCCCCAGCGGCGCTGGCTCGGGGAGAACCTGCCCTTCGTCGCCGTCGGCGCCGCGATGTTCGTCGCGGTGCGCTGGCTCGGCTCTCTCATGGGCTTGCGTGTCGCGACGCTCGCGGCCCAGGTTCTCGTCGGCGGGATGCTTTTCGCCCTGCTCTCCTGGGCGTGGCTTGCGGCCAGCGGTAACCGCTACTGGCTCGACTTCGTCTTGCCCATGCTCAAAGGGACCGTTTCGAGGTTCCGCCGCAAGGCGTGAGCACTCACTGGCACCACAATTTTGTTTTTCACTTGATAACCGTATAGGAAGGAACCAGCAATGAAGGTAGCAGTCGCAGGCACCGGATACGTCGGTCTCTCGATGGCGGTGCTGCTCTCGCAGCACAACGAGGTCAGGGCGCTCGACATCGTGCCGGGGAAGGTGGAGAAGATAAACTCCTGGCGCTCGCCCATCAGGGACCGCGAGATCGAGCGCTTCATGCGCGAGGCGGAGGCGGGGGAGAGGGAGCTGTCCCTCCGCGCCACGCTCGACCCGGCCGAGGCCTACGCGGGGGCGGACTACGTCGTGGTGGCCACGCCCACGAACTACGACCCCAACAAGAACTTCTTCGACACCAGCTCCGTTGAGGCGGCCGTCGACGCAGTTCGTTCGGTGAACCCGAACGCCTGGATTGTCATTAAGTCCACGGTTCCCGTCGGCTATACCGCGCAGCTGCGCGAGGAGCGTGGCGACTCGCGAATCTTCTTCTCTCCCGAGTTCCTGCGCGAGGGCGAGGCGCTCTACGACAACCTGCACCCGAGCCGAATCGTTGTCGGCTGCGACAAGGACGATGTCGCAGCGGTCGAGGCCGCCAAGGGCTTCGCGGCGCTGCTTGCCGAGGGCGCCGCTCCCGAGGAGCGCTCCCGCGAGAACGCCGACGGCACGCGGGGCATCCCCGAGCTCGTGCTCGGCTCCACCGAGGCGGAGGCCGTGAAGCTATTCGCCAATACCTATCTTGCGCTGCGCGTCTCCTACTTCAACGAGCTCGACACCTACTGCGAGCTCCGCGGCCTCGCCACCGCCGACGTCATCGAGGGCGTGTGCCTCGAGCCTCGTATCGGCGAGGGCTACAACAACCCATCGTTCGGCTACGGCGGCTACTGCCTGCCAAAGGACACCAAGCAGCTGCTCGCGAACTACAGGGACGTGCCGCAGGACCTCATCGGCGCCATCGTGGCCTCCAACCGCACGCGCAAGGACCACGTGGCCGACGAGGTGCTCCAGCGCGTCAACCAGCTCGTGTACTCCGGCACCGCGGCGCCCACGGTGGGCGTCTATCGACTCACGATGAAGAGCGGCTCGGACAACTTCCGTGCGAGCTCCATCCAGGGCATCATGAAGCGCGTGAAGGCCAAGGGCGTGCCCGTGGTGGTCTACGAGCCCACGCTGGACGCTGGGGACTTCTTCGGCAGCGAGGTCACGCACGACCTGGAGGACTTCAAGTCGCGTTGCGACGTCATCGTCGCCAACCGCTGGAGCGACGAGCTCGCGGACGTCTCGGCCAAGGTCTACACGAGGGACCTTTTCAGGAGGGACTAGATAGTCCCCGCCTGGGATTCCTGCCGGGCTTTTACATGAACTATTTAGAGGCTTCAGGAGTAAAAGCCACGGTGAAGATGGACTACGGCTTCAGGAGCACGGACAATCTCATAGCGCTGCTGATGCTGAGATGCTCGGACGCGAAACCGCAGCTGCCGTGGAATCAGTCGACGTCGATAAGAAAAGCGGCTTAGTGAGTCAGCTTCCTAACCACACAAACTACCGAAGCTTCAGTCGTTTAGCAAATTAGGATATCTAAGTCTTATTTATCGCACGATTTAAACGCATTTCGATTGTAGAGGACAGATTATATGAAAGGCATCATCCTCGCCGGAGGTTCCGGCACGCGCCTGTACCCGCTCACGCTCGTGACCTCCAAGCAGCTGCTTCCGGTCTACGACAAGCCCATGATCTACTACCCGCTGTCCACCCTCATGCTTGCGGGCATCCGCGACATCCTGGTCATCTCCACGCCGACGGACCTCCCCAACTTCGAGCGCCTGCTCGGGGACGGCTCGCGCTACGGCGTCAACCTCTCCTACGCCGAGCAGCCGAGCCCCGACGGCCTCGCGCAGGCCTTCACCATCGGCGAGGACTTCATCGCCGGCGAGCCGTGCGCGCTCGTGCTCGGCGACAACATCTTCTACGGCAACGGCCTGTCGCGCCACCTGACGCGCGCCGTCCAGAACGCAGAGTCCGGTAGGGCAACGGTCTTCGGCTACCACGTGGACGACCCCGAGCGCTTCGGCGTCGTGGAGTTCGACGGGGAGGGCAGGGCCGTCTCCATCGAGGAGAAGCCCGCCGAGCCCAAGAGCTCCTATGCCGTCACCGGCCTGTACTTCTACCCGGGCGACGTGGCCGCCAAGGCGCATGAGGTCGAGCCGTCGGCCCGCGGCGAGCTCGAGATCACAACGCTCAACCAGATGTACCTGGAGGAGGGGACGCTGTCCGTCGTCACCCTCGGCCGCGGCTACGCGTGGCTGGACACCGGCACCATGGAGAGCCTGCACGAGGCGGCGGAGTTCGTCCGCGCCGTGGAGCACTCACAGGACCTTCCCGTGTCCGTCCCCGAGGAGATCGCCTGGGAGAACGGCTGGATCACGACCGCCGAGCTGGAGGAGGCCGCGAAGGCCTACGGCAAGTCGGTCTACGGGCAGCACCTGAAGAAGGTCGCCGCCGGCGAGATCGTCAACAGCCCGCGCGAGTACTAATCCGATTTAATAGGAGATAAAAATATGTCTGAAGAGCTCTTCGAGCCCAAGAACATCATCGTCACGGGCGGCTGCGGCTTCATCGGCAGCAACTTCGTGCACTACGTGGTGAACAACCACCCCGAGGTGCACGTCACCGTCCTGGACAAGCTGACCTACGCCGGCAACCCCGAGAACATCGCGGGCCTGCCCTCCGACCGCGTCGAGCTCGTCGTGGGCGACATCTGCGACGCGGAGCTGCTCGATGAATTGGTCCCCGGCCACGACGCCATCGTGCACTACGCCGCAGAGAGCCACAACGACAACTCCATCGCCGACCCGGAGCCCTTCCTGCGCACCAACGTCGAGGGCACCTTCCGACTTCTGGAGGCCGTCCGCAAGCACGGCATCCGCTACCACCACGTCTCCACCGACGAGGTCTACGGCGACCTGGCGCTCGACGACCCGGCGAAGTTCACTGAGGAGACGCCGTACCACCCGAGCAGCCCGTACTCGAGCACCAAGGCGTCCTCCGACATGCTGGTCCGCGCCTGGACCCGCACCTACGGCCTGCGCACCACGATCTCCAACTGCTCCAACAACTACGGCCCCTACCAGCACGTGGAGAAGTTCATCCCCAGGCAGATCACCAACATCGTCGACGGCGTGCGCCCCAAGCTCTACGGCCGCGGCGAGAACGTCCGCGACTGGATCCACACCGAGGACCACTCCAGCGCCGTCTGGGACATCCTCACGAAGGGGCGCATGGGGGAGACCTACCTCATCGGAGCCGACGGGGAGAGGGACAACATCACCGTGCTGCGCATGATCCTCGAGGCCATGGGAAAGGACCCCGAGGACTTCGACTGGGTCGCCGACCGCCCCGGCCACGACCGCCGCTACGCCATCGACTCCACCAAGCTCCAGCGCGAGCTGGGCTGGAGGCCGGCGCACACCGACTTCGCCGGGGGCCTGAAGCAGACCATCGACTGGTACGTCGCCAACGAGTCCTGGTGGCGCCCCGCCAAGGAGGCCACCGAGGCCCGCTACCGCGCGCAGGGCCAGTAAGACTGCATTCCGGCGAACCGCACCGCGGGGCGCCCGCGCGGGGATGCAGGGCATGGGGATGATCCTGCGTCCCC
>OAWD01001089.1_pt1 | contig 13071 bp, 12 predicted proteins | sample 1495361 | NCBI WGS metagenome assembly OAWD01 (sample SAMEA2580130, study PRJEB22360) | human gut metagenome | biome: human gut; feature: human-associated habitat; material: faeces | place: Denmark | collected 2008/2010 | reverse complement strand
TCAGCTTTTCCTGCAGGGCGTGGATCAGCGCTTCCTGTTCGGCCAGGCGCTGTTTCAGCAGGTTCCCACTACTTATTTGGTGGACACCACTTTGTCTAATTCGTCAGATTCTGACCAGACGGTTCAGGCTGTACGCTTACGATGACCATAAGTATGTCTCAGCACAGTCATCGTAACGTGCTGGTTAACCTGGCCATGGTAGCCAAATCATCATACTGTATATTCTGTTGAGGGCGGCACTGGTGATTGTTCAGAATACGGCTGATGCGAAAAAGTGCAGGCAGTTTCCTTTATTGGTGTGATGTACAGCTTCTTTACGCTCTACTCTTCCGGGGAAGAAGCCATGCTGTAGCGCTTTATTGTTACTTTTCCTGGCTGGACACTGTATGGTCTTATATCCCCCCACGTTTTGAACGGAAAAAACAGATTTAAAGTTGCCAGTAGTCTGTAAGTTTCTGCATCCCATTTCCCCGCAGAGAGTGTTCTCCTGCAATATGATGAATGGTTTCCTGGAACAGAAAAGGAACTGAGTCAGAAATGGATAGAGTGATTAATATGTTGTTTTGCAGAAAATAGGGATAATAACAATAAACTGCATAAAACACGCACATAATATATTTTACTTTATATATATTTATATTCGCAGAAAATCCTTGTTTGTGATTTAATTCACAAAAATGAAAACTTAAACACAGGCTAAACAGCCTTTATATAATCAACTAAGCTAATTATCATTATTTATGATCAAATAACGTATACATGATCAAAAGTAATAGTTACAAATAGAAATTAATTTATTGAATATGAAAAAGTTTTATTTTGCAGATGTGTTATTTTATTTGGCAACGTTGATTCATATATTTTATCGATCGTTACAACCGATCGTTAATTTGTTTATTGATAGCTTTTATCTATCAAAATTGTAATATCGATCGTTTTTAACGTTTTGAAAGTTTTTTAACTATGGATAATCTTATATAGGCAATTAAATTTGTTCTTAATATATTAAGTCAAATTCTTAACTGCTGCTGTTTTCATGATATATTCTTATCAGTTTTCACTGAGGATTCTATGCAGAAAATTCAATTTATCCTTGGAATACTGGCGGCTGCATCATCTTCTGCTACGCTTGCTTATGACGGTACAATTAATTTTAATGGGAAAGTCGTTGATCAAACTTGTTCTGTTACTACAGCAGGAACCGCTCCCTTGGCAGTTACACTACCAACTGTCTCCACAAAATCATTAAATTCACCCGGGAAGGTAGCAGGCCTTACTCCTTTCACAATTTCACTGAGTGGGTGTAATACTGCTGCCGCTACAGGATCTCAAAGTGTGAAGGCTTATTTTGAGCCTAATGCGAACACGGATTACACCACTGGTAATTTAACTAATACGACTTCTTCTGGTGCATCTAATGTTCAGATTCAGCTACTGAATGCAGATGGGGTTAAAGTTATTAAACTTGGTCAGGCTGCTGCAGCTCAGAATGTGGATACAGTTGCTATTAATGATGCAAATGTGACATTGCGTTATAACGCGCAGTACTACGCAACGGGTGTGGCTACTGCAGGCGATGTTACTTCTACAGTTAATTACACCATCGCTTATCAGTAATTTTTATCTTAATACCTGCCTTCTTAAGTGTTCACGGGGCATTTTGCCCCGTGTTTACGGAGCCTGTATGAAACATATTCTGCTGTTCATTTTTACCGTTCTTTTGTCTCTGCCCTCATATGGCAGTGTGGTTATTATGGGGACCAGGGTTATTTATCCTGCAGAACAAAAAAGTATTAATGTCCGGCTGAATAACGGAGACAGTACGCCATCCCTGATACAGGCATGGCTTGATACAGGGGACCCGTCTTCCCCTCCTGACTCTGTCAGGGTGCCGTTTATTATTACGCCTCCTGTTTTCCGGGTGGAGCCGCTTTCCGGACAGACAATGCGAATTATGTATACGGGAGAAAAACTTCCGGCAGACAGGGAATCACTGTTCTGGCTGAATGTTCTTGATATTCCGGCCAAACCTTCTTTTGCCGGAAAATCTGAAAAAGCACAGGGATATAATTACCTTCAGTTTGCCGTACGCAGCCGGATTAAGTTTTTTTTCCGTCCTGATGGTCTGCCTTTTTCTCCTGATGATGCATATAAGAAAGTGACATGGCAGCTTACAGGCGGTGATACCCTTCAGGCCAGTAATCCCACGCCTTATTTTATTACCTTCAGTACTGTCAGTGTCGGGCAGGGAGCTCAGAAAGTCAGCAGTACTCAGGGGGGAATGGCCGCACCGTTTTCTTCTGTCACTTTCAGACTTAAGCAGAAGGTTTCTCCGTCAGGAAAAGTGGAATGGACGGTGGTGAATGATAATGGTGGTTACCAGAAAGGCGAATCCGTTGTGAAATAATAAGGGCCCCGTAAGTGAGTCATTATTTTTTATCCGGTCTGAAGTACCGTGTCATTTATTTATGTTGTCTGTCGGGACTGTATATGCTGTCTGTGCCTTTGTGGGCGGCAGAGGATGCAGAATTTGACCCGAGTTTTCTGAGCCGCACGCCAGGGAGCAGTGTGATTGATGTCCGTCGTTTCACGCACGGGAATCCTGTTCCCTCAGGGAATTATTATTCAGACATTTATCTGAACGGTGAATGGAAAGGAAATGCGGAATTGTCATTCCGTGATATGTCCTCTTCACAGGAGGAGAGTGTTCTGTGTGTGACGCCGGAACTGTTATCCATTCTGGATGTGTCACCCGAGGCAGTTGCCCGTGAACCGGATACCGGAAATGGCCGTTGCATGCCATTTTCTGCAGTTGTACCTGATGCAAAAATCCGTTTTGACCTGTCACTGCTGCGGCTGAATGTTGAAATTCCGCAGGCCATGCTGGTTTCCCGTCCACGGGGATACATATCACCTTCTCAGTGGCAGACGGGGGTGCCGGCTGCCTTTGTCAGTTATGACGTGAATCACTGGCGTTACCGGACGCCCGATATGGAAAATAATCAGAGTTATCTTGGTCTTCGTGCCGGCTTTAACGCAGGAGGCTGGGCATTTCGTCACCGGGGGACAGAAAGCTGGAGTGACGGTCATGCAGAAGGTTACCGGAGTATTGAAACGAACCTTCAGCACGACATAGCCATGTTGCGTGCGCAACTGACACTGGGGGATTTCACCACCACAGGTGAGCTTATGGACAGTAACAGCCTCAGGGGAATAAGACTGGCTTCTGATGACCGGATGCTGCCGGGTTCGTTGCGTGGTTATGCCCCTGTGGTTCGGGGGATGGCCGGAAGTAACGCCAGGGTCACTGTCCGGCAGAACGGTAACATTATTTATGAAACTACCGTGCCGGCAGGGCCTTTCTCCATCAGTGACCTTTATCCCAGTGGATATGGTGGTGACCTGACAGTCACTGTGACAGAGTCAGACGGACAGACCAGGAGTTTTATCGTGCCGTTTGCTTCGGTTGCACAACTGGTTCGCCCGGGGTTCAGTCGCTGGCAGGTGGCAGCCGGGCGTTATCGTTACGGTAACAGGACATTCAGCGATACCGTATTCCAGGGGACCCTGCAGTACGGGCTGACAAATGATATCACCCTGAATACGGGGATGAGTACCGCACCTCATTATCTGTCAGGGCTGGGTGGTGTGGCATTCAACACACCACTGGGGGCTGTTGCCACGGATATTACGCTGGCCAGAACGACTTTCCCGGGTTCTGACACGACACATCGCGGCTACAGCCTGCATGCCGGTTACAGTGCACGAATACCGGAAACCAGTACAAATGTGACGCTGGCGGCTTACCGTTATTCATCCCGTGACTTCTGGAGTCTTCGGGATGCCATCCTGACCAGGAATCGTGATGTGATTAATGATTCATCGGTCAGGAGTGCAACTGGTTACCGGCCAAGGAATCAGTTGCAACTGACTGTGAACCAGAGTCTTGGTGAGGGATGGGGAAACCTGTATCTGACCGGAGCCACTTATCATTACTGGGGACATACAGGGACATTCAATGAGTACCAGGCCGGTTATAACAACGTCTGGAAAAAAATGAGTTACCAGATTGGCTTTTCCCAGACCCGACGGAGTGGTGATTATCATCATGATAACCGGTTCTTTTTCAGTTTTTCCCTGCCACTTTCAGATACGGGAAGGACGTTGCTGTCCACGACAGTGAATGTCAGCGATAAAAACAGTAACAGCATTCAGAGCAGTATCAGTGGTGTCAGCGGGGATGACAATCAGTTGTCATATGGTGTGTCCCTGAACACCCAGGAAAACGGACCGACAGGGTATGCGGTGAATGGCAGTTATCGTTCACCGGTGGCCACCCTGCAGGCCACGGCAGGTAATGACAGTCGCCATAACCGTCAGATATCTGCCGGTATATCCGGGGCAATAGTGGCGCATCCGTTTGGTGTGACGGCCAGTAATGACCTTGGTGACACATTTACCGTTATTCATGCTGATGGTGCCGGTGGGGCGGTGATTAATAATGCGCCGGGTAACCGGCTGGACCCCTGGGGTAACGGCATTGTTCCGTATGTCACACCTTACGAAAAGAATTATATCAGTATCGACCCGACAGCGCTGGCTGCGGATGTGGAACTGTCTGCAACAGAGCGGGAAATTATTCCCCGGGCCAACAGTACCACCATGGTGACCTTCACAACAAAAACGGGGAAAGCCATGTTGTTTGATGTGAAGATGCAGGACGGAACGCCGCCGCCGATGGCCGCGGAAGCATTAACAGCAGACGGGAAATCTGCAGGCTACATTGCTCAGGGTGGCCGGTTATTTGTACGTGACCTGGATGCTGAAAAAGGGATGCTCAGGGTAGTCTGGGGAAGCGGGCAGAATGACAGTTGTGTCATTCACTATAGTGCGTCCGGAGAAAATGCCAGGGGAAATGCTGTTCCGGAAAACCATCATGTAGTATGCATGAGGCAATAATATGACAAATTTTTATAAGGTCTTTCTGGCTGTATTCATTCTGGTTTGCTGCAATATCAGCCATGCGGCAGTTTCATTTATTGGCAGTACGGAGAATGATGTTGGACCGTCTCAGGGCTCTTATTCCAGCACTCATGCAATGGATAACCTGCCATTTGTCTATAATACCGGTTACAACATTGGATATCAGAATGCAAATGTCTGGCGTATTAGTGGCGGGTTTTGTGTTGGTCTGGACGGGAAAGTGGATTTACCCGTGGTTGGCAGTCTTGACGGGCAGAGTATTTATGGGCTGACGGAGGAGGTGGGACTCCTTATATGGATGGGGGACACGAATTATTCCAGGGGTACCGCGATGAGTGGAAACTCATGGGAGAATGTCTTTTCCGGATGGTGCGTGGGAAATTATGTATCAACGCAGGGACTGTCTGTTCACGTAAGACCGGTAATTTTAAAAAGAAATTCCTCTGCGCAATACAGTGTACAGAAAACCAGTATCGGGAGTATCAGAATGAGGCCCTATAACGGTTCATCTGCAGGCAGTGTTCAGACCACAGTGAATTTCAGCCTGAATCCATTTACGCTGAATGACACAGTAACATCGTGCAGATTACTGACACCTTCCGCAGTCAATGTCAGCCTGGCTGCAATTTCTGCCGGACAACTACCATCATCCGGTGATGAAGTTGTCGCCGGGACAACATCACTGAAATTACAGTGTGATGCCGGAGTAACAGTATGGGCAACACTGACTGATGCGACCACACCGTCCAACAGAAGCGATATACTCACACTGACGGGGGCATCGACTGCAACCGGAGTCGGGCTGAGAATATACAAAAACACTGACAGTACGCCCCTGAAGTTTGGACCTGATTCGCCGGTAAAGGGAAATGAAAACCAGTGGCAGTTATCGACAGGAACGGAAACGTCACCCTCAGTCCGGTTGTATGTAAAGTATGTGAATACTGGTGAGGGAATTAATCCGGGTACGGTTAACGGAATATCAACATTTACGTTTTCCTATCAGTAACAGCGAGTTCCGGGAGGGGAGAGCAGGTCAGACAGTAATAACAAAATGATTTGCGTTGGCGAAAGCAGTACCGGTTTCTGAAGCTGGATAACAGCGTTTCAGAAACATTTTCATGAGCGATTTTGTCAGGCATTTTTCAATGAAAGACAAAAAAGAAGATGTGGTAATGCAGGACATGCATTTTCTGCTTGAAGATTTTATCTGTGCTCATATTTCAAGAAAGAGCGGGCGTGTTCCGGACAGACTTCGTCAGCGCATGGATAAGTTAAGATTACAGAGGGTCAGGAAAGACAGGACAGGCTGAGTCAGGGTTTGTATATGCATTTCCGGAAAATGAAAGTCGTTTTTCTTTTCATTCATATCCTTGCTGTTGTGATGATTTCTGTTATGACAGTCCATCTGTGCAGTATGGCTATGGAAAAAGTGCCGGAAGAGTGTGATATCCCTGTGAGGGTTGCAGCCCTGGTTGTGCTGTGGCTGGTATTCAGTGGCCTGATTTACTGGCTGTTCACAGCCTTTATGAAAACTGACGTGATGTAAATATAATATAGACATGGATAACCGGCCAGTAAGTGCTTGGTTGTGCATTGCTTATTACCGTGAAGGAGATCGGTGAGTTATTACCCGCTCTCGATGGAAGTTATTGAGTGATTTCCTTCCATGAAAATACGCATGCATTATCCCCGCAGGTAACTTTTTCTGTATCAGGCATGGCTTTCCTGATTATCATGCCTGTTTTCACTGTCCTGTATTCATGGGGCATTTCCCGGGTTTTATGAGATATGTTTTCTGTATATATTCACAGAGACCCCTGTTGTAATGTGCCATATGCTCTTACCGTGTAAATCAAATCTCTTCGTCTGAGTGATAAATTACAGTTATCTGTATTATTTAAATTGCTTCATAAAAACACCATCACTCCGGGCAATATATATATCATGGTATTTCATGTGAAATGTATTTTCTTTTATTTGCATGGGTGGGGTGGGTTATTAATGATTTTTTGGGCTTGTGATGGCATAAGAATTACTGGTAACATAAATATAATTTTATAATGATGCATTGTGATATTACCGGTTCGGTATTTATTTTTTGTGTGGGGGTAAGTGGTCAGATTTCTTATATCAGTTGCAGAACATAAAATATGCATGCCGGATAGGGGAATATAAATGTCCGGGAGGGGGACATCCTTGTCCGGCTTCCTGAGTATATGACTAATCGTCAGGGGGAAAATCATATTATGTTTATTATCAGGTATGATTCTTTCTGCCTGATGTCGGAGTAAAAAATATGAAACATATCTTGTAGCAATCGCTCTGTCCCTGACCTCTGCTGTCGCAATGGCCTCAGCAACTTCAGAAAACACTTCATCCACAAAAAATGAGGCTCAGACAGTTTTATCAGAAAGGAGTCTGAAGGCAGAACAGCGTGGTATGGAAATTATGGATGACATGCAGTATGCACGTCTTGCCTTATTCAGTGGTGACACAGGAGCAGCAGATAAGCTGATAAACCGGGCTGAAGATTTGCTTAAATCTGATGATAAAACATGGGAAACAGTTGTCCGCAAGGATAAAAAAACACCACAGGAAGGCGATGTCTACATTATTATTAACAGCAGCTTAATGTTGTCTGAAGACTTTACTGTCACCCCGGAAAAACAGAAAGCTATTGATGAGGCCAATAAAAAACTGGATAAAGGTGACAAAAAAGGAGCAATTGACGTACTGCATCTCGCCGGAATTGATATTTCAGAAACGCAGTGGCTGATGCCATTAAAACAGACGCAGAAAAAGGTTAACAGTGCGCAAAAATTAATGAGCGAAGGGAAATACTACGAAGCCAATCTTGCACTGAAAGGTGCAGAAGATGGTGTGATTACGGATACTGTCAGCCTGAATGAAGGTGACTGATAACATTTATATGCGCGTATAACCACGGTGACCGGACTGTATTTTGTCCGGTTACTTTAATAATAAAATCGAACTTCTTAATATAATGTCAGGAAGTAAGTCTGTCAGCTATAATAAGAAAAATACCGGATATTTCTAAATAACACCTGTACTGTATGTTTCCGTATTGTTTTGCCATTATAGTGAGGCCATTCTGTGCTTCATTTTACAATGAAGAGCTTGATTTTGCCCGGAATGAAATTCTCTTTCTTAAAAGAAATGACATTCAGTATATTACGGATGCCTGTGAAGGATGTGTGAGGTTTATTGATATACCCTGTCATATCATCAGCGACTATCTGTATATCAGACTGAGGGATGCCGATGCGTTATGCATCACTGACAGGAAAAATTCTTTTTTCAGAAAGAAAGCGTATGGTACCTTTCTGAACTCGCTGATGTCACTTGTGGAACAACAGAAAAATACTAACCTTTATGAGTCAGTATTATTTGTGCTGCTGGATTATCTTAATGATAAAAACCAGTTGCTGCCTGTATTGTCCGGTGGGCTGAATAACTACTCGTTACGTGTTGAAGCTATTGTTGCCGCAGAGCCGGCAAAGAAATGGTATCTGTCAGATGTTGCATCAGCGTTATGTATAAGTGCCAGTCAGCTTAAAAGAAAACTGCACAGTGAAGGCGCAGGATTCAGCCGGATAATCACAGAAGTACGTATGAAAAAGGCAATAACTCTGATGAAGTGCGGGAATGCTAACATTTTTATTGTCGCCAGAGAGTGCGGATATAGCAGTCTGTCGTATTTTATTTTAAGTTTCAGAAAATACTACTCAGTCACTCCCTGTCAGTGGTTAAAACAGTATGGTATTAAGGACACAACTGGTGACGGGTAAACCCTGATTCACATAAACCGGTTTTCTGGCATATACATGCTGTACAGTCATCCAGGCCTTATAAGGGGTATATTGATTTTTTTGTGATACATTTCAATTTTTTGTTATTGTTATTGTTATTGTTATTGTTATTGTTATTGTTATTGTTATTGTTATTGTTATATTTTTTAAGAAATCTTACTCATTGTGAAACGATTTTTATCGTGCACTGTGCTTGATTACATGGTTGCCAGAGGTGTCTCTGTGTAAGTGATGTTTCTGTATGTTTATTGCATTGAGAACAAATGAGTTATCCGGTACAGAAAAAAATAAAAACAGGTGAAAATGTTCTCCGGGCTGCTGTGGAACGGATTAACTGGGTTTTTGATACTTTTGAGGAGATTTGTCTGTCTTTTTCCGGAGGTAAGGATTCCACTGTTTTATTTCATCTGGTTGCAGATATCGCCCGCAGAAAAAAACGACGTTTTTCCGTGTTGTTTATCGACTGGGAAGCGCAGTATTTATGTACTGTCTGAACCGCCCCGGGTTTCCAAGAGAGTGTTTTATCTGTGAACTCAGGCTGCCAGATCATCGTTTCCGATGGAAGCATAATAAGCTTTTTCTGCTTCTGCCGGTGGGATATGGCCCAGCCTTTCCAGCAATCGTCGATTGTTATACCAGTCCACCCACGTAAGTGTGGACAGCTCCACTTCTGTCCGGTTTTTCCAGCGCTTACGGTGTATTACCTCCGCTTTGTAAAGGCCATTGATGCTCTCCGCCATCGCGTTGTCATACGAGTCACCAGTACTCCCTGTTGATGCCAGTAAGCCGGCTTCCTTAAGCCGCTGCGTGTAGGTCAGCGATACATACTGAGAACCTTTATCACTGTGGTGGATTGTGCCGGACGGCCGACGGGCCCACAACGCCTGCTCCAGTGCATCCAGCACGAATGCCGTTTCCATGGATGATGAGACCCGCCATCCCACGATGTATCCGGCGAACACATCAATGATGAACGCCACATAAACGAAGCCCTGCCATGTGCTTACCCAGGTAAAATCAGCCACCCACAACTGGTCTGGACGTTCTGCCACGAACTGACGGTTTACGTGGTCGCCTGCGGCAACGGCTTTCTGGCTGACGGTAGTGCGGACCTTTTTACCCCGGAGAACACCGGCAAGTCCCATAACTGCCATGAGACGTGCCACAGTGCATCTGGCCACTCTGATACCTTCCCGTAACAACTGACGCCAGACTTTACGCACACCGTATACCTGGTGATTTTCATCGTATACGCGCTGTATCTCTTTCTTCAGCCAGTCATCGCGCTGCGCACGGGCACTGCGTTTATCCGGATGATGTCGCTGTTGCTGACAATGGTAATACGTTGACGGGGCAATATGCAGTTCGCTGCATACCGGTCCGACCCCGTACTGCTCACGCAGCTTATCCAGCAGCGGCATCATTTTTTCCAGAGGCGGTCGAACTCCGCCTTCGCAAAATAAGCGGAAGCCTGGCGAAGGATATCGTTACTGCGGCGCAGTTCACGATTTTCACGTTCCAGCTCTTTCAGACGCTGACGTTCAGCGGTGGTGAGCCCGCCATCACCGCCTCCGGTATCCCGCTCATGCTGGCGTACCCAGACACGCAGAGTCTCCGGTGTACAGCCAATCTTTGGGGCAATGGAACAAATTGCCGCCCACTGTGAGTCATATTCGCCCTGACTTTCCAGAACCATACGAATCGCCCTCTGACGGACTTCGGGGGAAAAACGAGTATTTTTAGTCATCCTGTTTACCTCTTTCTCAGGGAGTTTAGTCTCCAGGATTCCCGGGACGGTTCAAACCGATATAATATACATTGCTGTCAATGTCAGATGAAAAGTGCTCCACTAACGTCCTAGTATTGATGCACTGTTTTACTCAGGATTAGCCTCTGCTATAACTCCGGCCTTTCATTTCTGTCTGGTTCGATTCATTCCTCCTTTATTTTAACGAGGCCTGAGAGGTGTAAGATCTGGTCCAGAATAGCTTCTGGTCAGCATCATCGTCAAACGTTTGAGCCCACTATGACGCAATTACCCGACTCAGCACTTCATAGCCAGCCTCGGGTACCAGATAAGCTGTTGCCCTTGTGCAACAAAATAAATCAACCATCGTCAGACCACGATCGTTCGTATGCGCCGCCGATGACGCGCGCCCGAAAAACGCGTCAAGATGATATGCTTGGAAGCACACAAAAATCCCGCCAGTGATGGGCGGGATATCTAGGTTAACCTTTGCAGCGACTCAAGGCCAGGCGAAGACCTGAGCCGATTTCGGTTGGGGAACTGTCTGCAGGAAGCACCACATAGTCAGATTCATTGATCCTGTTACCACTCCATGCTTCCAGCTTTTCATGGAATGAAGGCCGGATTGTGATAACATCATTTACCAGATGGATACCAACTTTTTTCATGTTTTTAAATAATGCACGTTTAGTTCTATAACCATACTTCTCCATCAGAGTAGCTATCCAAGCTGCATATTGCTCTTTACTTTTTTCAAGATCGAAAAAAGCTACTCGATCTTCCAAAACATCTAGTGTACGGCTGTCAGACAATGCCTGTAGGATCTCCTCACCTAGGCTTTTATCATCTACATCAGGCTGTAATAAACGTGGTGAAAACAATGGATCTCTGCCTGTCATTCCTAATCCTGAATAAGTTTCAACACTCAAAAAATCTGGTGTAACAAATATATTCGCCCAGTAATCCTGATCTTTATTAAAAGCCATTATTTCACCTGCGTTACCGTCACTTTGACGCCCTGAGATTTACCGTACTCAATAGCCCTGTTTATTTCTGCCCACTGTGTTTTAGTTGTGTCAGCAGGAATAGCGAGCTGTATCTCCCTGTTAGAGATCATTGATGAAGTTAATTCTCGCCCAGAGAGTGCATATTCTTTAAACTTAGCCGCAGCATCGATGTTTCCTTTTATCGAACTGTAAACCTGATTCGGATTAGCCAATTTCGCCATAGTTTGCGTATCCATTGATTTTACACTGGTAGCAGTTTTGGTAGCACCATCATAGTAATCAAAGGTCTTAAAGTTCTTTGGTAAACGGGCATCAGCGGGAAGAGATTTCCCAACATAATCCTCCCACGGCATACCCTGTTTCATATTTCCCTGTCCCCACTGCATTCCAACTTCTGATGCGTTGACCGTCGCTGTCGCTGTATTGCGACTCATGAATGATATAGCCGCTTTAGTTATATCTTTTACCAGCAAACCTCCGCTGACCAGCATGGCCTGATTTTCAGGATCAGAAGCAAACACTGCAAACTTAGTCCATTCAGGGCTGTTTACATCTATTTTTGTCAGATCCCGTCCATTCCACTGCTGAACATAGGCTTTGGCTTCATCACTGGTCATTACTTCCACACCAATGTTACCCAGCCAACCTGGGCGCTGCGCCATATCATATCCGCCCTTCGCAACTTCCTTATCAATAACCTGGGCTTCCAGCGGATTGTCTTTCAGCTTCTGATCGATTTCTGCACTCTGTTCATCACTGATTTTCTTCCATTTATCGATAACATTCTGACAGTCCCTCCCGGAATTCCGGCATTCCGATAGCTCCTTGTCAAAAGTCAGAGACTGCTCTTCACTAAGGTAATTATTCTCAACAGCATTCTTCCCGCTCTGTGCTCCCACTGCTGCTGATGCGGTGCTGTTTCCGGTTAGACCGCCGGCCAGCCCTGCTGACACAGTAGCCAGCGTACTTATCGTCTGCTTCTGCTCTTCACTGAGGTCTGACTGCTTCACTCCCGGATACAGCATTCCGGCAATCGCTCTGGCTGCCAGCTCTCCCGTTGCTGCGCCTGCTGCACCGGCAGCAACATTATTACCCTGCATTGCCGCTACTGCACCGCCCAGAATGGCGTGAGCAATGGCGTTTACTGCCGGGTCTTTTTCTGTTGATTTCAGCAGATGCGCCAGTTCCGGTGCAGAAGCTCCGGCCAGAGCCCCCGCTAAATTACCACCCGCCAGTCCCTGAAGCGCGGCTGTCGCGGCCTGTATACCTCGCTGAATCTCACTGCCAGTGCCATACTTTTCCTGTTCCTTTTTGTATTCCGGCGTATCACGCAGTTTTGCCAGATATGCCTGCCGCTGTTCTTCCGTCGCATCCGCCGGAACAGGCCCATATTTATCCTGCGCAGCCTTCAATGCATTCAGTTCCCCCTGCGTCCGCGCGATATCTGCCACCTGACTGCCAATGTCACTGATAAGCCCCACTGTCTGCAGACGCCTCTGCT
>OAWD01001087.1_pt1 | contig 13075 bp, 10 predicted proteins | sample 1495361 | NCBI WGS metagenome assembly OAWD01 (sample SAMEA2580130, study PRJEB22360) | human gut metagenome | biome: human gut; feature: human-associated habitat; material: faeces | place: Denmark | collected 2008/2010 | reverse complement strand
GGGGGTCAAGGGGGGCGGTAGCCACCCTTGCCGCCGGAGGCTCCCCTTATTTCAACGAGTCGGCATAGATTTCGATCGTGTGCTTGACGGTCACGCTGTCGCCGTTGTGGGCGAGCATGTCGGAAAGCTGCATCATACAGGCGGGGCAGCCGGTGGCGACCACTTCCGCACCGCTGGCGACGATGTTGTCGCGTTTGCGCTGACCGATTTTGCGGGACAAATCATAGTGAGAGAGGGTGAAGCTGCCGCCGCAACCGCAGCAACGGTCGGCTTCCTTCATCTCCACGAGATCGTAATCCGGGTTCATGCGGATAAGCTCACGGGGCTGCGCGCTGACGCCGAGAGAGCGGAGCAGGTGGCAGGACTCGTGATAGGTCACCTTGGTCTGGCCGTGGCGCCCGGACGCGCGGGGCTTCACCTTGAGCACATCCACGAGGAAGGCGTTGATGTCCATCGCCTTCTGGGAGAGCTCATTGATGGCGTCGCGGTACTTGTAGGGCATTTTGCCCGCCATCTTGGGCCACAGGGACCGGATGGTTTCCGTACAGGACGAGCAGGGCGTGACGATGAGATCGAAGGAGCCTTCCTTCAATACGTCCACGTTGTGCATGACCATCTTTTCGAAACCTTCAAGGTCGCCGGACGAGAGGGCGGGAATGCCGCAACAGGAATAGTTGGTAGGCAGATAGACGCCGACTTCGTGGTAGTCGAACACTTTGAGGCAGGCTTCGGAAACGTTGGTGAAGATCTTGTCGCCCATGCAGCCGGGGAAGAAGGCCACCTTGCAGCGACTTTTCCCGGCGGGGGAGTTCACCGCGCCGATCTTGGCGCTGAGGGTCTGCTTGGCGAGGGGCTGCATGTGGCGTTCGCCGAGGAACGGACGCAGCAGCGGGGAACACGTGGCGGTGCCCTGCGCGTTGTTGTCGTCGCGCATGGCCAGCCCTTGGAAAGGAGCGCCGATCTTCAGCAGGAAACCGAACAGTTTCGGATTCGGCAACAGGGTACGGAAGATGGCCTTCTTGAGGGGCGAAAGGCCTTTATAGGCCGCAACGATGGCGCGGGCCTCCATGAAGATTTCCAGAATGGAAACGCCGGAAGGGCAGTTCGCCTGACAGGAGCCGCACAGGAGGCAACGATTGAGTTTTTCGTTGACCGCGTCCGGGTCCTCAATGAGACGGTGAGCCAATTTTTCCAGCAGCGTGAGCTTTCCGCGGGTCACGTCGGCTTCCATCATGGTTTCGCCGAAAACGGGACACACGGACTGGCACATGCCGCATTTCATGCAGGCGGCGAGCTTGTCGTCAAGCGCCATGAGGGCGTTGGCGAGAAGGGTCAGCTCATCCATGATTTAAACTCCAACCAGCTTGCTGGGGTTGAACAGGCCCTTCGGGTCGATGGCCTTGCGCAGGCGGCGCGAGTACCCGATGGTGCCGCGTGAGGTTTCCTTTTCCAGCCACTTCTGTTTGGCGGTGCCGATGCCGTGTTCGCCGGAAAGGGTGCCGCCCATTTCGATGGTGGTGTTGAAAAGTTCGTCGACGGCGCGTTCCACGCGTTCGAATTCGTCCTTGTCGCGCTTGTCGCACATGAAGGTCGGGTGCAGATTGCCGTCCCCGGCATGTCCGAAGGTGCCGACGGTGAGGTTGTACTTTTCGCCGAGGCCCTTGATGACCTTCATCATGGCCGGGATCTTGGAGCGGGGCACGGTGGCGTCTTCAAGGATGGTCGTGGGCTTGAAGCGGGCCAGGGCGGGCAGGGCCTTGCGGCGGGCTTCCCAGATCCGGTTCTTTTCCTCGGCGTCCTTGGCGACCACGATCTGCGTGGCGCCGCTCTTCTTGAGCTGTTCCTCGACGATGAGGGCTTCATCGGCGACCTGACCGGCATGGCCGTCCACTTCGATGAGGAGGATGGCCTGCGCGTCGCGGGGAAGGCCGATCTTCACGTCGTCCTCGACGAGGTTGATGGTCATGTTGTCCATGAATTCCAGCGTACAGGGCAGGATGTGGGCGGCGATGATGCGGGCCACGGCTTCGGAAGCCTTCTGCACGTTGTCGAACACGGCCATCATGGCCTTGGAGGCTTGCGGCGGGGGCACGAGTTTGAGGATGGCGCGGCTGATCATGCCGAGGGTGCCTTCGGAACCCACGAGCAGGCCGCCGAGGTTGTAGCCGGTCGCGCACTTGACGGTGCGGGAGCCGCTTTTCACCAGCTCGCCGGTGTGGTCATAGAATTCGAGGCCCATGACGTAATCTTTGGTGACGCCGTATTTCAGGCCGCGCAGGCCGCCGGCGTTTTCCGCAATGTTGCCGCCGATGGTGGAGACGGCCTGAGAACCCGGATCCGGGGGATAGAAGAGGCCCTTGGAAGCCACGGCGGCGGCGAACTGGGCCGTCACAACGCCGGGCTCGACGATGGCGAAGAGGTCTTCTTCATTGATCTCGATGATCTTGTTCAGTCCTTGCGTCAGGATGACCACGGATTTGTCGGCGTCGGGCACGGTCCCGCCGCTGAGGTTGGTCCCCGCGCCGCGGATGGTCATGGGCAGGCCGTTGGCGTAGCAGCGCTCAATGAGGGCGCCGAGCTGTTCGGTGGAGGTGGGGCGCAGGACAAGGCCGGGAACGACCGAGGGCAGCACGGCGGCATCATAGGCGTAGCTCTGCCTGTCCGCTTCGCTGGTGAAGACGTTCTCTTTGCCGATGAGGTTTTCGAATTCCTTGACGAGGGATGCGCTGGGCATGATTTCCTCCGGATCAAATGGTGAGGGGGCTGTATGTGAGGGACCGCGAGGCCCGGATACAGTTCGCACAGGAAAGACGGGGTTCTGGCGACAGCAGCTCCCGGCTGCCTCATAAGGCTCCACCGGATGTTGAAAATGGAATCCGGCGTGATATTCACCATTACTGTATGTCTGGGGGAAGGTCAAATAGTGAAGGGTTTCACGCGTAGGTTTTATCCTGTTACCGTCCCTCGTTAGGGCCGCTTGACCCCCCGCTTTCCGGCCCGTAAGACAGAAGGAAAAACGGCCCGCGCGTTCTTTTATGGCAGCCGGGCCTTCGGGAGGTTTTCGTATGTTCGCACCGCTTCCCTCTCCGGCGGAAATGTCCGGCTGGGATCGGGCCGCCATTGATTTGGGCTTGCCCGAACTGTTGCTGATGGAAAACGCCTCCCGCGAGGCCCTGCATGTGCTTTCGGCTGAAACAGGCCAGATGCCGGGCAAGCGCGTCCTGTTGTTCATGGGCGGCGGCAACAACGGCGGGGACGCCGCTTGTCTTGCCCGGCATCTGCACGACGGAGGCGCCGAGGTGCTTGTGCTGCATACCCGGCCTTTGGGGGCCTACCGGGGCGTGACGGGACAGCATGTGCGGCTGGCCCGGCGTTGCGGCGTGGCGTTTGCCCCGGCTGCGGGCTGGCCCGAAAAATACCGCAATACGCCGTGGGATGTGTATGCCGACGCTTCCGTCTGCGAGCGGGGCGGCCCGGACATCGTCGTGGACGGGATACTCGGCACGGGCTTTTCCGGCAGCCTCAGGCCGCTGGAGCTTGGGCTGGTGGCCCGGATCAACGCGCTGGCGCAACGGGCCTTCATTTTTTCTCTGGATATCCCGTCCGGCCTTTCCGGATTGACCGGGCGTCCGTGCCCCGTCGCCGTGCGCGCCCACGCCACCGTGACCTTCGAGGCGGCGAAGCCCGGCCTTGTCCTGCCGGAAGCCGCGCCGTACACGGGCAGGCTGCACATCCGGCCCATCGGCATTCCGGCCGTGGCGCGGAGGGAGCATCCCGCTTCCTATCAGATGATCACGAAAGCCATTGCCGGAGCTTTTCCGGAAGCCGCTCCGGGGTGGCACAAGGGGACCGCCGGGGCCATTTTGATCGTGGGCGGTTCGGAAGGGCTTACGGGCGCGCCGCATCTGGCCGCCCGGGCCGCCTTGCGTGCCGGAGGCGGGCTGATCAGCGTCGCCGCTCCGCACGGCTTGTGCCGGGACATCAAGGCGGACTGCCCGGACATCATGACCCGTGCCCTCGGCCCTGCGGGGAACGTGCGGTGGAGCCCGGCATTGCTTGAGGAGCTTCTGCCGTTCCTGCGCCAGTGCGGGGCGATGGTGCTGGGGCCGGGCATCGGGCGCGAGCCGGAAACGGCGGCATTCGTGCAGGCCCTGTTGATGTGCCCCTCGCGCCCGTCCGCCGTGGTGGACGCGGACGCGCTGCACGCGCTCGCCATGCATCCCGAGGCGTTGTCTTCCCTGCGGGCCTGTGACGTGCTGACCCCGCATCCCGGCGAGGCCGCAACCCTGCTGCATACGACGCCCGCGCTGGTGCAGGCGGACCGCTTCGCGGCGCTGGCGGGGCTACGGCGTCTGGCCCCTTCCGTGTGGATTCTCAAGGGCGCGGGGACGCTCATCGGCACGGAGGGCCAGCCCGTGACCATCGCCCCCTACGCGGAGCCCAATCTGGCTGTGGGAGGTTCAGGGGATGTCCTTTCCGGTTGCCTCGGCACGCTGATGGCGCAGACCGCCGCGCATCCTTCCGAGGGCTGCGAAAGCTCCAGTTTTCTTGCCGCGTGCATGGGCGTCCACCTCCACGCGCGGGCGGGCAGGCTGCTGCGTGAGGCCTTCCCCCAGCGCGGCAACTCGGCGACGGATATTGCGGAGATGCTGCCCCGGGCGCGGATCAGGGAGGCGGCGGGCGATGGCGCGTAAGCTGTTTTGTGATCTGTGCCCGCTTACATACGAGCTTTCGCGCTGGAAGGGCATTGCGTTCCGGCATTTGCAGGATTTGCGCTGCTCCAGCCCCTTTGCCCGGTCGCGGCGGGAAGAGCCGCTTCCGGTACTGGCATATCGCCATGCCTCGCTCATCCGGCGGCGGCTCGGCAACGTGGACATGCGGCTCCAAGAAAACAAGGCCGTCAATTTGCGGCTTGCCGCGCCGAAAGTGTCGGGCGTGCTCATCAGGCCGGGCGAAGTCTTTTCGTTCTGGCGGCTCGTGGGAGCGACCTCGGCGCGGAAGGGCTACCGCGAAGGGCTCATGATCAAGCGTGGGCAGCCGTCTTAGGGCATCGGCGGCGGATTGTGCCAGTTCACCAACCTGCTGCACTGGCTGGTGCTCCATTCCCCTTTGCGTATCGTGGAGTACCACCATCATGATGGGGTTGATCTGTTCCCCGACTGCGGAAGGCAGATCCCTTTCGGGATCGGCACGTCCATTTCCTACAACTATCTGGATTACCGCTTTCAGAACCCGACGGGGACGACGTTCCAGCTTCTCGTCTGGACGACGGATACGCATCTGTGCGGTGAGCTGCGCGCCGACGCGGAGCTGGCGTTGTCATGGCACATCAGAAGCGAGGAAGAAACCTTTGTCCGGGAAGGCGATCGGGTATACCGGAACAATGTCATTGCCCGCGAGTGCGTGGACAAGAGGAGCGGCAACCTGCTGTCGCGCGAAACCCTCAAGCGGAACCATGCGCTGGTGCTGTATGAGGTGCCGGAAGATCGGATTATGGAAGAGATCTGAGGGAAGGGCGCGGGCACCGTTTTCTCCCCCAAGCCGACTCGCGGGAAGGAAGATCGGGGGCGCATCTGTTTTGCAGGGAGACGCACAAAACGCTTTCCGGTGTCTTCCCCGGGAAAGAAGAAGCCCGGCACCATGAGGCGCCGGGCTTCTTTTATTTGCTGTCGGCTAAGCCGCGAGCGGCCTAGTTTTCGGACTCTTCAAACTTCTGCTTGAGGAGGTCGCCGAGGCTCTGGCCAGCTTCGGGGCCGGAACGGCTGTATTCGCGGGGCTTCTTGCGTTCTTCCTCGTCCTTGAGCTGCTTGATGGAGAGGCCGAGGCGGCGATCTTCAGCGCTGACGTGAATGATCTTGGCCTGGATTTCCTCGCCTTCCTTGTACAGTTCGGCGGGGGTCTTCACCTTCTTGTTGCTCAGTTCGGACACGTGGACGAGGCCTTCGATGCCTTCTTCCACTTCAACGAACAGGCCGAAATCGGTGATGTTCGTGATGATGCCCTTCACGAGGCCGCCCACGGGGTAGGCGGTGGGAACGTTGGTCCACGGATCTTCGGTCAGCTGCTTGATGCCGAGGGTGAACTTTTCGCTTTCCTGATCCACGGTCAGCACCTTGGCCTGCACGGTGTCGCCGACCTTGAAGAGCTCGTTGGGGTGACGGATCTTCTTGGTCCAGCTGATGTCGGACACATGGATGAGGCCGTCGATGCCGTCTTCGATGCCGATGAACATGCCGAATTCGGTGATGTTCTTGATGACGCCTTCAAGGATGGTGCCTTCGGGGTACTTTTCGCCCACGAGTTCCCACGGATTCGGCTTGATCTGCTTCATGCCGAGGGAGATGCGCTTCTTCTCGGGATCGACGCCGAGGATGACGACTTCAACTTCGTCGCCCTGACGGACCATCTGGGAAGGATGGCGGAGCTTGCGGGTCCAGGACATTTCGGAGATGTGCACGAGGCCTTCGACGCCGGGTTCCAGCTCGACGAACGCGCCGTAATCAACAAGGTTGGTCACCTTGCCGTTGTGGCGGGACGCTTCGGGGAAGCGGGCGGTGATGTCCTGCCACGGATCGGGCACGAGCTGCTTGAGGCCGAGGGAAACCTTCTGGTTGTCCTTGTCGAAGGAGAGCACCTTGAGTTCGAGATCCTGACCAAGCGTAACCATTTCGCGAGGATGGCGGATACGCTTCCAAGACATATCGGTGATGTGAAGGAGACCGTCGAGGCCGCCGAGGTCCACGAACACGCCGTATTCGGTGATGTTCTTGGCCTTACCGGTAACGACCTGACCTTCGGCGAGGGTCTGGAGGAGATCCTGACGCTTGGAGTCGCGTTCTTCTTCAAGCAGCACACGGCGGGACACGATGACGTTGCTGCGACGGCGGTTGATCTTCAGCACGCGGAATTCGTATTCCTGGTTCACCAGAGCGTCCATGTCCGGCACGGGGCGCAGGTCCACATGGGAACCGGGGAGGAACGCTTCCACGCCGCCCAGATCCACAGTGTAACCGCCCTTGATGCGGCGCATGATACGGCCCTTGATGACGCCGTTCTTTTCCTGCACGTCTTCGAGCTGATCGAAGAGCTGCATCCGCTTTGCTTTTTCGAAGGACAGGGTGATGGTGCCTTCCTGTTCGTTCTTGCGAGCGACGAAGACGTCCACACGGTCGCCCACCTTCACAACGAGATTGCCTTCGGCATCCCGGAATTCGGCGGTGGGGATCTGACCTTCCGATTTGAAATTCACGTCAACAAGCACATTGTCGTCATCCACGCGGACAATTTCGCCCTTGACGATGGTTCCTTCCTCGAGATCACCGAAGTCGGTGCTGAGGTAGTCTTCCAGCGCGCTTTCAAAATTAAATTCCGCGTCCATACCGTGGTTTTCCATGGTTTCCATTAAACAGCCTCCAGGCCACATCAATTTCCCGCATATTCTGCAGGTCGTCATCCATAGCAGGAATCGTTTTGTCTGGCAAGGGCTACCTTTACGTGAAGAAAAGAGCATTTCGCGGGATCGCCGCGTTTTCTGTCCGTTTATGATAAAGAGGCCGGAGAAGAAAAAAATCTGAGGGGACCTTTGAAAAAGTGCCCCCCAGCATTTTTACGGGCATTCAATCGGCAAGGATATTGTGTGGCGGCGCTTTCGGAGCGGCGAAGAGATGCAACAGGCATTGGAAACATCGCCCTGAAAATGGAAGAGCCGCCGTACCAACAAAGCCAGGGTGAACCCCTTTTGAAGCGATGCCTCTTTCAGCGTCAAAACGTTTTATTCCGGTTCGTACCCCGTGTCCTCCGGCAAGTCGTGGCGGGCGGACTGGCTGCGGGCAAGCTCATCGCAGCGTTCGTTCTCGGTATGGCCGTTGTGCCCGCGCACCCATTCCAGCGTGACGCTGTGGCGGTCGAGCTGGACTTGCAGGCGCTCCCAGAGATCGCGGTTCTTGACCGGTTTCTTGGCGGCGGTCTTCCAGCCGTTTTTCCGCCAGCCCGCGAGCCATTTTTTTTCCACGGCATGGCGCAGGTACTGAGAGTCCGTGTACAGCGTGACCGCGCACGGCTCTTTCAACTCTTCGAGCCCCGCGATGGCCGCCATGATTTCCATACGGTTGTTCGTGGTGTGCGCGTAGCCGCCGGAGAGTTCCTTTTCATGCCCTTCGCAGCGCAGGATGCAGCCCCAGCCTCCGCGACCGGGGTTGCCGAGGCATGAGCCGTCCGTAAATATCGTCACATTTCGCATAGCTTCTCTTTTTTGGGCACAAAACAGGGGACGCCGGCCGGAAAGGAAAGAATCCACCGGCCCGAACCCGCCATCGCCCCATACAAAAGTCTTTGAAAGGAAAGGGGAGGGATGTGGAGGGGAAGGAAAACGTGGGGGACTCCCCCCTTCTTTAGAACGTTCTTCTTCCCCCTCCCCACATTTTATTCAAACATATCGATATTCGCCAGAGCCTGATGCATGAGGCCTTCCGGAGAATCGGCGGCGTCGAGGACGACGATGCGCTTGGTGTTGTGGGCGGCCCAGAGCTTGAACCCTTCCCGGATGCGGGTGTGGAAAGGCATCTGCTCGGCTTCGAAACGCCCCTCTTTTTCGGAGAGGCCCAGCTCCGCGTTGCGGCGGCGGGCGCGTTTCAGCGCATCGGCGGGGTCCATGTCGAGCACAAAGGTCCTGTCGGGCCAGAGGCCGCCGATGGCCACGTCGTTGAGCGAGCGCAGTTTTTCGATGTCGAGGCCGCGCCCGTAGCCCTGATAGACCACGGTGGAGTCCGCGTAGCGGTCGCAGAGCACCACCTCGCCGCGTTTCAGCGCCGGGCGGATGACCTCCGCGACGTGCTGCGCCCGGTCCGCGAGGAACAGGAACAGTTCCGCCTCAGGGCAGATTTCCGTTTCCGGATTCAGGAGCATCTGGCGCAACTCCCGGCCCAGCGCGCACCCGCCGGGCTCGCGCGTCACCAGCACCTCATGGTTCAGGGTGCGGAACACGTCGGCGAGGTTCTCGATGAGCGTGGTTTTGCCCGAGCCCTCAATGCCTTCTAGAGTAATGAACACTGGTTCAACCTTGGGGCTTCGGGTTCCGCCGCCGTGCGCTTTGAAGTGCGGGGCTTGCGCGATTCGGCTTCCGGGGTCTTGGGGGCCTGGAACAATTGGCGCTCCAGCGATTTCTGGTAGGGCGACCAGCCGCTTTCGCCGTCTTCGAGTTCCCCGAACAGGCTCCGGCTCTGGGTGATCTTGGCGTCGATGTTGTCCGCGTAGTGTAGGGCGAAGGCTTCGGCCGTTTGCGGCAGGCGCGGCGAACCGTATTCGTACAGCCCGTGATGGCTTAGAATGAGGTGCTGGAAATGGAGGATCAGCTCCTCGTCGAGCCCGGATTTGGCGAGATGGCGGTCAAGCTTTCCGAGGCACAGATTGATGTGCCCGACCAGCCGCCCGGCGTCGGTGTAGTCGTTCGCAAGGCCGCCGGAGAATTCCCATATTTTGCCGAGATCGTGGCAAATGGCTCCGGCGAGCAGCGTCTGGCGATCCAGATCCGGGTAATGGTCGCAGAAGCGCAGGCACAGCGTCGCCACCGAAAGCGTATGTTCAAGCAGTCCGCCGACCCATGCATGGTGTACGCTCTTGGCGGCGGGGGCGGTGAGCAGCGGGACGCGGATGGCCTCGTCCTCAAGGACGGACAGGATGAACTTGCGCCACGGCTTGTACGTGAATTCCTTGCGGCAGAGGGCTTCGAGCTCGTCGAGCATCTCCTGCGGCGGGCGGCTGCTGGAGGCCATGAAAACGGACGTATCCACCGAAGCCGTTTCTTCCGGGGAGAGCACGCGCAGCGCGTTGACATTCACCTGCAATTTGTCGCGGAAGCTTTCGGCGCGGCCTTCCACTTCGGCGATGACGCCGGAAGGGATCTCCGCAAACTGCTGGCTGAGGGGGCTCCAGATCCGGGCCTCAAGATCTCCGGAGGCGTCTTTCAGCTCAAGCCGCCAGAACGGGCCGTTCTTGGCTTGCAGCTGCGACGCCGAGCCGATGAGGTACAGCGCTCTGATTTCGTCGCCGGGAGCCACGTCTTTGGCCCACCGGCGGTCGGGCGCGGATTGTATTTTCTGCATATTCAACCTACAATAAAAAACTGTGCGATCGGCTTTCCGTGCGGAAAGCATCGCCGTACAGTCGGAATGTTTGGCGGGAGTTCACCCGTTTTCGCCTGTGTTGTCAACAGAAAGCCTGCGGGCCGTCCGGGCTCCGGCTTTCCGTCTGTTTCCTATGGGAAAACTGTTTTTGCTGTTTCGGGAGGTTGCGTGCGTATCTTGCTTTCCAACGATGACGGCATCCACTCCCCGTGTCTCCGCGCGTTGCACGACGCGCTGTGCGAGGCCGGGCATGAGCTTGACGTGGTCGCCCCGCTCACGGAGCAGTCGGGCGTGGGCTGTTCCGTCACCCTGCACAATCCCTTGCGCCTGTACCCGGTGCAAGAGCCCGGCTTCAGCGGCACGGCGGTCGCGGGGACGCCCGTGGACTGCGTGAAGCTCGCCCTGACCACGCTCCTGCCGCAGCCGCCGGATTTGGTCGTCGTGGGCATCAACAACGGCGCGAACAAGGGTGTGGACGTCTTTTACAGCGGGACCGTTGGCGCGGCGACCGAAGCCGCCCTGCGCGGGCTGCCCGCCGTGGCCTTCTCGCGTCCGCGTCCCGAGCTTGAGCCGCCGCAGGCGCTGGCCCGTCACGCCGCCTCGCTGGTGGATGCCGTGGACTGGCGCTGTTGCGCCGGGAAAGTCCTGAACGTCAACTATCCGCGCTGCCGCGTCGCCGAGATCAAGGGCATCCGGGCCGCGCGCATGGCCGAGAGCCGCTGGGCCGAGAACTACGAACGCCGCGAGGACCCCGCCGGGCGTCCCTACTGGTGGATCGCCGATTTCCTCAAGCGGGACAGCGGGGGCGACGATACGGACATCGCCCTGATGGAAGGCAACTGGGTGGCTGTCACGCCGCTTCAGGTGGATCGGACGGACCGGGAACTGCTCGGCCGCTTGCAGGAGCGGTTCGGCGTCTAGTTCCAATCCTTCGGGAAATAGGCTACAATAGGACCATCAATATGTGTGGCGGAGTCGCCGCTGCGGTCTTCCGGTGCGGGAGCCGCCTTATTTCACCATCCCAATCGCAGCCGCAAGGCTGAGGCGAGGAGCAACTATGCCGCTTACCTCTCCCAGAGCCATGTTTGAACGGGCCTACAAAGAAGGTTATGCCATCGGCGCCTTCAACGTCAACAACATGGAAATCATTCAGGGGATCATGGAGGCAGGAACCGAGGAAAAGGCCCCGCTCATCCTTCAGGTTTCCGCCGGAGCCCGCAAATATGCGGGACAGAATTATATTGTGAAGCTTATTGAGGCCGGTCTGCTGGAAGCGGATCTTCCGGTTGTGCTCCATCTGGACCACGGCGCGGATTTCGACATCTGCAAGGCCTGCGTGGACGGCGGCTTCACCTCCGTGATGATCGACGGTTCGCACCACTCCTTCGAAGAGAACATCGCCGTGACCAAACGGGTCGTGGAATACGCCCACGCCCACGGCGTCTGGGTGGAAGCCGAGCTGGGCCGCCTTGCCGGGGTTGAGGAAGACGTCTCTTCCGAGCACAGCATCTATACCGATCCCGATCAGGCCGTGGAGTTCGTGGAGCGTTCCGGCTGCGACTCGCTCGCCATCGCCATCGGCACCAGCCACGGCGCGTACAAATTCAAGGGTGAAGCCAAGCTCGACTTCGAACGCCTCGAAAAGATCGGCAGCCTGATGCCCGGTTACCCGCTCGTCCTGCACGGCGCTTCCAGCGTTCCGCAGGAATTTGTGGAAATGTGCAATACCTACGGCGGGAAGGTCGCCGGGGCGGCGGGCGTGCCCGAGGAACTGCTCCGCAAGGCCGCCGGTATGGCCATCTGCAAAATCAACATCGATACGGATATCCGGCTGGCCATGACGGCCTCCATCCGCAAGCAGCTCGCCGAGCATCCTGAGGAATTCGATCCGCGCGGCTACCTGAAGCCCGCGCGGCAGGCCGTGAAGGACATGGTCCAGCACAAGATCAAGCACGTGCTGGGTTGTTCCGGCAAGGCGTAAATCAATTGTCACACGGGGGAGGTACACTGGCTTGTAACGCGGTTGCCTCCCCTTTGTTTCATACGGCGTTCCGCCTTTCCTTATGCGGACGCGCCGGCCCGGGCGTCGGGCGCATCAGGATTGTGCCGCAAACCTTTTCGCGTATCGAAGGAGTACCCCAATGGCTCGCATCGGAATCAACGGCTTCGGCCGCATCGGTCGTTATCTTGTCCGCCTTATGGCTGAGCGCAACGAATTCCCCGTGGTGATCAATGCCCGCGCGGACAACGCTTCTCTGGCCCATCTCTTCAAATACGATTCCGTCCACCACACCTTCAAGGGCACGGTGGGCCATGACGAAAACGGCATCATCATCAACGGCACGCACATCGCCGTGACCCGCTGCAAGCCCAACGAATGGCAGTGGAAGGACTACGGCGTGGATCTGGTGGTGGAATCCACCGGGACCATCAAGAAGCGCGCCGGGCTCGCCGAGCACATGGCCTGCGGCGCGAAGAAGGTCATCATGAGCGCCCCCGTATCCGACGCCGACATCACCATCGTGATGGGCGTGAACGACGGCCTCTATGATCCCGCCAAGCACGACGTGGTTTCCTCCGCCTCCTGTACGACGAACTGTCTCGCCCCGGTCGCCAAGGTGCTGAACGACACCTTCGGCATCGAGCACGGCCTGATGACCACGATCCACTCCTACACCATGAGCCAGCGCATCCTCGACGGTTCCCAGAAGGATATCCGCCGCGCCCGCGCCGCCGCCATGTCGATGATCCCGACCACCACCGGCGCGGCCAAGGCCGTGGCCCTCGTGCTGCCCGAGCTCAAGGGCAAGCTGGACGGCATCGCCATCCGCGTCCCTACGCCCAATGTGTCCATCGTGGACCTGAACTGCGTCATGAAGCGCGACGTGACCGTCGATGAGGTCAATGCCGCCCTGACCGCATCAGGCAATTTTGCGTTTGTCATCAGATTTAAT
>OAWD01001084.1_pt1 | contig 13104 bp, 9 predicted proteins | sample 1495361 | NCBI WGS metagenome assembly OAWD01 (sample SAMEA2580130, study PRJEB22360) | human gut metagenome | biome: human gut; feature: human-associated habitat; material: faeces | place: Denmark | collected 2008/2010 | reverse complement strand
AGCAGGCTGGTGACGGTCACCGGCTCAATCTGGCATCCGGCGGCGATGTCCTTCTGGACACTGCCGTCGTTGCGGTTCAGGTACTCCAGCACCTTGGGCTGCCCGGAGGACAGGCCCGTTCCCTGCAGTGCTGCGTAGAGCCGCTTGTTAAAAAGGCTCTGGCTGACAAACAGCAGGTTGTGAAAGCTCTGATTCATTTTCTTTTCCTTTCCAGGCACGCCCGAAGGCGTCCTCAATCACCGCAGCAGCTCCCTCAATCCCAAAGACTGAGGTGTCTACCGACAGGCTGTAATTTCCGGCGGCGCCCCAGGCCTGGCCGGTAAAGTGCTTATAATGGCTGGACCGCTCCCGGTCCTTTTCTGCGATCCGCTGCCTGGCGGCAGTCTCGCCAAGGTTTTCCTTTTCCATAATCCGGCGAGTGCGGTCTTCCATATTCGCGCTGAGATAGACATGGAAGCAGTCCGGCCGGTCCCGGAGAACATAATCTGCGCAGCGCCCCATGATCACGCACGGGCCCTGGCAGGAAAGCTCACGGATAACCCGGCTCTGGGTCTCAAAGAGAGCGTCCAGCGGCGGCACCTCACCGGGAGCCATGGCGTAATTGGAGGCCACCAGGTCGTAGAGCAGGCTGTTGGTATAGCGCTGCTCCTCCCGCTCCACATACTGGTAGGTATAGCCGCCCTCGGCGGCAGTGCGGCTGCTGATCTCACGGTCATAAAAAGCCATCTTCAAATCGCCGGCCAGGCGTCTGCCCACCTCATTTCCGCCACAGCCATACTGCCGGCTGATGGTAATCACCGGGCAACCGCAGGGCTTATCCGCCTCAGCGCCCTTGGACCGCACACCAAAGAGTCCGTCCCTCAGAAATCCGAGACGCCTGCTGTAAAATTTGACAATGGTTCCCACGATCAGGGCCGAGATAAGCGTCCCTTCCCGGATACCCTGCAAACCGTGAAAAAAGACCAGCGACAGAATACAGGCTGTGGCCATCAGCGTAACGTCAAAGCCTACCTTGACCGACCCAAACTGCTTTTTAAAGGTCACTGCGATGGCGTTGACAATCCCCTCGCCCGGCACCAGAATCACATCCGCAAAGACCTCCAGCGTAATGCCAAAGGCCAGAATCGCGCAGCCGATCAGCAGAAAGACAAGCTTTATGACATAATTTACCGGGTTTAAGCCACCGAGCAGCAGCATACTGAAATCAATGAAATAGCTAAACACCACGTTAACCACAATCTGTAAAAGCTGGATCTTCTCAAACCTTCTGCGCAGCAGGGCGATCTCCAGAATAATAAAAATCATGTTGAGCACGAATGAAAACTCACCCAGAGTCGGCTCAAAACGCAGGCTCAGCACATAGGGAACGCTGGAAATGGGCGATGTCCCCAGACTGGCCTTTGTAATAAAGCTGATGCCAAAGGAGTTGATGAGAACCCCGATGGTAAAGACAATATAGCGTTTAATTTTTTCTTCTGCTGTCATCCTCCACACTCCTTTCAAACAATTAGAACTCTAATCATTATACTTCTAATCATTTAAAAGTCAAGACAGTTCAGACGTGTTTTTATTTTTAAACACAGCCTTGTTCTGCTATAATGGTGTCAAACCAAAAGGAGAATACCATGAATTTTCAAACACCCGAACCCTTCGATTCCTTCAGATGCCTGGCCGGGGACTGCCCGGATACCTGCTGCGCAGGCTGGGAGGTCGTCATCGACCCTAAATCCGAGCGGCTCTACCAGAAGGCAGAAGGCCCCATAGGCAAGCGTCTCCGTGATGCCATGACCCTGGACGGGGACGGTGACTGCATTTTCATCAATCAAGATGGACGCTGTCCCTTCCTCAACCCTGAAAATCTCTGCGACATTCATACCGCCCTGGGCGAGAATGCCCTGAGTGAGACCTGCCGCCTCTACCCCCGCTTTTATGCGGACTTCGGAAGCCTCCGAGAGGCAGGCCTATCCCTGTCCTGCCCAGAGGCCGCCAGACTCATTCTGTCCAATCCGGCTCCCATGCGCTTTGTGATGGCCCAGAACGACGAGTCTTCCGGTTACGATCCGGATCTCGATCCGCTGTTCTGTACGCGCATGCTCAGAGCCCGGCACCTTGGCCGTACACTGCTGCAGAACCGCCGTTTCACAATCTTTGAGCGCCTTGCCCTGCTGCTCCAGTTCGCTACCCGGCTCACTGCCCTCCTGTTTATCTCAGACGAAGCTGCCGAAAACAGTCTGTACACAGCATTTTCAGATGACCGGCAGCTCACCCGGACCTTGAGCGATCTCCGATCCAGCGTTCCGCCCGCAGAAGCTGAGGTGAGCGGCACCCTCGACGCTCTTTTTAACCTCCTTATCCAGTGTGAGCACCGCCAGAGTGCTTTCACAAGACAGCTGGAGCGCGCCCGTAAGCGCCTCAAGGCGCCGGACAGTCTTACTGCCGCCAGGGCCTTTAAGAGCGTCCACGCCCATTATTATGAGCATTTAAGCGTATACTACCTGTTCCGCTATTTCATGGACTGCGCCTGGTCCTGTGAGCCTCTTCTGCAAATCCAGCACATCGCCCTGGCCTGCCTCTCCGTCTACACCCTCTCCTTGAGTTTGTGGCTGGAAAAGGACCGGGCTTTATCCGACCAGGAGCACCAGGCTGTTTTCTGTTCCTACTCCCGCGAAATCGAACATTCTATCCCAAATCAGACCCTTCTGAGTGACCACCTGACCCTTACCCCTGAGCTAAGCGCCCCGGCGCTGAGCCGTCTGCTGGTATGCTTTCCATAAACTTTTTACATTCCAGACCCATACTCAAAAGACTCAAAACACTTTACACTGGAGGTTTTGAGTCTTTTGAGCATACCTTTATAAATTCAATAATCTTTTGTACATAAAATCACAGTGCATCAAAATGATTTAATATCCGAATTTAACAGTCTCTGCTTTTCTTCCAAAGGTTATGACCATACTGGGCAACTGCGTGTAAGCCAGATTCTCCCTGAGCATACGGACATTTTCGCCAGTCTTTTGCTGGTTCTGGCAAAATCCGATGGCTTCCTCCCGGTTCATTCCGTGGTTTATAAGATAATCGGTCCTTGCTTTCAAATCCGCTTCAGATAAGGGCTCATTCCATTCGTTTATTTCCAGCAAATCCTCAGACAATTTTTCGCCGCCCCTGGCGTCACCAAAGGCAAACTGGACATGGTCGTTCATACGGCTTTCAATATGGCTCAGGCCAATTTTTTTCATCATATGCGGCAGTCTTACCGCCACAGCATAATCCCGGCCCTGGTGCTCAAACTCTGTTTTCCAGACTTTTCGCAGGCCGTTTCTGCTGCACAGCGCGCCATAATCCAGCCGGTCAATATACAGGCTGTCACACTCTGTCTCCCGATTGGGCTCCATCGCAATGACAAGTCCACCATCCTGCGCTGCCTCCTTCATCTTTTTAAGAAAGGTAAAAGGCTGATCCACATGGCGCAGCACACACTGGCATATCACCAGATCATATTTTTCGATAAAGGGATATGTAATAAAATCACCGTGAATCCATTTCGCCGGGTAACCCAATTTTTTATAGATGTTTTCTGCTTCTGTGATGAGCTGTTCTGAAAGGTCAATGCCCGTATAGGAGCTGCCCTCCGGCAGTAATGGCAGCATCTGCAGTCCCACAGCGCCATATCCGCATCCACAGTCCAGAACTCGCACCGGTGTTTTGATTTTCCAAACACGCTCGATCAAAAATTGAAAATAGTCCTTATTCCATAATCTGCTCCTCGTCCGTTTCAGATACTCCATTCGCTCACTCCAGTAGCCAGATAAGCCTGTTCCTGATGGCTCATAAGCATCATCCGGCAAAGATTTGAGCCCCAGCAGTTCGTCAACCGATACCTCAAAAAATTCCGCTAGCGCCGGCAGCAGCCCAATATCTGGAAGTGCTGCTCCCGTCTCCCATTTGCTCACAGACTGAGGGGTCACGCCAATTGCCCCGGCCAGCATTTTCTGGCTGATCCCCTTTTGTTTTCGCAGCGTGCCAATCCGCATCTGTATCGCTTTCATTTTATCTCCCCTTTCAGCTTTATTCTAACACGAATACTGCATCAAATCGAGCAACGGTAAAGGGCCATTTATTCACGCAGCGGTTGTCTTACCCCTATGATTCCCAGCCTGCTTTTCAAGCTGCCTTTTAAAAATTGTCCGGAATAAGAACCGCACCAGCGGCCCGCAGAAAAAATCTGCCAGCAGAGGGCCATTGGAAAATTGATGACAATGGTCTCCAGCCAGACGGCCAGAAACTGTACACACGGGCGCTTAAAAATCAGGGTCGCCCAAAAGCTCATCACCGGACACATCACATCAGGCAGTCGGTCACCGCCGCCTGGACGCTAATGCCTTATCCTCGCCTGGCGTTACCATTTTAAAGGCGATTTTGGGGGCGATCCGCTCCATGAAAAAATACCCATCACAAAACAAACGGACACCATGATCCGCATTTCTGAAAAGGCCGTAAAAAAGCCTGCATTGGTCATTCCTCCCATGCGCAGCCTCGTAATGGCCAGCACCATAAAAAGGGCCATTAAAACCGCATAAACGATCTCCTGTAATTTTGTCCTTGGCATCATATCACTTCTTATTTTCAGAAAAATAAAAAAAGCGAGCCGTGGTGTCAACTGGACTTATGTGATGTGCACTACTCGCTAATCTGGACTTTATTATAACACTTGGTTTTTAATTTTTCTAAAATGACCTGCCGTATTCTTTTTTAAATTTCCAGACCTATGCTCAAAAGACTCAAAACACTTCGCGCTGGAGGTTTTGAGTCTTTTGAGCATAGATTTTATATAGCAAACAAAGATTTAGGGTAAAACTTCAAAATCAATGTTTCCTCGGCAAATGAAAACTATATTTTACTTAGTCTGTCCATACGTTGTATTCACCGTGTTAACGCACACGCCACTCTTCTTAAGATCATTCCTGATCTTATCTGGAATCTGGTCATCGGTGTAAAGGGCATGAATACTGGTACTGGGAAGAAGCGCCATAACACCGTGGTTTACAAATTTTTCCGATTCCGTCAGTACAATCGTCTTTTTAGCCTGGCCGGCCATGGTACGGATGGATTCAACACGCATAATGTCGCTGGCAGTAAAATACCCGTCTGGCGTAAAGCCATCAACACCTGTATAGAACTTATCCACATAGAAGTTCTTTGCCGCCTGCACCATGATGGGTCCTACCGTTACCATTGGTTCCATCTGTATTTCGCCGCCCAGCAAAATAACATGGTTCCCCAAGGCTGGCCGTATGTGGTCTGCAATATAGATCGAGTTGGTAATAATCGTCACATCCTTTGAGGCCTTGACAATTTCCTCAGCTAAAAGAGTGCAGCAGGAGCCAGACTCAATCATAACGGTCTCACCATTTTTGATCTCCTTCACAGCTTCCTCTGCAATGGACAGCTTCTCCCTGTGGTGATAGGCAAGACGGTTTGTCACATCATTTTCACGATCCAGCTCTGCAATCCCCTGAAGCCGCCGAATAAGTTGCTTCGATTCTAACGCGTCTAGATCTTTCCGAATGGTAACCTGGGACACTCCCAGTATTTCCGCAAGCTTTGCCACCTCAACCCTGCCGTTTTCCGAAATAAGAGCAAGTATTTGAAACTGCCTTTCTGTCATTCCTGCACCTCCAAAGTTTCTATGCTTTTAAATAGAACTAATTAATAGCAATTACTAAAAAATGAACACTTTCTTAAATTTAACATTAATTAACATTTTTTACAACTGCAATCAAATAAATTTGAATTAATTATGATTTTTTTTCATGATATTGAAGGCTACTGGCCAGAATCAAATGTTTTATGGGCCTATTCGTCTATTACCATCACATGGCATTTTCTATCGCGCACCCGGTTGTGATCCCAGTCAATTAATGTAGATATACCCCGCAGAACCAGTGAGCATGGTTCCATTTTCTACAATAAAGGTTTCACTTGCGCCAAATAAGAAGCCTCTTATATAGGCATCCCCGTTAGTGCAATAAAAGGAATCGACAGGGCTTCTGCCAAATTATGAGGGATCTCAAAATCCAGCTTTGTTGTTTCGGCACTCTTGTAGACACCGTAAGCGGTCCCAATGGACACCGCTAAAGAGTCAACAGCAGTCATTTCATAAAAGGCTTCCGCCAGAAGCATCCGAGCAGCCCTGACTCATATAGCCAATTTCTATTTCCATTGTCATATTATGGGCATAGGCATAATTCACCAGGTCTCTGGTTTTACGTACATGTTCGTCAAAATTTTATTGCTGACCTCTATAAAAAATGCTTTTATTCAGCCGAATGGTGATATTTGTCTACAATAACTGCATTCTGTTTGAAATTAGATTTCAGGGATGGATACAAATTCTTATAAATTTGATAGTATTCATTATAAAGAGCAACCTGCTTTACATTAGGCTCTGTCACAGAAGTTACCTTTAAAATAGCATCACATGCCTCTTGAATATTCTTGAAATAACCTGCTCCAACCGCACCTAAAATGGCAGCACCAGCTCCGGGTCCCTCTTCCATATTCATGGTAACAACACTGGCGTTATAAATATCTGCCTGCATCTGGCGCCAAAGTGGACTCTTAGCACCGCCGCCCGAGGCAACGACTTTTTTAACATCCAATCCACATTCGCGAAACAGCTCCACTGTATCGCGCAGGGAATAGGTCACACCCTCCATCACACTCCGGCAAATTTCCTGAATACCATGCCGTTGAGAAAGCCCAAACCACACTGCCCTTGCGTGCTCATCATTATTGGGGGTTTTGTCACCATTTAAGTATGGCAGAAAAATCAGCCCATCACTTCCTGCTGCTGCCCCCTGGGCCAGCCTTGTCATATAATCGTAGACATCACTTCCTGCTGCTGCCATGGCTGCTTTTTTATCTGGAAATATGTTATCCCTCAGCCACTTAAAGGAAGCCCCGCTGGTAAGCGCCAGCCCTAAAAAGCACCACTTATCCGGAACAGCATGTGCCATACTGAAAGTTCCGCACTCCTGGTCAATCATAAAGGGCTTGTCCACTGATCCGAATACTACGCCGGAGGTCCCAATGGATGAGCCGATGACACCATTGTCTACGATCCCTGTCCCACCACCCCATGCGGGCTGACCTCCCGCACCAGCCGCCACCGGAATGCCCGGGTTCAGGCCCCAGTCCTTTGCAACTTCAGTACGTAGCTGTCCAACAATTTCATAGGACTCAACCAAACGCTCTGGCAAAATTTCCTTTGGAATACCCGTTGCCTGAAGCATACGCTCGGACCAACAACGGTTCGGTACATCCATTAAAAATGTCAGGGATGCATCACTTACCTCGGTGGCAATCTCACCTGTCATTAAAAACCTTAGAAAGTCCTTTGTGAACATGACCTTTGCAGTCTTCTCATAATCTTGTGGACGGTGCTTTTTAATCCAGAGAATCTTTGGTGCCCAATAGCTGTTCAAACAATGATTCGAGGTGATTTCCAAAGCCTCCTGATCTGAAATAAGCTGTCTTATTTCCTCGACCTCCTCATTGGCTCTTTGATCAAGCCAGATCATACAGTTTCCAATGGGCTTTCCCTCCTTATCCACCATGACATTCCCCTGCATCTGTCCTGAAAAACCAATACTGACAATCTCTTTTCCACAACCGCTACCTTCAACGGCTTCCCTCACTGCACCATCGCAGGCCCGCCACCAGTCCATTGGATCCTGTTCAGCCCAGCCAGGATTTTCACTGATTACATCACATTCCTGATAGCCAATACTTTTGAGTTCGCCATTTTCATCAACAATGACAGCCTTTACCCCACTTGTACCAGCGTCAATTCCTAAAAAACAATGCATCATTCTACCCCACTTTCTGTTGCCCCTGATTAATCATAAGGATTGTGCATGGATCTGCTTTTATTTTTTGCATTTTTCTACTGTAGTCCTTCTTTAAATATAATCTAAAATTTGATTTAATAAAAACTCCTTCAAAACTATATATTACTTTTAAAGCTACATTCCAACGCTTCCATTAGTTTTAATCTAAAACACAAATTAGATTCATACATAACTATTATTTCTTTCAAACGAAGGCAATAACTATTTTATTCATTATTATAGCATCTTTTATCGCTTTGTCAATTTATTTAACGCGAAACTTTAATGAACTTTTAAAACAAAAAAATTCTCATAAATATTTCTAAATATTTATGAGAATCATACACAAAAACCCGCTTTCTCAAAGTACCTATATTTCGCCGAATATTCCCATTTCAAAATGACTGTCGGCATAACGGTGTCAGTCACCTCTCAGGATGCTCTCCTTAAAACAACTTGTGTTCCAATCAGACTCCCTGCTTTTATTGCATTATTCACACTCTGGGACAGCTATAAACCTTCTGGGTTGTTAGGATGGCAAATTAAATCGCTGGCATACAGAACCCGATTCCAATCACAGTAACAGCTCACATGGATTTCTTGTGTTTTTGTCCCTGATCACATAGATGATATTTCGATTATTTTCGATGTCAACATCACTTCCAACGTTTAGTCCATATGCTCAAAAGACTCAAAACCTGATTTTTCACAGGTTTTGAGTCTTTTGAGCATGCCCATAGAAAATCAAAATTAATTTAACACATAAAAAACCCCGGCATAGAATCCGGGGTTTTGTGATTTCGATAATATTATCTCTTGGGTAATTACAAACAGCTAAAAACCGCTATTTTAAAGGATTCTGCTAAAAGATTGCTGGTTATTTTACAATAGTTTACAAAACGTTCCAGATTTATTTCCCAAAACATCACCCGTTTTTTATTCATAAATAGGTAGAAAACTTCATAAAGACCTCTATTTCTTAGACCTTCTTTGGCTATTTTTTACGACTTTAACGAACATCTTAAGTTAACGCAAAAAAAAGCACGACAACATCCGTGCTCGATGAATCCCTATACTATTATAGTAGCTTAGCTGATGTGGTTTACTTTCTTCTTAAATTCCCGTACAACTTCCTCAACCGTCAACCCCTGGAGTCGATCCTGCGTTTGCTGGATAATGCCATTCACAACCCCATTCTTGTAGAACACATCCAAATAGTAACCTTTGTACTCTTGTGCGATTTTCATTATTATCCTCCATACAAGAAAACACCAAAACAATAAAAGCCCCCGATTCGACTAGGGGCTAAAATACACCATGAAAAATTTATGTTGATACGGTTTTTAGTTTTGTATTTTTATCTGTTGCTCTTTAATTAATGGATAAGAGACAATACTTTGACTGTCGAGGTTTTCATTATGCATGTCTACGCCTGTTATTTGGCTATTTTCGTAAGTTTTATAGTAATAGACTCCCTTATCAACATTGCAACAAGAGCTATAAATAGTTATTTCATACGTATCTTCAGCTAAACGAACACATCCGCGTTCTTGATTGACTGAACCAAGTATGTGAAAAAACTGACTAATGCTTTCAGATTCAGAAGTTCCAGAGACGGAATTTAGTTTAGTAAATACTGCTTTTACAAAACGAGAGGATGAAGAAAGGTCTCCAGGAATCCCAATCCCCCCCATACCACGGCTATAAACATCTAAAGCTATTGCACTTGAAAAACGATTTTCGGGTATTTCTCTGGTGGCATTCACATAATTATTTAGGTTGAAGATCTGAATATCAAAAGTTGGGTTATTGGTTAAAATTCCTACAGGGTTATCATATATTTTCATCCCTTCTTTTACAGATTCCACAGTTATCGATTCGTTCCGGTCCGATATCATCCAGTGCAAGGGTGAAAGCGGTAATTTTTCACTAAAATTGATATTGATAAGATTGATCCTACCAAGGAGTTCTTTTACCTCTTTAATGGTAGAGCACTGCCCTAAAATCCAGGGAATAAACTCGAATGGGGTTACATTATCTTTTCCCTCTGCTTCTTGTTTATAGTCCGCATTTTCTGGAAAATTCAATCCTGCCATGCTTAGTCCCTTTTCGTTGGTGGCATCATAATACAGCGGATAATTATCCACAACGAAGGCCGTACCAATCATAGCATAATGAGATTCCAGTGCTTTTACCTTTCTGAACTGAAACGGATAATTTCGTGGTGTTACTGTTACCGTTTCATTATAGGAGAATTCCAAATCAAGATTACGACCAAAATAATGATCTTTTGTTGTGTATGTCGCTGCCGTACACATTTTAGCACCTCCGTTTTATATGGATTTCAATTATACAATACCCAGAATCTTACTGTCTTAACCGCACATAAATTTAAAAAAACAAAAAACTCCCGATCCAAAAGACCGGGAACTCTAAAAAAGGAAAAGTTAATGGGGAGAGTAATTTGTATTTTAAAAAGTAAGAGGTATGTGTGTTCGTGATTATTTATACCCTCGCTGAGCGGATTTTAAACCATCAAAAAAACCGCCTTAACCAATTCGTTAAAGGCGATTTTTCATCCAATAGACATTGGATATCTCCGAATTGTTTTTCAAGCCAAATTGTGCTATAATCTCACTCACAGGGGCATCCGGCCCTTGTGGCACTGGCACGGTCAAATCCAGTCCCAGAAATGGGGTGAGGCTTATGGATAGTAACCAATTGATCTTGGTTTTAATCCTGATCGGGTTCATTCTGGAGCTCATTAAAAATGGAAAAGACCGCTAGCCCTTCCACAGAATAGCGGTCTACTCTCATGTTGTATTGGGGCGGACCGTTGCCGGTGTCCCTGTTTCTTTTTCTATTATACCACATTTCCATCAAAATTCCTTAAGTTTTAAGCTTTTCACAAAAACAAAAAAGGCCGCCCTTCAAAATGGAGGACGGCCAAAACGGAATAGAAATGAAAAAAGATTCCGTTTATCTCTTTATTTATGTAAAAAATACAACACAAACCTTTAAAACAGCTTAAAAGTATAAATAAATTATCCAAATAGCAGCACAAAGATCTGTTCCCCGACAATCTCATTCACGGTTAACCCGCTACTTTTTGGAAGTCTTTGTCCGCCTGAAACCGCTCAGCTCGCCGGCTCCTCCTCCGTTCCAGCCCCGTTGAAATATTATCTTATAAAGATCATCTCTATTTGCATTATAGACCTTTTGTTTTGCAACAAAAAACTCCTGATCCAAAGACCGGGAGTTTTCAAAAAAAGGAAAAGTTGAGATGAAAATTATCCTAATAGGAGGTAGATGATCTCAGAAAATATTTTACCCATTAAGAGACGTTTTAAACCATCAAAAAACCGCCTCGACCAATTAAAAAGAAAAAGTAACCGCTGTTTACTTATCTTTAGAATCCTTTTTAGTTAAAATAGTGGGGGCCGCTCACAGAGACTGACATTATTCCGACAAAAAGCTCTGTAACGCACCCACATATTCGCCCCCACTATCCTTTTTATTATACAAAAACATGAAAAAAATCTCAAGTATGCTCGGCAACACTTATAAGAAAATTATGATCAGAATTAGCAATACCTCAACTTCCTAAAATTTACACAAAATTCTTTCGTCCAACCAAACGATATCCTTCTTAATGACCGGACATGCCTGTTCCTCATCGATGTAAAAATACCCAAATAATATTCTTTATACTCTACTTATCTTTTTCATCTTTTATCCCTTGTATTTCTTTATACAGCAAAAAGCTCGCGAACCTTGAATCGCGAGCTTTTTGTAAGGAAAGTAAATAAAATGAAACTGAAGTGGATGTTTCTGTGTTTTGATGATTGTCAACTCTCAAAATATTAAAAGGGGACTGGATCCCTCTTCCTTTTCCCCTTTAGAGAGGGACCCAATAATCTGATGCAAAGATGTGAAGGAGACATCATTTTCTGTATAATACGTGATCTCCCTTAAATCTATCTTAAATCCCTAAAAATATTTTTAGTGCCTATAAACATATACTTAGAATCTCTATAACGAATGTTTCATCTTTTCTTTTTTATTCATTTTTATCGGGCTAACTTGAGTCTTTATCTAAAATGTTACAGCGTAACTTTTACAAGAATGATAAAACGTCTTTGAACCTCCGCTTCCAGACCACGATGCCTTTATCTTATAACGCAAACGCTTTAATCCCTCAAAACAAAACCCCTGGTTAAATCAATCCCAGGGGTTTTGCCTATGAAAAGAGGATATATGCTATGGAAGCCCGAATTCTCCTTCATTCAGGCTTATTAGGAGATTTTAAAAAATAGCACTCTACAAAACAACGGTGTCTCTTTACAGGTATTATACAATCATCACAAACGAATGCTCATCCTGTTTTAAAAAGCGTTCCAAACAAAAGGTTGCGTTGTTTTTTCATTCTCCAAACAAAAGGCTGTATTTGGGCGAACCATTGCCAATATCTTTTTTATATTACTCTACATTTCCACAAAATATCCCTAAGGTATAAGGTTTTTCTAAAGAAGAACATCCGCCCCAAAACAGCCGCCCCGAAAGGCAACATGAAAGGAAAAAAATAGAAAAGATAAAGATTATGTGTATCTTTATGCAAAGAGTACAACACAAACCTTTAAAACAGCTTAAAAGTATAAATGTATCATCCAAATAGCAGTGCAAAGGTCTGTTCTCCGACAATCCCATCCACTGTTAATCCTCTACTGGCCTGGAAGTCCATGACCGCCTGGAACAACTGCGGGCCTGGGATGCTGTCGAACTCGCCATAATAGAAACCCAGCTCCGCCAGGCGTTTTTCGTAGGCCAGAATCTGGTCTTCCGCCGGAGCCTGGGTCTGATCGCCAAAAAAGCCATCTTCTGGCACACCATATGCGCGCTGTCCATTCATGACGCCGAGCTTTGTCTCTTTACCGTCCAGGTTGTCAATGGGCGCTCCGGGGTTATAGTTGCAGATATTCATCCAATACTGAATGGTATCCACGCCCCAGGGGGCGGTTCTTGGGCCGCTTGGGGTTGGCTGTGGTTGTGGCGTTACGCCCGTTCCACCGCCCGCGTAAGCATCCCAGGCGGCGTGATCGCCGTAAAAGACGTTTAAGTCCAAACGGTCACCCCAGCCCGCTAAACGTCCACCGGAAGTGTACTGGAGCATCGCCGCATCGCTCCAATAATGGATCGGATACATGGGCGCTTCCGG
>OAWD01001083.1_pt1 | contig 13140 bp, 5 predicted proteins | sample 1495361 | NCBI WGS metagenome assembly OAWD01 (sample SAMEA2580130, study PRJEB22360) | human gut metagenome | biome: human gut; feature: human-associated habitat; material: faeces | place: Denmark | collected 2008/2010 | reverse complement strand
TAAAGTGACCGCTGTGGCCCCAGGAACCGCCAGCATTACGGCAACCACTGAGGACGGGGGATTCACCGCTTCCGCAGATGTAACGGTAAAAGCAGATATCGTCAAAGCCTTAGCTGTCGCGGCAGCGCCGACCAAGGTGGATTACCTTCAGGGCGACGCCATCGATTTAACCGGCGGTAAATTAACGGTGACCTATGAACAGGCAGGCGATGTCGAAATGGATATGACCCAGGCCACCGCCATTGTGGACATGAACCAGGTCGGCGAAGCCGTACCGGTCGCCATTGAATTTGGCGGACAGAAGCTGGAAAACGCTTTTACCATCAACATTAAAGCAGCCACGGTTACCGCGTTGGAACTGATCCAGGCACCGACTGGAAAAACCACCGTTGGCGATGCAATGCCAAACCTGGAAGGCGGCATGATGAAAGCCACCATCAATGATGGCGAAGCCGTCCGTGAGCTGCCATTATCCGACGCTGAAATCACCGGCTATGACAAAACAAAAGCCGGCGAACAGACCTTAACCGCAACCTATGGCGGCAAGTCCATTGAATTTAAAATTACCGTTTCTGAGGCTTCAGCAGGCGGCGGCGGAACCATTGACGGCAATACCGATGGCAAAACCCCATCCAACGTCAAAAATCCAGTAACCGGCTTAAACTTCTCTCAGGATGCGGTCAATGGTTTTGGTTTCCTGACAACCGGTTTAGCCATTTTAGTGGTTTCCGGCATCAAGGTTTTCCGTATGAGAAGAAAAATGCAGTAATCCCTTATAGGGTGAACACAAAAGAATACGAACAAATCATCGTTTAATTATTACACACACAAATCATTTAAGCACACCGGAAAGAAGCGCGATCTTCTTTTCAGCACACAAAAAAACACGAAATTCTAAGACAAAAAGCATTTAACACAATTGGGCGGACGTTGGATTTTGCAGCCAATCTGGAAAAGCAAAACGAGCGCCCGCCCTTATTGCATATGAGATTGGACAGTAAAAGGAGAAATCATCCATGAAGAAAAAAATGAGAACAAAAGAAATACCGCAAAAAGTTGCGGCAGGCGTCATGTCCGGCGTGATGCTCTTGAGCTCTACCGGCGCGACGGCATTGGCGCAGGAGATCCAGGGAACCGAGCTTTTTAAGGGGGATGATGCAAAGCAGACCGCAAAAGGCATTGTAAAGACGGCGGCGCAAAGCGCCCCAACCCTTGCGAGCCGTACGGACACCACGGTCACCCTGAACAGTGAAGCAGAGTTATATTACGCGTATACAGAAGCGAATAAAGCACCATCCGCGTACACCTGGACCAAGGCAAGCGGCGACACCGTCACCATCAGCGGCCTGACAGCAGGCACCTCCTATGATTTCGTCTGCGCTGCCGATAACCAGGGAACGGGGATGAGCCCTGCCAGTACAATTTATACCCTCCAGGCAGCGCCGGCAGACCCAGAAAACTGCGCGGTGGTAACGTATCCGGAGGAAACCATGACCATTAACGCAGGCTATGAAATGAATACGCAAAAGGACTTTAATGGGGATCAGGTGGCGAACGGGGCTTCGATTTCTGCTTTTATTGGCAAAAACCTTTATGTGCGCGCCGCTAAGAACGGGGAAATCCCGGCAGGGGTTGCCGCGGCATACGCCATTGACGCCCGGCCCGAAAACACCACCTCGGTGCCGGCCGACCAGATTACCCGAAGCACCACCGGTTTTCACTTTACGCCCAACCCTCAGGGCGTTTACCAGTATACCGGCGGCGGCCAGACCACGCCAAAAACCATTGTGGGCGGGAAGGTGACAGGCCTGCAGCCCGGAACGGTTTACAGCCTCATTGATTACACCGCGGCGACCGTAAATGCTTTTAAATCCGGCACCAACACCCAGGAAATCCGTACCAAGAGCGTGGTGGCGCCAGCTACCAAGGACGGCCCGGGCCAGTCCGATCTGGCCAATACCGTCAAAGCCGACAAAACAGAAGCCGATCTTGGCGAGACCATTACCTATACCGTCACCTATGGGGAGGGCTATACGCCAAGTATGACCATTGGCGGCGATGAACGGGCCTTTGATACCGCAGCGGTAGATCCAGAGACCAAAACAGCGGTCTTTCAATACACGGTAAAAGCAGAGGACACCACGGTCAGCGCAGTGGCCCACTTTAACGCGCGCGCCGTAAAAGGCGTTGACGCCCAGGCGCCCAAAACGCTCTACGCAAACGATCCTTCGAACCAGTCTGCCCAGGCGCTGGCCGAGAGCCTGCCGAAAAAGGTGGGCGTAACCTACGATAACCAGACAAAAGGAGAAGAAGATGCGTCCTGGCAGCTGAAAAAGGAGAGCGCCTGGAACATAAAGGGGGGCGACTATACCTATGAAGCCCAGGTTGGCGAAGCCAGGGCGGCTCAGGATGTTAAGGTGCTGCCCGTGGTTGCCGCTTTTGAGCCGATCGGGGATATTAAGCTTCCAGTGAAGACCGGGGGCTATACCGCCAAGGAGCTGGGGCTTATAAGCAGCATTGAGGTGACCTATACCAGCACCGGCTTTGAAACCCAGACCGACAAAGCCGTACCGGTTGTGTGGAGCCCGGCAGTGCCGTCCGGCTTTGGCGCAAACCAGACCGATCGCGCGACTTTTACGGGTACGGTAAGCGTTCCTGAATGGGCAACGATTCCGGATCCAACATTGAGCCGGGAAGTTACCTTTGGTATTCCGGTAACGGTGAGTGGATTAGTTTTCTATGATAAGCCCTATGACGGAACCGATACTGCCAGTTGGAATGAAAATGACATTGACAAGATGAGCCTTAAGGTGAACGGAACGACCTTACAAGGATACGCCTTGAAAAAAGATGGCAGTGCGACGATCCATCTGGACAGCCCCAACGTGGGCAAACGCACCATCGCAGGCGTCTCCGGCATTACCATCGCAGGCCCGGAGGCAGATCAATACGTTCTGGATTTCAGCGGCATGACCGCCACCATCACCAAGCAGACCAACGTCACAGCCCCGGACGCGGTGACGGTAGCATCCGACAGTGTCACCGATACCAGCGCAGCCGTCAGCGTGACAAATCCGGCTGAGGGCTATCTGTTGGAATACGCCAGCGCCGAAGCGGGTCAGCAGCCCACGATCTGGCAGACAAGCGGCACCTTTACCGGCTTAAAACCCGGCACCGCGTATGACTTCTATGCCCGCTACGCCGAAACCAGCAATAACGCCGCGTCTGAGGCGACAAAGCCAGCCACACCCACCAAAACCAACGCCCAGGTTGCAGCGCCCACCAAGGCAGGCGCTGGGAAACAGGACCCGGCATGTACCATCACCGCCAATGTCAAACACGCCGCCAAAGGCGAGACGGTCACTTATACGGTGAAGCCGTCTGAAAATTTCAGCGTTGATGAAAACACCAGCCTGAAAATCAACGGCCAGACCGTACAGATGACAGCGAGCGGCCAACCGGATGAGAAGGGGCTTCAAACCTATACGGCGCAATACACCGTTACAGAGGACGATACGGTCATCCAGGCCGAAGCAACCTTTAACAAACGGGCGGTTAAAAAAGTTACAGCCCCCGACCCCATCACCAAGAACGCCAACGACCCAATTAACGCCAGTCAGCAGGCCCTGGAGCAGAGCCTGCCCCAGACCCTTGAAGTTACGTATGACAATGGGGTAACGGGACAGGAGCTTGTACAGTGGGCTAAAAAGAGTGAAAGTCCAGACTGGGACGCTAAAGGGAAGACTTATACCTATACCGGCACCTTGTTCAGTGATAAGAGCAAGACAGCCGAAATAACGGTCACGATCAATCCAGTAAAGGCCACCATCCCCCCCATTCCAGAAAAGACCATCGCCATCCGTGAAAAGGCCTACACCATGGAAGAGCTGGGACTGGGCAGTACCCTTAGGGTCACCTTTAATGAAGGCGTTGACGCCATGGACTGCCCAGTGAGCTGGGACCCGAATACGCCTGGGGATTTCGGAACCAAAGCCAATGATAAAAAAACGATGTACTTTACCGGAACGGTCACCTTGCCGGCCTGGGCCACATCGCTAAATCCAGGAGAATTGGTTACCGCAACCGTAAAAACCGCGACACCACTGACGGTAACGGGCATTACCGTTGCCGATAAGCCCTATGACGGCACAACGGAGGCGGCCCTGGTCTTAGACGGCGCCCAATTGGCAGGCGTTCCTGAAGCAGATAAAGCGAATGTAAGTTTTAATAAAGACGCATCGTTCACCGCCAAATTCGACAATGCCAACGTGGGCACCGATAAAAAAGTGACGGTGACCGGCGACGCCCTGACCGGTGCAAACGCGGCGAACTACATCATTGACTGGAGCGCCTGTGACATTAAAGGCGATATTACCAAGGCAACCGGCATTACCGCACCGGCCGCGCCGGAAGTGGACGCCGATCAAACCACCTCCACCAGCGTGACCCTGAAGGAGGTAACCATAACCGATTCTACCGCTGTGGCGGCAGGGGCCAGAGTACAGTACAGTAAGGATCAGGTAAACTGGCAGCAAAGTCCGGTTTTCACCGGGCTGGAGCCCGGCACGGCCTACGCCTTTTACGCCCGTGTGGGCGCCACCGGCAATACCGAAGCGTCGGCTTCGTCCGCTGCCAGCCCGACCATCACCACCAAGGTGGCCGTTGTGGCGCCGGTTCTGGGCGTTGACGGCGACTGCACAGCCGGCCAGGCGTGTAAGGTAGAGCTCTACGACGCCGAGAACAAAAAAATCAATGACCTGCTGGAGGCCGACGCGGGAACCAAGGTCACCTACAAAATCACCTACTGCGACAGCCATACCATGCACTTTACCTTTAAAGGCAATGAACTGGCGCTTTCGACAACGACAGATGGCATGCGCAAAGCCGCCGATGAAAAACGCACCTGGTACTATGACTATAAGATCCATCCAGGCGATACGACCGTGACCGCCTCGGCGGAAGCTGTCCCGAAAACCGTTGAAAACTCCGCGGCCGCTCCGATTGCCATGGCCGCCAACGATGCGCGCAACCAGAGCCCAGAGGAACTTTTGAAAAGCCTGCCCAAAACCATTCAGTTCCAGTATGACAACGAAACCGAAGGCACCGACCGGGTGGAAAACTGGAAGCTGAAAAGCGGAGCGTGGGCGCTTAAGGGGGCGGACCTGACCTATGAAGGCACCCTCAAAAACCATCCAAAGACCAAAGTGACCCAGTCGGTGACCGTGAAGCCTGTGAAGGCCACTGTTGAAACAGCCGTGGGCGCCATCACCCTCAAAGAACGGCCCCAGGGCTATACCCTGGCCGATCTGGAAGGCGAAGGGCTGCCCATGACGGCCAGCATCGGCTATGACAGCTACGTGGACCCGGCCGATAAAACAACGGCCATCACATGGCAGCTGCCCGAGGACTTTGGGAAAACATCCGGCGCTGTGGACATCACCGGCAGTGTGCAGCTGCCCGAATGGGCAACCGCAGCCACGGCCGAAGTCCTCTCAGCGCATTTTGAGATCACCGCCCGACCCCAGGTAAAACTGGCGATTCTGGCAGAGGATGTTACCAAAACCTACGACGGCAGCGCCGTCATGGAAAACGTGCCGGTTAAACTGGATCCTGCCAGCCTTGATGCGGCGCACAAAGACGTTGCGTTGTCCGCAGAGACCGCCACCATCCGTTTCCAGACGCCAAATGTGGGCACAGGCCTGACCTACACCGTGGAAGGCCTGACCCTGACCGGCGCCGACGCCGACTGGTACGCCCTTGGCGCTACCTATAAAAATGGTGTCATTGTAAAAGCCGCCGTGGCCGCCCCGGCAGCGCCAGAGGCGGACAGCATCAGCCTGAACAGCATTGCGCTGAAACCCGTTGTCCTGGAAGGCGCCGCCAAGGCTGCCGGCGCCAAGGTGGTCTACCAGATTTCAACCAATAATGGTACAACCTATACGGATAATCCGGCGGATAAATACAGCCCGGTCTTCAAAAACCTTGAGTCTGGAAAGGCCTACAGCTTCAGAGTAAGTGTGGAAGCCACTGCCAACACAGAGGCGTCCGAAGCCAGCGCGGGATTAACCATCCGGACAAAGTTTAACCCAGTGGCGCCCATCATCGCCAAGACCTCCCCCTGCGAAGGCGGCGAATGCAAGGTCGATATGGCTGACGCCCAGGGCGCTCCCATTACAGACAAAAGTGAAGTGGGCACCGGGGACGTCATTTACTACACCATCACGAGCTGTGACAACCATACGCCAGGCAAGCTGCTCATTAACAGTAAAACCGAAGTGCCCTTATCCGGCACCGGCAAAGTGCGCACCGGCTTCTATACCGTCACCGCCCAGGACAGCCAGCTAATTTCACAGGTGACCTTTAATGACCGTCAGGCCGTGCGTGTGGAATCACCAGAGCCCATTGAAATGTATGCCAATGATGCGCGCAACCAAAGCGCTGAAAGTCTGGCAGACAGCTTGTCCAAGGAAGTGGCCGTGGTCTATGACAACGGCACCCGGGGCACCGAAACCATCCGCCAATGGAATCCCTCCGGCACGGCCTGGAACCCCAGAGGCGGAAGCTACACCTATGTGGCGGAAGTCGGCGGAGACAGACCGTTTTTCACCCTGCAGAATGTGACGGTGAAACCGGTCAACGCAGTCTATGAACCCTTTGCGGATACCACCCTGACCGTTCGTGAGCAACCCTATGCCAAAGAAGAGCTGGGGCTCAGCGATACCCTTGCGGTCACCTACACCTCCGAAGACGGTGTGGTCAAGGAAACCCGGGACGAACCCCTTGTCTGGACGCCAGAAGTCCCAGGCGATTTCGGCACCACCGAAACCACCCAGACCTTTACCGCCAGACTGGCGCTGCCAGCCTATGCGGGCGGCGATAAAGCGCTGAGCAAGACCATTCGTGTGAGCGAAAAAAGCCCGCTGGTCATCAAAGGTGTAAAAGCTGAGGATAAGGTATACGATGGCACCACCGACGCAGCGCTGGATTTCAGCCAGGCCACCTTTACCGGGGATCCAGGCTTTGGCAGCTATACCGTGGACTGGGAGCAGGCCACCGGAGCCTTTGAGGACGCCAACGCCGGCGACAATAAAAAAGTGACAGTGGAAGGCATTGTGCTTTCGGGTAAAGATGCGGACCATTATATTTTAAGCGTTGAGCAGGTGAGCGCGAACATTCAAAAAGCCGAAATTAAAGGCGTGGTTTTTGAAAGTGCGAGATTCCCGGAAGATGGAAACCCGCACAGCCTGGAAGCCGTTTACCCAGAGGGCTGTGGGATTACAGGCGTGAGCTATACCTATGAAAAGGACGGCGTGAAAACCACCGAAGCCCCAAAAGAAGCGGGCGTTTACAAGGTGACCGCCACCTTTACCGTGGACGATAACCATCAGGCCCTTGCGCCCATGACGGCCACCATGACCATTGGCGAAGCCGGCGGAACCGTTGAGGAGGCCGTGGTGGAAGGCGTGCCCGAAGGCGTGACCGGCTGCACCGTGACCGCGGATAAAGACCATGTCACCGAGGCCGGAGAAACCGTCACCTATACCCTGACCCGGAACAGAGAACGAAAATCCTACGTGCCGGCAGTCCTGACCGTTAACGGCCAGACCCTGCCGCTGACCTATGATCAAGAAAGCGGACAGTTTAAAGCCGCCTATGTGGCGGAAGATCCAACCATTCCCATTGCGGCCGCGGTTCAGTATGTCCTCCTTGGGAGCTTCAGCGGTGACGATACCATCAATATCATCGACGCCCAGCAGCTGGCTCAGACTGCAGCGGCTGGAGAAACCCCGTCCGAGCGCCAAAAAGCCGCTGGCGATGTGAACTTTGATGGAAAAGTCAATATCATTGACGCCCAGCAGATCGCGCAGTACACGGCGGATCCTGAAAAACAGTTTTAAAAGCCAAAAAGCTGCCGATGCGCTTTAAGCAGCATCGGCAGCGGCTTCTGTAAAAGGCCAGGGCGTCAGGAAAGAGAGGTGTGAGATGTTAAACGGTTTACTGGGGATGCTGGCATCCGGCTTTGCCGGAGCTGGGCTGGCCATCCATCAAAATTTAAAGAGAAGAGGTGAAAACAGAAGGTACAGGCTTGTAACCGGACAGTTTACTTTGTTGGCGGGCGCTTTTGGTGTATACGTTTCCCTTGAGGGGATCGGGGCGTTTCTGTTAAGCCTGGTCAGCTTTGTGACCGCATTGGCTATCATGTGCTGTATGTGTGCCGCAGGAGCGGCGGCTGAAAATGAACGATTAAAAGAAAATCAGGAGGATTAGAAAATGTTAAAGAAAATCTGCAGCGTACTCGTTACCGCCAGTCTGGTGTTTAGCCAGACCGCGGCTTTCGCTCAAACTCAAAACACAGCAGAAACACCCGGCTCTGTAACGGTGAAAGAAAACGGCCAGAATGAACAAAAGCGTTATGTAGCCTACGGCGGCCACCTGTGGCAAGTGGTTGAACAGGTGGATGGACGTCTGCTCCTGTGCACCGATCCGGCCATTGATAAAAAGCTGGAAATGGATCAGGCACTGATCGAAAAAGACGCGGAAGCGCAGTATCAGTTTTTGAATCAGGATTTTTTAGAGAGCTTCAATGCGGTTGAAAAAGCCCATTTAGACAAGGTAACGCTCCAAAAGAAAACCACAGAGGATGCCCAAAAAGCCCGCGGGGCAAAAGCCGTAAAAGTGTTTTTGCCAAACGACGATACCGTTGAAATTTTGGATGCAGACGTCCAAAAAGCCCTTGAGAAATTTAAAGCCGGGCAAAAAACAGAAGCGCCGGAGGCGGCTCCTGTACCGAGCGTAGCGATACCAGAAGCACTGGAAGAAGCCCCCGCGCCCAGTGTGGCGACGCCCGAAGCGCCGGAGCCAGCCCCTGCGCCAGGTGTTGAGCCTCCGAAAGTGAATCAACCAGAAGAAACAGAAGAAGCGATTCTGGGTGATGTGAACGCGGATCTGAAAGTGAATATTTTAGACGCCCAGCAGATTGCCAAAGACAGCACATCGGATAAAGAAATGGGCGGAATCCCAGAACAGACAGGCGATGTGAACGGCGATGCGCAGGTCAATATTATTGATGCTCAGCAGATCGCGCAAAATGCCGTTGAGCCGTTGGATGAAGGCATGGGCACAAAAAAAATGGTCTCGGCACGCGCGGCGTCTGTCATGAAGTCGAGCGCCTTGGAATCCCAGCATTTTGCTGCCCCAGACACCCGTCCCGAAGGACTGGCGTTTGGGATTCTGGTCAATCCAGAGGGGCTGGAGCAGAGCGGCGCCGGAACAAAGGAGGACCCCTATACTTTTTCTGAAAAAAAAGCAGCGCCCACACCCGCAGTTCCGAACAAGGTGCCTGAGCAGCCCGAAGTTTCTGAAGCACCCGAAACTACATTGCCTTTTACGCCTTTTAGTAAGGAAGAACTGGAAAACCCTCGTCTGAATAACGTCGAGCAAGCTTTTGACCAGCTTTCAACCGCCGGCTATAAAACCCGCGAACCCTCTGCCGCCGGCTTTCCAAGCGATTTGATCACCACCACGAAAAACCACATCCAGGGTCTGGGCTATTATGGCGATTATACCATTATCAATGTGAACGGCGATGGCAGCCCGGGCAAAATTTTTATTTACGATCAGGGAGGAATGGTTCAAACCTTAGTGCCGCCTCAGACAAAGAGCTTTCATACCTCCGGCATGCAGGTAGTGGGCGATATGCTGATCATGATGAATGGACTTCACGGTGACCCGGATTCCTATATCTTGATGGTTGACTTGAGACCTTTAAAAGAAGGCCAGGAAGCAGTGATGCTGCCAAGAGAGACGGGTCCGTCAATGACGGGCGCCTGCGTGGGGGCCACCAATTACACCGCTGCGGATGGAACCGAAAGGCTTATCCTGATCGGTGTGCGGAACCAATGCTTTGAATCGGTGATTCCTGAAGACGGTGTGAGCTTTAACTGGGTTGAGCGGCAATATGATGGGCCGAATCTGAAAGAAAACCAGAATATTGCCCTGGTGACCGATGTTAACAATCAGGTTTATCTGGTTGCCTTTGCCAGCGAAGCATCCCAGCAGGGGAGCATTACGGATTTAATTGATACCAATGGATTTGACGGGCTCAATTTCGATGACCGTCTGGAACTGTATAAAGTGGATGTCCATTCCAACCCCAACGGGATAAAAGTCGAATTTTTAAAGCGGAAAGATGTGCAGGCCTATGATGATGACATGCTTGTTTTTGGAAGTCATTTCCGCTATGGCGCGACCTTGACGGTTGACAGTCCGGAAGGTTTTTCGGTGCATACGACACGGCGGGCGCCGGGTAACGCGCATTTTAATATTCTCGGGTCCCTTGGGTCAGACGTCATTTCAGCATTGTTTGGCGGCAATACGCTGCCCATCACCACCTATACGGCTGGACAAAGTTACTTTTTAGAAAATAAATCCGGGACGGTTTCTAAAATGGACGTAACCTATGTTACGAAAGAAGGCGAACAGAAAACCCAGACAACCAACAATGTCGCGCTTGGTGAAAATCAGGATATTCGCATTCCCATTGACGCCAAAGACATACGGCTGGATTTCTATGTGAGCACCGGATCCTCCTGGAAGCCGGTTAAAACATTGGAATACAAAGAAGCCAACGGAAACGCCCGGCGTTATAAAATAACCGGAACGGTTTTTAATCCCACGCTTCATGAGGGGGTTGTGCTTGGAGAAGGGATTCAGTACCAGATAAAGGTAAAAACCGGTACGGCCTTTGGCGCGGGAACGGATTCGGATGTCTATATTCGCCTGGTTGGCGATCAGGGAACAACCGATGAGGTGCTGCTGAATTACGGCATGACCAACCAGTTTAACACGCGCGGGAACCCCTTTGAGACAAAGGGATACGATGTCGGTGTCTTTAATTTCAATCAGGATGTTGGAAAGATTAAGCGCATCGAGGTTCGGACAGACCGCTCAGGCGCCGGCGCCGACTGGCTGCTGGATGCCATTGAGGTCGTACCAATGTACAATACCACCGAAACACAGACAAAAAAATTTGATATCCATCAGTGGATTGTAAACGACACGTGGACAAGCTTTAGTAATACGGCTGAAGACAGCAGCCAATACCGTCTGAAGATCAATACCGGCAATGTTAAAGGGGCCGGTACCGATTCGGATATTTACGTAAAGCTTACAGGGACCAAAGGCGAAACCAATGAAGTGGAAGTCACCGCGCTTTATAACGGAAACGCCTTTGAAAAGGGAACCAGCCATTCCGTTGTTGCCAGTTTTGATCAAAACGTTGGGGAGATTCAAAAGATCACGGTGCGTTCGGATATGAGCGGCGTCGGCGCGGATTGGTTCTTAGACAGTGTTCAGGTAGTGCCTGTCTGGAACAACCAGACACAGGACGGTGAAAAAACGTTTGACTGTAAGGAATGGATCGTGAACAAAAACCCTCATACTTATAGCTTAGACCAAAATGCCATTACCCGTTACCGTATGACCGTAAAAACGGGTAAGCTTTCATGGTGGCCCAAAGGAGAAGGAACCGACGCGGACATTTATGTCCGTCTCATTGGGGACAAAGGGCAAACCAACGAGGTTGAGATCACATCGCTTATTCCTGGCAACGCCCTGGAACGTGGGGATACCGATACCTTTACCGTCAACTTTGAGAACGCCATTGGCAATGTGAAAAAAATCCAGGTGCGTTCCGATATGAGCGGCGTCGGGCCGGATTGGTACCTCGAGCGTATCGACGTCCAGCCCTTGTTTGGAAATAAAGACGTTGGAAAGAATGTCCGCTTTGCGTTTAATCAATGGATTGACAGCAAAAAGGTCTATGAAAAATAATTAAAAGTTCGCAATCTGGGAAAGGTGAAAAAATGCGTCGAAGATATGTATCAAAGCAGGAACATCCAGACATGGAAAAAATATTAAAAACTTTAAAGGAAGAAAAAGGGTATACGTTCAATATAGAACAGAATGTCGCGATTAATTATGGGCTGTGCGTGGGTGCCGATGTACTTGGCACCGCCAACCCAGCGTATAGCGGCGCGCAGCTGAGTGAGATTTTCCGGGTTCAGTCCGAGGGACTGGACGACACCCTGCTGCGCAACCCAGCGCTGGGCGGCGCAAGGGCAAAAGAGCTCAGGCTTGGCCTTGAAGCAGGATTGGATATGAAGCCATTGGCCGATGTGGGGATGCCGCTGACCAATGTCCAGTGGCTGCGGCGGGCCATGGCAAAGGGCATCGACATCCGCCTTTATCCTGAGTTTCAGGATGGTATCACAAAAATCATTAAAAAGTATAATGAGCTCTGTGGCGGAGAAAAGCCGAAAGGCAGCAAGCAGTGCACGTTGAGAGTGGTTCGTATCAAAGAAGAAGTAAACGAAATGGTGGTTCAGTATGATGATCTGGAAAAACTGGAAGACGCCATTGGCAGGATTAACGCGGCCCATTTCGACAAGGTGCAGCGGCTGAAAGAAAAACTCTATGAGAGCGATGTTCATACCTTAGGCAAAAGAGTCCTTGAGCCCGTGGAGCAGCAAACGTATTTTGAGATTGTAAAAGAAGGAAACCCGACGGAGAACCGGAACGATTCTTACTAAATAAGAGGAGGGAAACATGTTTCAACTGGAAGATATCCTTGAAAACGCCCAAAGACTGGAGCGCCATGGAGACTATAAAAAAGCCCGGCACCTTTATAAAAGACTGCTGAAAAAAGCCCCGGATTCTGAGATTGCAAGAATATCAGAAGAAAGGCTGGTCCGGATCAATGCCCAACAAAAAACAGCAGAAAAAAAGGGCCCAAGCCTGGAATGGACCGCGTTTTATATCCTGGTCTTCAGCTTTTGCGGCGCGTTTTTCATCACCTATCCGCTATCCTTTGTGATCGAATCCAGCAGCGCGGTGCTCAATCTGTACCTCGGGCTGGTTTGCGCGGCGGAGCTGGTGTCCGCCGGGCTGTTAATGGTTCATAAATTATACTGTAAAAGAGCGTTTAAGAAGTTTTCAATGCTCACATTTCTGCTGGACGTCCTGCTCATCCTTTTGGGGGTGGGCGTCATGATCGCAGGAGCATAAAAGCGTTATAGGAAGAAGAGAAAATGGGACACTGGCTGTCACCCATCAAAACCCTGAAGGCCGCGTACACACACG
>OAWD01001082.1_pt1 | contig 13146 bp, 9 predicted proteins | sample 1495361 | NCBI WGS metagenome assembly OAWD01 (sample SAMEA2580130, study PRJEB22360) | human gut metagenome | biome: human gut; feature: human-associated habitat; material: faeces | place: Denmark | collected 2008/2010 | reverse complement strand
TACCTACGGTTTATTCAAAAAAGCAGCCAAAGCGTTGCCAGCACAGGCACGATCTTTCAGCTTCTTCGGCACAGAAAGCGCTGCGGAAACAGAAGACGAGAGTGAATGGCAGCAAATCGCTGAGGCGACAACCGGCCAGGACGGCTATCTCCGTTTCGAAGGCGTGCTCATGGGTGTGGAATACTCTATCCGCGAGCTCAAAGCCCCCGAAGGCAGCCATGTATCTGAAAAGCCTGTAAACATCAAATTTGGCATTAATGAAGCGGGTGAGCCTGTCATTGAGAGCATCGACCTCGGACTGGCAGACCCAAGCGACCCCAACAGCCCGCCAACCGCTACCGTGGATCCCGAGACAGGCGAGATCGTCTGGCTGGAACCATCCATTGTGGCAGAAATATCCAAGACAGATATGAACGCAAACTTGCTGGCAGGCGCCAGACTGCGTATTACCGTCAAGGACGGGAGTGGTGTCTACATACCGCTTACCCAGGCAGATGGACAGCCTGCCGAATGGGTATCCGGCGAACAGCCAGAAACCTTTGTCAAACTCATGAAAATAGGAAAAGACTACCGGCTCGAAGAGATAGAAGCGCCTTCAGGCTACAAGCTTGCAGCGCCCGTTGACTTTACCGTCAGGACGCCAGAACAGGGTGTCGGCCCAGGAGAAAATCTTACAGAGCAGGTGGTTTTGAAAAATGAACTCACCTCTTTCTTCATCAGCAAGACCACCATCAACGGCACCGACGAGCTGCCAGGTGCAGTCCTGGCCGTCTACGAGACTGCCGGGGATGGCAGCATTGCCCGCGACGAGGACGGAAACGAAATCGTGGCAAAGACCATCACAGGTGAAAACCTGAGCTGGACATCGGGCAAGGAGATGAAGAAAATCGAGGGATTGCCGGCAGGCACCTATGTCTTACGGGAAATCACCGCGCCGGATGGCTATGAGGTGGCAGAGGAAATCACCTTTACTCTGATGCCCGACGGCACTGTGGCCGTGGGCGGCAAGACCTGCGAAGGCAACATCGTCCGAATGCAGGATAAGCCAGTGGCTGAAACCGGGACACCAGATGTACCCGATAAGCCGCAGACATCATCCTCCGATCATCCAGATGCAAACAACGGTGCAGCCACCGGCATTGCCGGCTCGGTCAGCCCGGCCACCTTCTGGGGCGTACTGGCACTGCTCAGTGTCGCAGCGCTCCTGGTCTGCAGCATTGTCGTCTGGAGAAGAAAACGCTGGTAAGAAAGCCAAGCAAGCAAATAAAAACAAGGGAAGCAGTACATGCCTCCCTTGTTTTTTTGAAAAAATTTTGGAAAAAAGGTACGAATTCCCGTTCTCTTCAGCGATAAGCAGAGGGGAGAAAAACGCCCCCGGATAGGCTTATCCGGGGGCGTCTTATAAAATATATGAAAGGTAAGGATCAGGCTTCTTCAATCATGACTTCGGCCTCGGGGGCGTTGCGTCTGACGGAATCAATGCCCTTCAGGCAGCTGCCTTTTTCTTTGTAAGCGGCGGACACAGCGATGATCTCGCCGTTGCTGGCCTTCAGGTGAAAGCGGTATTTACCGCCCTTATCCAGGTACAGCTCAAACTTTGGATTTTTGGCGGGCACAGGCTCCTTGGCGGTCTGGTCTTCCAGATGCGCAGTTTCTGCATTTTTCTTGACAGATTCCACCCCGTGCTTGCACGTGGTCAGGCTTGCGTACACCTCAGACGTCGCGATTACCTCGCCATTTCGGGCTTTCAGATGAAAGGTATAACCAGATTTGACCGGCTTGACAACAAATTTTCCCATAGCAAAAACCTCCTGGGCTCTATTTTTAAACGAAACAAATGTTTAATTTAAGTATACCACAGGAGCGGGAGAGGTGAGGAACGTTTTCAGTAGAAAGGGGACAGGTTTGGTAAAAAAGAAACCCGCCCGGCTGTGCCAGCGGGCGGGGTAAAACCTTATCGTTCTGTCCCCAAAAAGAACAGGGCCACCGTGCCGGGGCCGGAGTGTGCGCCGATGACCGGGTCCACCCAGTTGATGACAATTTCCTTGGGATGGTATTTTTCCTCGATCTTTTTGGCCACGTACTGGGCGTCCTCCAGGCAGTCGCCGTGGGTGATGAAAATGGACTGCTCAGAAGGGTTGATGGCCGTCTGGTCCAGCCGTTCCACCAAAGCGTCCAGAGAGCGCTTGCGGCCGCGCACCTTGGTCACAAAAATCAGGCGGCCTTCGTTGTCCATGTGCATGACGGGTTTGACGTTTAAGAGCGTGCCGAAAATAGCCACGGTGCCCGAGACGCGTCCCCCGCGCTGCAGGAAGAACAGGTCGTCCACAGTAAACCAGTGGCAGAGATGCAGGCGGTTTTCCAGAAGCCAGCCGTTGACCGCTTCAATGCTCTCGCCGGCCTCCCGCAGGTTTGCGGCATGGTAGACGAGAAGCCCTTCACCCAGAGAAGCGCCCAGGGTATCCACCGCGTAAATCTTGCGCTCAGGATATTTCTTTTTCAGTTCCTCCAAAGCCAGGTAGCCGACCTGGTAAGTGCCGCTGAGGGCGGAGGAGAAACCGATGTACAGGACATCCTTGCCGTCCTGGAGCAGGCTTTCAAAAAGCTTGGTACAGGTATCGCTGCTGATCTGAGAGGTCGTGATTTCCTCCTTGTTGCGCATCATGGTATAGAACTGGGCCAGATCGGTGATCTCACCTTTGGTATAGCTGTAGTATTCTTTTCCCCCGACTAAAAAACGTAAGGACAGGATATGCAGACCGTAGCGGTCAATGATGTCCTCTGGCAGGTTACAGGAAGAATCTGTTACAATTTCAAAGCTCATGTTTTCCCCTCCGATTGTATTGAAGTATTAGTGATTAATAGTAGTTTTAGTTTATCACAAGGAAAGGGTTTTAGCAATAGGTGGAAGGTGGAAGGTTGTAGAACGTTTTGCGGATACAAAACGATTGAATCTGCAGCCGACAGGCCGCGTCTAAGCAAATGTACGGAGCACATTTGCTTAAAACTTCCACCTTCCAATTAAAAAACGGGCAGAGCCCGTTTCTTTTAATAAGATTTCTCCTTAATAATCCCTTTCCGGTAAGCCGAGATCAGCATTTCAAGATCGTGTACCTGAGCCTGGATGCTCTTGCCGATGTCGGTGTCCTTGACGCGTTTGCGCTCCAGAGTAGTTTCTACCACCTGGCGGGTGGATTTGATGTCCACGCCCTCGCGGATGGCCATATCGACCGATTCAAAGGGCCGGTGGCTGATGAGGGTGAGGCCGTAGGAGTTGTAGGTCAGGGTATAGCCGGCGATGCCGGTGGTTTTCTGGTAGGCTTTGGCAAAGCCGCCGTCGATGACCAGCTGCTTGCCGTTGGCGCGGATGGGGCTCTCGCCCGAGCCGGCTTTTACAGGCACATGGCCGTTGATCAGGTGGCCTTCCACCGGGTCCACGCCGAACTCCTTGAGGATCATAACCGCAATGCTCTCATTGTCGTCGATCCTGGTGTAGAACGGGGTGTAGCGCTCCTTGTGCGGGGTTTTATCGTCGATGAAATACCGCTCAAAGGTCGCCATCTTATCCTTTCCGAAAAGCGGGGAGTCCTTGTTGCACCAAAGGTACCACAGGAAGTCCGACTTGTTCGGGCATTCCTCAATGTCGCCGAAATAGGCCTCGCGGGCCATCTGGTCGTATTTGTCCATGAGGGAGCGGCCAGAATAGTATTTGTTGTTGATCTTCTTAACCTTAAAGGTGCCGTCCTCGTTCAGCAGTACGCAGGCGTGGAACAGCAGGTTGTTGTTGTACACCAGGTACATGCTGCCCTTGGCGTACATGAAGCGGATGTGCTTCTGGAGCTTTTCGCTGTGGCGGAAGGTGTAGCACAGCTTATCCACCACAATCTGTTCTTCCTCGCTCAGTTCCCAGGGCTTTTCATGGTCAAGGGTAGGGAAGTTGGTGTCATTGAGCTCATAGACCACGCCGTCCACCTCGACGGTCTTGTTGTCCTCGCTGATTTTGCGCAGCAACAGGCGGTCGTCCATCTCATATTCGGGGTGGCGGGAGATCAGCTGGTCCTCCAGCTTAAACTGGATCATGCTGATGGCCTTGTGCATGCGGGTCATGAGCAGGATTTCCGCGTCGGTCTCGATGTCGTCCGGGCTCACCTTGGGGGTGAACTGCTGGCACGGGTCTTCGCGGTACACGCGGTTTGCAAAGGTGGCCAGAGGCAGCAGGTTGATGCCGTAGCCGGTTTCCAGGGCGTCCATGTTGGCGTAGCGCAGAGCGATACGCACCACATTGGCGATACAGGCCGCGCTGCCCGCGGCGGCGCCCATCCACAGAATATCGTGGTTGCCCCACTGCATGTCCAGGGAATGGTGCTTCATGAGGGTGTCCATAACCACGTCCGGCCCAGGACCACGGTCAAAGATGTCCCCGATGATGTGGAGATGGTCGGTGGTCAGGCGCTTGATGACCCCGGAAATCTCAATGATAAAGTGTTCGGCCCGGCCGTATTCCACCAGGCTGGCGATAATCTGGTTATAGTATTCCTTTTTGTTGAAACGGTGCTCATCCTCCTGCAAAAGCTCCTCCATCACATAGGCGAAATCCTTGGGCAGGGCCTTGCGCACCTTAGAACGGGTGTATTTGGAGGCAGCGGCCCGGCAGACCTTGACCAGGCGATAAATGGTGAGCTCATACCAGTTGTCCAGGTAAGGGCCTTTCTTTTCCTTTTTAATGAGGTCCAGCTTTTCGCTGGGGTAATAGATGAGCGTAGTCAGCTCTTCCAGGTCTTCAAGGCTGACTGTGCTGCCCAGCTCGTCCATGACCTTGCGGCGGATGGCGCCCGAGGCGTTCTGCATCACGTGGTTAAAGGCCTCGTGCTCGCCGTGGATATCGGTCAGGAAGTGCTCTGTGCTCTTAGGCAGGTTTAAAATTGCCGTCAGGTTTACCACCTCGCCCACAGCGGTGGTAATGTTTGGAAAGCTGCCGGACAGCAGCTCCAGATATTTTTTGTTTTTTTCAAGCTCGGCTTTTGTAAAGTTTTCCATAGAATGCTCCTTAAAATTCTCTGTATTTTCACAATATTTCTGGGAACCTTTGCAATGTATATACCCATTATACGCTTTTTTCATTAAAATTCCAATAGAATAAAGAAGAATTCCTTGACAATTCTTTAACGAAAGGTTGACTAAAGAAAAACAAATAAATGCCGTAAATCCGCTGGTTAAACGATTGTCACAGACTGGTTTTTGTGGTATGATTTTTACTAAAATAGATTGATTGTGGACGGAGTTATCATGGAGAAAAAATTAATCGAAGCGGTAGAAAATATCGACGAGCCCCTGGCCATCCGCCAGGTGAAATCCCTGCTCGCATCAGGAAGAAACCCGAAGGAAATATCCAACGACCTCAACTTTGCCCTTCAGCGCGTGGCCAACCGCTACGAAAAGGGCGAATATTACATCGCGGACCTCATCATGGCCGGCGAGCTGGTGTCCAGCCTGCTCAAAATATCCGGCATGGAGTCGGAGCGCTCAAGCCGGCAGGCCCCAGCGGGCAAGATCGTGGTGGGCACTGTGTTTGACGATATCCACGATGTGGGCAAAAACATTTTTGTCAGCATGCTGCACTCCGAGGGGCTTGAGGTCATCGACCTGGGCACTGATGTCCCCACAGAGGAATTTATCCAGGCCATCCGGAAAGAAAAGCCCCAGATACTTGGCATCAGCGGGATTCTGACCTCCGTGGTGGAAAATATCCGGGTGGTGGTGGACGCCATCACAGCGGCCGGCCTCCGGGATCATATCAAAATCATTCTGGGCGGCGCCATCGCGGGCAAGGAATACGCCAAGTATGTGGGCGCCGATGGTTTTTCCAGCGATGCCATCGAGGGCGTCTCCATCTGCAGAGAATGGCTTACCCAGGAGTAAGAAACCATGCGTAAAATTTTATATCTCGATATTGTAAATGACATAAAAGGAAAAATCGAAAAGGGCGAGATGAAGCCCGGAGACATCCTGCCGTCGGAGCATGAGCTGTCAGAGTTTTATGACGTCAGCCGTACCACCCTGCGCAAAAGCCTGGCGCTGCTCGTCAATGAAAATTATATCTACACCATTCCGGGAAAGGGCAATTTTGTCTGTGAGCCCACCTCCAACCATTACCAGTTTTATTTCGACGAGGTGGACAGCCTCAAGGGCCAGATCGACGAGGTCAAGCTCATCAAGGTGGGCGTTGTGTCGCCGGGGCGCCGGCTCATGCGCGAGCTCAAGGTAGGGTCCTTCGACAAGGTTATACGTGTCCAGAAGGCCTTTTACATGGGCAGGGACGTGGTGCAGTACAGCAACATCTACCTGCCATACCAGAAAGGAAATCCCATCGTGGAGGATGTCATCAATTTTGCCAATTTCCACGGCATCATGGAAAAGTCAAAGCTCCAGTTCCAGCTCAAGAAAAAGCTGCACATCGAGATCGTACAGCCCTCCCACGAGGTGCGGGGGTATCTCAAAATCCCGAGGGAGGAGAGCGTATTCCTCATCTCCCAGTGCATTCTGTCCGTGGAGGACGGCATGCCCATCAGCTACAATGAATTTTATATCCGAAAAGACTATTTCTCAATCGACGCTGAAACGGTAATCTGAAAATTTATGAGGTAAAAGAAATGACATGGCATTTGGAATTTGAAATCTATTCAGCGTTAATCATCGGGATCATCATGGTCTACTATTTCAGAGGGCCACGGGTTCCCACCTGGCAGAACCGTATTTACGGCGCGACCCTTGTCATTTCAATGGCCTTTATTCTTACGAACATTGTGGCTACTCTGCTGTTAGAGCACCTGACGCCCGCCAATTTCGGGCTGGCTGTTTTCTTCAACAACCTGTACCTGATTTTTTTGCCCAGTATGCCTATGATGGTGCTGCTCTATGTGATCTCCATCATTTACCAGGAGTTCTGGCACAAGAGAGCCCTGGTTATCCTGGCTTTTTCGATGTATTTCATTTACCTTGTGCTGGCGCTGTCCAACCCGCTGACGCATTTTTATTTCACACTGGATCTTGAAAACGGCTATGCCCGGGGCATTGGCAACCCCTTTACCCATGTGAGCTCCATTTCCTATATCCTGTGCGCTGCGGTCATCGCCATCTATAACCGGAAGAAAATATCAAAGTCTGTCTTTGCTGCCCTCTGCGCCTTTATGGTGCTGTCGCTGGCGGCCATCCTGCTCCAGTTTGTGTTTACAGGCTATATCCTCACCGGTGTGGCCTGCACCTGCTGTATCCTGCTGGTACACCTCTCCACCCAGAGCAACAGCATGGTCAGTGACGAGCTCACCGGAACCTTTAAACGGCAGGTTTTTCTTCAGATGATCGAGATGCACCTGAAGAACGGGAAAAAGGGGGATATCATTGCCCTTGCCCTGCGGGATTTCAAGTTCGCCAACGAGGTTTTCGGTGTCAAGACCTGTGACCGCCTGCTCAAGGAGGTCGCCGGATTCCTGAAGGGGCTGGCTCCTACGGGCCGGGTCTATCGTTTTGACGGCGATGTTTTCTGCATCGCAGAGCCAAACGGCGCAGAAAACACCGACAGGCTTGTGAACCTCATCGTGGACCGGTTTAAAAAGCCCTGGCATTTCCAGGGCATCGACTACAGCCTGAACTGCAGTCTGGGAGTGGTGCCAATGGGCAAAGGCGGCACCGAAACCGTGGACGAGATCGTGTCTGCCATCGACTTTGCCATCCAGGAGTCCAAGCACCGGGAAAATGGCGTGGTGCGCGGCGGCGAAATCTTCAACGAGAAATTCAGGCGTAAGAACCATATCCGCGCCATGCTCGCCTACGCTCTCGAAAAGGATGGCTTTGAGGTGCACTACCAGCCCATCTACTGCCTTGCCACGGGCCGCTTCGCCACCTGTGAGGCGCTGGTGCGCATGCGCGACCCTGAGTTTGGCCTCATCCCGCCCGATGAGTTTATCCCCATGGCCGAGGAAAACGGCATGATTGTCTCCATCGGCCTCGTTGTGTTTGAAAAGGTCTGCCAGTTTATGACAGCCCATCCCTATACCGAAGGAGGCTTTGAGACCATTGGCGTCAACCTCTCTGTGGTGCAGTGCATGCAGGAGAGCCTGGCCGATGACCTCATCGCTGTCATGGAGCACTACAAGCTGCCGCCCGGACGCTTTAAATTCGAAATCACCGAGACCGTGGCCGCTGCCTCCATGTCCACCCTCCGGAGCACCATGGAACGGCTCATCGATTATGGCTGCGCCTTTGCCCTGGACGATTTCGGCATCGGTTACTCTGGCGTCACCAATATGCTCAACCTGCCCTTTAAGCTCATCAAGCTGGATAAGAGCCTGACGGACCGCCTCACCGGCGAACCCAGAACCAGAATAGCCGTGGAGGCAATCATTAGCCTCATTCACCGCCTGAGCATGCGCGTTATCGCCGAGGGCGTGGAGGTGGCCGAGGAGGTCGAAATTCTGCGGGAGCTGGGCTGCGACTATATCCAGGGCTACTATTTTTCAAGGCCGCTGCCCGAGGCGGCATTCACAGCCCTTGTCAAAAAAACGGCGTGGAGGTAACATGTCAGCGAAACCCATTCCAAAACCATCCGAAAAAACCGTCTATTTTATCTGTCTGGTTGTCATGCTCGCCTTCATTGCGGGCATGGGCCTGCACGGCCTGCTCACCGGCCAGGTCGAGAACGCCCGTACCCACAGCGAGCTCACCATGAATATCGGGGACGGGGGTGTGGAAAGCCTGCCCTCCGGGGTTTATATCACCTCTGTTTTTACCAATCTCAAGGACGACGTCAGCTATTCGCCCTTAAAGATTTTTTCCATTTCTGTTCTCAGCACAGCTGTGCTGGTATTCTGCCTGGTTTATCTGCTTGTGCTTATGATCAGCCGGGTCAAAAATTATTCAAACCTCATACTGGGGGCGGTAGTGTTTCTGATCGTGCGCATGTTCAGCGTGGACATGGCTGTCACTCTCGAGGCACTGTTCAACACACCCTTTAACATCACTCTGGCCACCATCTTTTATGGTTCCACCCTCAACGCCTGTATTCTGCTGTGCCTTACCGTAGAGGAACAGACAAGGGGCAGGATCAGGCTGAGGCCTGTGCTTGTCCTGGCCGCCTGGTACGCCGTTGTGCTGTTCGCCATCGCTGTGGTGTCTCAGAGTAATCGGACGTTGTTTCTGGAGCAGCATATCCGCCTTGGGCTGTTTTACCCTCTGCTCTACATGTACGCCCGGCTGTACCGTCTGGTGGAGGAGAAAATTCCGCACATCCGGCCAGCCCTCGTGGGCTACGCGTCCATTACGGTGGGCCTGTTCGCAGACACCATGTACCTGTCAGGCTGGTCCACGTCCGACATGTATATGCTGTATCCGGCCACCCTGTGCCTGCTGCTCATGTGCATGATCTACATCTATTACCAGCGGGTCATCGAGATCCGGCAGGCAGAGGCGATCCGTATCGCAAACCTGTACAAGGAGATCGAGCAGAAAAGTGCTGACATGATGGTCAGCCAGCTCCAGCCCCATTTCATGTTCAACACCCTCCAGGCCATCCAGGTGCTGGCCCGGCGGGATACCAGGCTGGCCGACAAGGTGATCTTTACCTTTTCCAACTACCTGCGCGCTAACCTCGACTTTGTCAAGATTAACCAGCCAGTCCCCTTTGATAAAGCACTGGTGCCGGTTCAGTGCTACGTGGACATTGAAAAAATCCGGTTTAAAAATCGTTTCGACGCCGTGTATGACATTGAGGCCACTGATTTCAGCGTGCCGCCTCTGTGTATCCAGCCCCTGGTCGAAAACGCCGTCAAACATGGCGTCTGCCGCAAGCCAGAGGGCGGAACAGTCACGCTGTCCACCCGGGAGCATCCCGGCTATTACGAGGTCGTCATCACCGACAACGGCGTGGGCTTTGAGACGGATAAGCTGTTGGAGAAAAAAGACGGCGGCATTTATAACGCCCGCTTTCAGCTCACGCACATGCTGGACGCGGTGCTGACCATTGAAAGCGCGCCCGGCAAGGGCACGGTGCAGCGCATAAAGATTCCCAAGAAAGAATAGGAGACGGACATGAAAGTGATCATCGTAGACGACGAGAGCTTTGCCATCGAAGCCTTAGAATACGTCCTGGAGGACATGGCGGGCGTGGAGGTGGCAGGCACCTTCCAGAACGCCTCGGAGGCACTGGATTTTGTGAGGGACCACAAGGTTGATCTGGCCTTTCTGGACATTGAGATGCCAGGCTTTACAGGGATCGAGCTGGCCGGTTACCTGAAGGAGGCTGCACCGGATATCCAGACAGTTTTTGTGACAGGCTATAACAATTACGCCCAGCAGGCCTTTGACGTGGAGGCAGTGGGCTATATTCTCAAGCCCTTCTCGGCCGAGCGGGTTCAGGCGGTCATCGACAAGGTGGGCAAAAGAGCGTCCCGGAAGCCGGAAAACGATGTGGTTATCCGCACCTTTGGCCGGTTTGATATTTTTGTCAGGGGGGAGCTGCTCATCTTTAAAAGCCAGAAGGCCAAGGAGCTGGTGGCCCTGTGTGTGGACCACCGGGGCGGCGTGGTCACCATGGAGGAGGCCATCGACAAGCTGTGGGAGGACCGGCTCTTTGATGAAAAGACCAAAAAGCTTTACCGCAAAGCGGTCATGATCGCCACTCACACTTTTGAGGAGGCGGGCGCGCCGGGCATTTTCCAGACGCGGCGCGGCCTGTGCTATATCGAACGGGATAAAGTCTACTGCGACTACTACAAGCTGTTAGAAGGCGAAATTCTGCCAAAATCCCCTTTCACCGGCGAGTACCTGTTTGAGTATTCCTGGGCCGAAGAACGCGTGCCCGAAATCTGGGAAATCCAGGAGCTGGTAGAGAAACAGCAGGAAAAACCGTAATGCACGGCGGGGGAGGCAGAGGAGAATTGGAGCTGTCCGAGGATTAAAAACACCTTCTCTCGGTAAAATGCGACACCTGCGGTGTGCATTTTAATCTCGACCCAGGTGTTCTTTAATCCTCGGACAGCTTAGGCAGTCAAAAAACGTTAGCCATAAGAGAGAAAGTGTTCGGCAGCGGTTTGTTAATGGAGAATGAAGAATTGAGAATGGAGAATTGTCGAACCCTTTTGCTGGTGCAAAAGCGATTAAGACAGCGGCCTGCGGCCGCTATTCCAATCAAAATGCGCAGCATTTTGTTCCTGTATCTGTGCATTAGGTTCGTTCCCCAAAGTTATTCTAACTTTGGACTCACCGTCATTCTCCATTCTCCATTCTCAATTCTCCATTGATTTAAGGAGTAGCGGAAGTGTAGCGTATCCAATTGTATAATAGGCTCATCGTTAAGAATAAGTCATTGTTATGAGGCAGCAGTGATTAAAAATTTAGATGTATTTATACAGGAGGAATTTAGAGATGAAAAAGAAGACTTCGTTATGGATTAGTGGAATTACTACAGTGGCAATGCTGGCTGTGGCTGTTGGGTCGTTTGCGGCTTGGAATACGTTGACAGCAAGTGTGGATCAGGTAAGTACGGCATCAGCAACACCGACCATTCTCAGTGTAGAAAAAGGGACCGATACATTTACTGGAAAAAAATTGGTTCCGTCAGATGTGACGCCAGCTGCTGGCGAAGTAAGCACGCTGTCAGTAGAATTCACACCGACCCTGACTCAGGATGGGTCAGGCAAAGCGATTCATCTGAAAACAGCCGATTTAAAATATAACAATGCAGCTAATAGCGGAACGCTGAAAATGGAAATCTATAAAAAAGACGACCCCTCAAAAACACCGGTAGCTGTAAATGATGTATTAGAAAGCGGAAAGGTTTATGTCGCTGATGTGACATTTGTAAACACAGATACTCAGTGGACACCAGAGACTGCAGCAGCTGCTGCAAATAAAAGCATTACGTTAGACATTACCTGTGAAGCGGAAGATGTTACTCCAGCTCCATAAAATTTGTCATTAAATTTACCGGTTCTAAAGGACATTGCGGTGGTTTTCATTGAAAATCACCGCTTGATTTGTCTTTGCAGCGATTGAGACAACGAGGGCCATTGATGAAAAAAAGCAAAAAAATATTCAGGAGGTTAATGAATGGTCTTGGGTTACTGCTGGCCTTAATTGCCCTGAGCTATGTGGTTTTCACAAAACTCAACCCCACCGACGCCCCAAAATTCTTCGGCTACAAACCCTACGTCATCTTAACTAACAGCATGGTCCCAACCTTGCCCGTCGGCTCGCTCGTCATCGACCATGCCATCGACGAGGATGACCCCATTCCGGAAAACACGCCCATCACCTTCAAGGCTGAGCTTCAGGGTCAGCAGGTCTTTGTCACCCACTATTTCCGTTACATTGATACCAGTGACGGCTATGTCCGCTACATGACCCAGGGGGAGGGCTATCAGGAAGGGCAGTATGACGAGTTTGAAATCCACCGGGAGGACATTGTCGGTACATATGCTTTTCATATCCCGTACCTTGGACGGGTGGCCATGTTTCTCCAGAGCCCGGCGGCGCTCACCATGTTTTTGCTCTGGGGCTTTATCCTCATGATGGAGCACATGGTCAAAAAATGGCTGTCGTACAAATATCCCGAGGATGAGGAGGATCTCATGAAGCCTAAACAGCGGGTCAAGGCCAAGAATGTCAAACCGCCAAAGGGACGCTATCTGCGGGGAGAAACCCCAAGACACCGTTCACCGTCCGCCCCGCCCCTTAAACGTCCTTCTATGGATGAAATAAAGGGCTAAAACACACATTCAGGCAGAAAAAGGGAAAAGATGTTATCATAAGATTAAATTGGAGATTGAAACAGGAGGTGCCAGGACCGGACAAACCAGCGAAGCGCAGTTTGCTCCATCACTTTCCACCTTCCACCTTCAACCTTCCACTTGAAAAAGGGTGGTGCTTCACATGACCAGAAAATGGAAAATCATAAACAGCTTGATCGCATGGCTGATTTTCTTCAGCCTGGTTCAGCCTGCCTACGGCGCCTGGGATACCCTGACCGCCGAAGTCACCTTCACCGCCCAGACCGGTGTCTGGACAACCGCTCCTACCCCAACCCCGGCAGCAGAACCCGCCGCCGCGTCAGCCACCCCCCAGGCCGCGAGTGCCCCGGAAGCGCCCGCCCCC
>OAWD01001043.1_pt1 | contig 13579 bp, 9 predicted proteins | sample 1495361 | NCBI WGS metagenome assembly OAWD01 (sample SAMEA2580130, study PRJEB22360) | human gut metagenome | biome: human gut; feature: human-associated habitat; material: faeces | place: Denmark | collected 2008/2010 | reverse complement strand
ACGGCGTATCTTAATCCTTATGAATTTGTTTGCGGAGGACTTTATCAATATTCAAAAGGGGAAGTCGGAAACGGAAATGAATATGGAGTTGCGACAGCCAGGGATGGAGAAACGCAGGTGGGCTATCGTGAATTAGACTTTGGACCAGTTGGTTCAGATGAAATAACACTTCCTGTTTTTGCCCTGAGTGATGAGCCGTATCGAATCCGTATCTGGGAAGGAATGCCGGGGGAAGAGGGAAGTATACAGATTGGGGACGTGCTTTACCAGAAACCGTCACGGTGGAATGTGTATCAGGAAGAAACATATCATTTGGACAAAAAGCTGAAAGGTATTACGAGTATATGTTTTGTGGTTGACAAAAAAATTCATATAAAAGGATTTATTTTTACAAGACAGAACCCGGCATATGATTGTATCTGCGCAGCGCATTGTAAACATGTATATGGCGATCATTTTAAAGTGGAACGTGACGGAATCTATGATATAGGGAACAATGTGACATTGGAATTTCCTCAAATGGATTTTGGGGAGGACGGGCTGCAGGGAATTGCCATTTGCGGTAGCTCCCCGATAGAAAAAAATACCATACATATACGTTTTGAAAATCAGGAAACCGGTGAGGAAATACAGCAGATTGTGGAATTCGGACAAAGCAGCGGAATGGATGTAAGAACTTACCGGCTGGATCGTGTAAAGGGGCGGCAGAATGTATATTTTATATTCTTGCCGGGCAGCAGATTTGATATGAAATGGTTCCGGTTTCTTCCTGATAAAACCTGAAGATAAAGAGGTATCTATGAAAAAAAAAGCGTTACAACTGAAACTGCCCCGGCTGTTGCAGGAGGGGATGGTGCTTCAAAGGGGAAAGCCGGTTACTTTATGGGGGGAAGGTCTTCCGGGAAGCCGGGTGGAAATTAATTTCCAGGGAAGTAAACGGGAAACCGTCGTGGGAAAAGACAGCAGGTGGCAGCTTCTTACGGATACCCTTCAGACGGGAGGGCCGTTTCCTATGGAAATCAGAAGTAGGGAATGCAGGATATCCCTGGAGCGGGTTTATGTGGGAGATGTATGGTTATGTTCGGGACAGTCCAATATGGAACTGCCGATAAGCAGAGTGAAAGATGCGTATCCGTATGTATTCCAAAATTGCCATAACCCGTATATCAGGCTCTTCCATGTGAAGGAGCATTTTAATTTTCACGGCCCGGAGCAGGAATTGGAATCAGGGGAGTGGCTGGATGCGGATTCCGATACGCTTGCTGGTTTTTCAGCATTCAGTTATTTTTTTGCGAAATATGTAAACAGTGAGTCAAAAATACCAATTGGTATTATCAATGTCAGCAAGGGTGGTTCCCCGATAGAAGCCTGGCTGTCTAATGCTTCCGTTGCTGACCGGCCCGTACTTGGGAAAACGCTTGCCTTATTCCGGGATGATCGCTATGCTGCAGAATTTATAGAAAAGAATGAAAGGCAGCAGAGCGACTGGCAGAAGCTGCTGAAAGCGAGGGATGCAGGACTGGCATCCGTACCCTGGTATCAGGACTGGCACGATGAAGGATGGGAACCGATGGAACTGCCGGGATGGTTTTCCGGAGATCGGCTGCATAATTTCAGCGGAGTAATCTGGCTGAGAAAACGATTCGATGTGCCCTCACAAATGGCCGGCAAGCCGGCGGATTTATGGCTCGGCACAATAACAGACAGCGATGAAGCTTATGTAAACGGCTGTCTGGTGGGAGAAACCGGATATCAGTATCCTCCAAGAAAATACAAAGTGCCGGAAGGGATTCTTAAGGAATACGGGAACGTACTTACAATCAGGGTATTATGCGAAAGAGGCGGCGGAAGGCTGACGCCGGGTAAGGAATATTGCCTGTTTTCCCAAGAAGGAAGAGTGGATTTAAGGGGGACAGCGGAAAGGAAATGGGAGTACAGGATAGGATGCAGATGTTCTCCCGCACCCATGATGGATTTTATTATCCGTAAACCCACAGGGCTTTTTAACGGGATGCTGGCGCCCTGCATGAATATGACAATAAAAGGAGTAGTGTGGTATCAGGGGGAGTCGAATGATAAAAATCCGGAAGAATATGAAGAATACCTGCGGCGGCTGGTTACTTCCTGGAGGGAAGGATGGGGAGAAAAAATGCTTCCTTTTATCCTGGTGCAGTTACCCTCTTTCGCAATTGATCTTCCCGAGCAAAACAGCGGATGGCCGGAAATCAGGGAAGCGCAAAGGAAAATATCCCATGAATTGGAAAAGGTGAAGCTGACCGTAAACCTGGATTTGGGTGAGTGGAACGATTTACATCCTCTTCGGAAAAAGGAGGCTGGGGAAAGGGCGGCTGCGGCTGCTTTGGAATTTGACGCAGGGGATGGAAAAACGGAGCAGGGGCCTGTGCCTGCAGGCATACGCAAGGAAGAGGGAAGGGTTATTGTGACCTTTGAACCGGCAGAAAAGCTGCTGGTACAGGGAGGACGGCTGGAGGCGGCGGAGCTTGCAGGGGAAAACGGGATTTTTTATAAAGTACAGGCCTGGACGGAAGAAAACAGAATGATTGTGGAGTGCCCTGCACATATGGATGCAAAAGAGTTCAGATATGCCTGGAGCAATGCGCCTGAGGGAGGTTTGCTGTGTAACCTCCGGGGATATCCGGCCTCCCCGTTCCGGATGAGAATCGGATAAAAAACAGAAGCTGCGGACTGCGGCACGGAGGTAATGATGGATTATAATCTTGCTTGGCTGTCCTACCGTAACATACCTTGGTATGAGGACAGAAAATTTTTTCAAACAATAGTTACCCGGGAAAAACATGTGGTAATTAAAACAGCCGTCGCTGAACTGTGCAGGGCTGCTGAAGAGATGTTCGGAATGCAGCCGGAAATTACGGACAGGCAGGAAAGGAAAGACAACCTTGGAAAAAACAGAATTTGCCTTGTCATGGATGCAAGTATATCTGTCGCAGGCGGATACAGAATAGAAGAATACGGCGGACAAATATCCATTTTTTCCGGGGATGCTTCAGGAATTTTGTATGGAACCTATGCACTTGTGCGGAGGGTGCAGAGGGAACTGCCCTTAACAGGGCTGAAACTGCAGGAACTGCCGGATATGCCTTTGAGGATGTTAAATCATTGGGATAATATGGATGGAAGCATTGAGCGGGGGTATGCAGGAAGCTCCTTCTTTTTTAAAGAGGGGGAGATATTGCTGAATGACAGAACCCGGGATTATATACGGCTGGCAGCCTCTGTGGGAATTAACGGAGTGGTTATAAATAATGTCAATGTGTCGGGGGATGCAACCAGATTAATTACAGATGAATATGAGCTTTCCCTGAAACGTATGGCGGCTGAGCTGGAAGCGTACGGCATTACGCTTTATCTGAGCCTGAATTTTGCAGCGCCGATAGAGCTGGGGGATCTGGATACGGCGGATCCGGAGGCGGAAGCGGTACAAAGCTGGTGGAAAGAAAAAATGGCACGGCTGTTCCAACGGATTCCCAATCTGGGGGGATTTTTGGTAAAAGCCGATTCGGAAGGCAGGCCAGGGCCATTTACATATGGAAGAACCCATGCCCAGGGAGCCAATATGCTTGCCGATATGATAAAGCCATACGGCGGACTGATTATATGGAGATGCTTTGTTTACAACTGTACGCAGGACTGGAGGGATAAAAAGACCGACAGGGCGCGTTCGGCGTATGACAACTTTATGCCTCTGGATGGGCAGTTTGCGGAAAATGTCATACTGCAGATAAAGAACGGACCGATGGATTTTCAAGTCAGAGAACCTGTGTCGCCCCTTTTCGGTTCTCTGGAAAAAACCAACCAGATATTGGAGGTTCAGATTGCCCAGGAATATACAGGACAGCAGAAGCATGTCTGCTATCTTATCCCGATGTTTAAAGAAATCCTTGATTTCCATACATATTGCCGGAAAACAAAGGATAAGGTTTCCGATATTGTAAGCGGGCGCACCTTTTTGCAGACGGAATGCGGCATGGCGGCGGTGGCCAATACCGGTTCGGACAGGAACTGGACAGGACATGATCTGGCGGCGGCAAACTGGTTTGGATTCGGAAGGCTTGCCTTCTCGGCATCACTGACGGCAGAAGAGATTGCAGAAGAATGGTGTGAATGTACCTTTGGCCCGGATAGGGAAACTACCGCTGCCGTCACAAGGATTCTGATGATGTCATGGCCTGCCTATGAAAAGTACACATCTCCGCTGGGAATCGGCTGGATGGTGAATCCGGGCAATCATTACGGACCGAATGTAGACGGTTATGAGTATGACAGATGGGGAACTTACCACAGGGCGGACCACCGGGGAATAGGTGTGGAAAGGGGACGGGCAGGAACCGGTTATACATCAACTTACCTGGAACCAAATGCAGCCATGTATGAAAATATAGCTTCCTGTCCCGAAGAACTTTTACTGTTTTTTCATTATATTCCGTATGACTATAAAATGAAAAGCGGTAAGACATTGATACAACATATTTATGACACTCATTTCGAAGGAGTGGAGGATGTGGAAAAAATGATAGGCATATGGGAGGGAATCCGGGGGAAAATACCGGAGGAAATATTCCGCCGGGTGAAGGAGCGCCTGAAGCACCAGCGGGAGCATGCTGAAGAATGGAGAGATCAGGTAAATACGTATTTTTACAGAAAGTCTTTTATAGCGGATGAAAAAGGGAGGAAAATATATTGAAAAATGGCAGTAAGAAAAAAAACCACGCAGGCAAAATTGTTATGTCCAGACATCTGCGGAAGGAATGGCAGCTCTATAGTCTTCTGCTGATACCGTTGCTTTACTTTGTTATATTTAAGTACATACCTATGCTTGGAAATGTCATTGCATTTCGTAAATATTCCGGCGGGGTCAATATATTTGGGGAAAAATGGGTGGGACTGAGGTATTTCCGGCAGTTTCTTAAAGATCCTTCCTTCTGGAGAGCTTTCCGTAATACGCTCTTTTTAAGCATAAGTTATCTCCTGGTACGTTTTCCGATGACATTGCTGTTTGCTCTGCTGTTAAATGAAATCAGGAATATAAAGTGGAAAAAGTTTGTGCAGACAGTGTCTTATCTTCCTCATTTTATATCAATGGTTATCATTGCGGGGATGATCAAGGAGGTAGTATCCTTATCCGGGCCTGTCAATTCCTTTATCCAGATGATGGGGGGAGAAAAGATTTCTTTTATTCAGGAAGCATCCTGGTTTCCTCCGATTTATATCATATCAGGCGTCTGGCAGGCACTTGGATGGGGAACCATACTCTATCTTGCAGCTATAACGGGAATCAATACCGAACTGTACGAAGCGGCCCGGGTTGACGGCGCAAACCGGTTTAAACAGGCGCTGCATGTAACTATCCCGGGAATTATGCCGACTATTGTTACCTTATTGATTCTTGATATCGGCGGCATTATGGGATCTAATTTTGAGAAAATAATTCTTTTATATCTTCCATCCACTTATGAAACAGCAGATGTTATTTCCACATTAGTTTACAGAATGGGTATTACGGGAGGAAATTTTAGTTATGCTACTGCGGTTGGATTATTTGAAGGTGTTATCGGCCTGATTCTTGTGACAACTGCAAACTTTGTTTCCAAAAAATTAACCGAATCAAGCCTGTGGTAAAGGAGAGATTATGACGAAAAAAACTGAAATTCGTGGCAATGGGGTAAAAATAAAAGAATCCGGGGGATATAAGATATTTAAAGTATGTAATACTGTGATAATGCTGTTTGTTGTTTTTGTAACCCTGTATCCTTTTATATACCTGGTTGCACAGTCATTCAGCTCGGAGGGAGCTATTTATGCAGGAAAAGTCAGCTTTTTTCCGGTGGAATTTACAGCAAAGACCTATCAGGTCATTTTGAGCAAACCGGACTTTTTCCTGTATTACAGAAATACAATCGTCTATTCGCTGCTGGGTACTTTGATTTCCGTTGCCGGTTCTGCCATGCTCGCTTATCCGTTATCGAAGGAACGCCTGGTATTAAACAAATTTTTCACCCCTTTTGTAGTGTTTACCATGTTTTTTGCAGGAGGTATGATACCAAACTATATATTGATTGCTCAGGCGCTTCATATGAGAGATACCATGTGGGCATTAATCATTCCGGGGGCAATAAGCACCTATAATGTTCTGATAATGAAATCCTTTTTTGCCAGTCTGCCGGGAGAATTGGAAGAAGCTGCTTCCATTGACGGAATGAATGCCTATGGAACTTTTCTGAAAATTATACTTCCTTTGTCCAAGCCGATAATGGCGACGATGTTCCTTTTCTATATCGTAGGAATTTGGAATAACTGGTTTGGGCCGTTTTTGTACCTGGATACAAAAGGAAAATGGCCGGTAGCCCTTTATTTAAGACAGATAATTATGGGCGCTACAGGGACCGCAGAAATTGGTGCGGTATCTGACGAAGCAAGCCAGATATCGGCAAATGTGCGTTCCTGTTGTATGGTATTGACCGCAGCGCCTATCATCTGTGTCTATCCTTTTGTCCAAAAGTATTTTGTACAGGGTATGATGATCGGGTCTGTGAAGGGATAAAATTATCCTGCATGTTTGTTCGGTTTTACAGAGCAGCGGAGGCAGGTTAATAGTAAATAATTAATCAATAGGAGGACTACGTATGAAAGTAAGAAAAGTACTGGGGGCGGCGCTTGCGGGAATTATGATATTTTCCCTGGCGGCCTGCAAAGAAAGCACAACGGATGCAGGAAAGGAAAATGCCGCCGAAACGGCCACGAATGTTGCGGATATGCTGGATACGGATGTGGCGGCTGATTCGGAGGAAGCACAGCTCGATTATACGTATGGGGAGGATGTAACTTTCCATTCCGATGAGCCGGTGACTTATTCTATGATGTATTCGGATCATGAGAATTATCCCTATCAGGAGGATTGGCTGCTTTGGTCAGAGATTCAGAAAAGAACAAATGTTACATTTGATTTGACGGTGATAGCAAGAACCGATTATGAGGATAAAAAATCAGTTCTCGTCAATTCCGGAGATTCCCCCTATATTATTCCTAAAACATATGAAGAAGGCAAATATGTGAACGGAGGACAGGTGGTTGCTATCTCCGATTGGGTAAAGTATATGCCCAACTATCAGAAATGTGTGAAAGAATGGAATATGGCCGATGATTTAAAGAGTAAGCTGCAGGCTGACGGTAAATACTATGTACTTCCCGGTTTATGGGAAATCGGGGGAGGCGGTTATTCCTTTATTATCCGTAAGGATATATTTGAAGAGGCCGGCGTGGATGTTACTGAACTGGAAAAAACCTGGACCTATGAGGATTTCTATGAAGCATGTAAAAAAGTAAAGGAGTATACCGGCTGTGATTATGTAATATCGGATATGTCCAAGGGTGACTGTCTGCTTAATATTTCTTCCATATCTTATGGCGTGAAGGCCGGATGGGGAATTTCCAACGGATTGGCTTTTGATCATGAAAAAGAAGAATATTATTTTGCGGATGCCACGGATAATATGAAAGAATGGCTTGCAATACTGAACAAAATGGTAAAAGACGGGATTTTGGATCCGGAATCCTTTTCTCAGGAAGATGATTCGGCAAAGGCCAAGTTTTTTACAGGCGAAACATATGCGATGACCGGAAATTACCAGAATCTCAATGATTATGCCATGCAGATGCAGGTAGATGATGCCCAGTTATATATGACTGTTGCTCCCGGCGGCCCCGCAGGACTTTTGCAGATGGAGAATTCCCGGCTGGAAAACGGTGTTATGATCTCCCAAAATGCATTGGATGATCTTGGGGAAGAAGGCTTTATTAAAATGCTGCGTTTTGTTGACTGGCTATGGTATTCAGAGGAAGGACACCTTCTGGCCCAGTGGGGTGTGGAAGGGGAGACTTATACCAAAGATGCGAATGGGGATATTGTATTGAATTCCGATATTACCTACAGCGGCTTAAATCCGGAGGCCTCCAAAAAGCTGAATGCGGATTATGGCTTTGCAGGAGGGGTATTTGCTTACGGAGGTTCCGCATGGATTAAAAATTCCAGGATGACAACGGCTGAAGAAAAGGATTTTGATGCAAGAATCAGGGAATATAGAGAAATGAGGCCGATTGATCCTCCCTTTATGGCAAATGAAGAGGAAACGGAAGAATTGACGCTGATTCAGACACCATTGATTGACAGCACAAAAACCTGGATACAGAAATTTATTACCGGACAGGCGGATATTGATTCGCAATGGGATGCATATATATCAGAAATAAAGAATCTAGGCGCTGATAATTATGTGACCGAGGTAAATGAGATATTTGCGAAAAATAAAAGTAAGCTCGGATATTAACAGGAAAAAAGGGGTTGTGAAAAATGGAGTTGGGCAAACTCCATTTTTCCGGCCTCTTCTATATTTGAAAAAAGCGTATTGCTTCAAGAGAAGCTTCCTCTCCTAACACCAATAAAATCAACATCTAATTTTTAAATTTAATGAAATTAGATGTTGATTTTTGCTCAAAATGGTATACTCTATAATAGAAAGATATCATAGTTGTCCAGAACGAGGAGATTATTATGCTGATACAATTTAACTTTAAGAATTTCAAATCATTTCGTGATGAAGTGTCGCTGGATTTGTCAGCGACTAAAATAACAGAACATGAGGATCACGTTGTGGATATCGCAAATGACAAGCTGCTCAAGGTAGCTGCAATTTACGGCGCTAACGCAAGTGGTAAGTCAAATGTGTATGAGGCGTTTAAATTTGGAGATGAGGAAGAAGGCCGCCGGAAAAAGGAGGAGGACTATCTGAAAGTTACTCCATTTCTGTTTGATGATAACAGCCGCAATGAAGAGACCACATTTGAGGTCTTTTATGTAGATAATTCTGAAAATACCGGAAAGATATACCAATACGGGTTTTCCTTAAAAGCAGATGAGGTAGTGGAAGAATGGCTGTATTCCAAAGCCAAGACAGCAAGAAAAAATTACAGGACCATGTTTTACCGTAAAAAAGGGGAAGAACTGGAAATGAATGGATTCTCCAAGAGCCATGTGGAGAATATTAAAGCGTCTCTGAATAAAGAAGCGCTAATCGTTTCTCTGGGTGCAAAGCTGCGGGTTGCTAAACTCAAAAAGGTGAGGGAATGGTTTCTGAATAATGATATCATTGATTTTGGTGACCCGACAGAGAACTTCTTCCGCTCCAGAGTCCTTCCGGATGGGTTTACAGATAGTAAGGAAGTGCAGGAGAATGTGGTTAAATATTTTGCTTCCTTTGATGAGTCAATACAGGATTTTGAAGTGGAAGAACTGCAGCCGGAAGACGAGAAGGATACGGGCAAACGCTTTACAATTGATGCCCTCCATAAAAAAGTGGGAAGTCAGGAGATGGCCTCCATTCCGCTGAAGCAGGAATCCAGCGGCACACTGAAAATGTTTGCGCTTTATCCATCGTTGAAAGACATGCTGGATAATGGGGGAACATTGTTTATCGACGAGCTGAATGCCAGGCTGCATCCGTTGTTGGTCCGGAATATCATATTGACCTTTTTGTCACCAGAAATTAATACACAGAATGCCCAGCTTATTTTTACTACACACGATATCTGGCAATTTTCTAATGAACTTCTGCGTAGGGATGAAATCTGGATGGTCAATAAAAACAGGGATGGAGTATCAGAACTGTATTCATTGGCGGAGTTTAAAGACGGGGACGGTAATAAAGTGCGAAGAGATGAGGCTTTGGCAAAGAATTATCTTACAGGAAACTATGGAGCCATTCCGGCATTGAAACCGATGAAGATGCTTACAGGGGGAACTGCGGATGGCGAATAAAAGCAGAGAAAAACCCAGTGACCGCAGGTCTGGGAAAAGAAAAGACCGGAACCAGAGTGTGGGAACAAGAGTACCGGAGTTGGGATATTATCTGATTGTGACCGATACGGAGGAGACGGAGAAAAATTATTTTGAGGGTCTGCGGGACAGTATTCCGGCAGGGCTGAAAGATCGTCTGGTGATAAAAGTGGAAAAGGCCAAGACGGTAGAACTGGTGGAACGGGCGCTGGAGCTTGCAAATAAGGAGCCGCAGTACCGTATTCCATGGATTGTCTTTGACAGGGATCAGGTAAAGGATTTTGATGATATTATTCTGGCGGCAGAGAAAAGCGGTGTGGGAGCCGGCTGGTCTAATCCCTGTTTTGAGATTTGGATGTATGCCTACTTTGGCGAGATGCCGGCGATATGGGAGTCATATACTTGCTGTGACCGGTTTGCGGATAAGTTCGAAAAGGTTACGGGGCAGAAATATTTTAAGAAGGATAAAGATATTTACCGCAAACTGGTGCAGTATGGGGATGAGCAAAAGGCAATTCAGATAGCCGGGCGGTGTTGCAGGAAGTGCGTGGATGATGGGAAGGATAAGCCGTCGGAGATGTGGCCGGCTTGTATGGTGCAGGGGTTGGTGGAGGAAATAAGACTAAAAATACAGTTATAATGGGGAGAAACGGGATGGATCAAATAAAGGTACTGTGGTATATGATGCAGAGTTAATTCTGGACGGATATGAGGATTTTATTTATTACGGAATAGCTTTCTATAAAAAGCTCTGCAGGGTAACCGTTGAATAATAAAAAAGTGAATATCAAAAGGGTTGCACATCGATTACGGTTTATTTCCCGTGTTTGGTTGCAGCCCTTTTTAATCCGCTCTTCCTCTGCTTGACGAATTATATTACGGTTTTTACTGGGATAAGGTGTACAGGGAATAAAAATAAGCTTTATTTTTCATCAGGCTGTCAAAGGTTCCATGCTCTGCCAGGCGGCCGTCCTTTACTACCAGGATATCATCAAAGCGCCGGAGAAGGATTTCTTCCAGGCGGTGGGTGACAAGGATCCGGGTTATTCCGTCCAGGGACAGGATCGCTGAGGTTATTTCAAAGGCGGTGGCGGCATCCAGTGCGGCGGTGGCTTCGTCGGCCAGCAGGACCGGCGTGCTCCGCAGCAGGCAGCGGGCTATGGAAATGCGCTGCCGTTCCCCGCCGGACAGGGAACTTCCGTTTTCGCCGCACAGATAATCGGCGCCTTTTGATGCAAGGAACGATTCCAGGCCGGCCTGACGGACTGCGCGCTCTTTCTGTTCTTCGGGGAATTCCCGGAACATAGTGATATTATCCTGGATAGAGCTGTTGAAGAGAAAAACGTTCTGTTGTATGACAGAGATGAGATCATACAGGGAATCCGGTTTAAAACAACAAAGCTCTTTTCCGTCATAACAGATATGTCCCTGATAGTCCATGTAGCTTCCCTGGAGGAGCTGGAGCAGAGTGGATTTCCCGCAGCCGGAGTTGCCGACGATGGCATAGGTTTTGCCTGCGTCAAAACGATAGGTGATATTTTTGAGTACCGGTTCCTCAGGAGTATAGGAAAAGCTTACATTTTCTAAGGTTATAGAATCCCGGAGGGTATGGGGTGCCGGAATGCCGCCCTGTTCCTGACCGGCGGAAAGGGAGGATGCCAGCTTATCTATCAGGGCATTGGAGGCATTCTTGTTTGCCAGAATTTGGGGCAGCTGTGAAATAGAAGATTCGGCCATTTCCATCAGCTGGACAAATACTAAAACCACACCGGCGGTGACACCGTATCCTTTGATTGCGAGCAGCGCACCCAGAAGGAATACGAAAAATAAGGCCAGCAGCCCGGAAGCCGCGCATAGGTTCTGCAGGATGCTGCGGGTACGGTTGGCGCTGCATTTGCTTTTCTGACTGGCGGCGTTACAACGGACAAACAGGCGGATAGCTTCGGGCTGGGCTTTAAAGCTTTTTATCACAGGAAAACCCGCCAGCAGATCCTTTAGCTCCGCCAGGAAATACTCGTTTTGATCGGATACTTTTTTCTCCTGAACAGCCAGCCGACGGCCCGCCAGCAGGGAAGCAGCCAGAGGCAGCAGGGACGCGGCGGCAGCGGCAAGGGTCAGAGGAAGGCTGTAATAGAGCATCAGGCAGAAAGAGCCGGCCAGCATCAGAAAACTGCCGGGCAGAGTGAACAGTGCGGTCAGATAATTCGTTTCAATGCTTACCGTGTCAATGGTCAGGGCCGAGAGATAGGTAGAGGTATTTTCCTTGTGGAAAGTACCCGTACCTTTCCGGGTCAGCTCTTCAAAAGCATAATCACGGTATTGCTGTACGGCGCGCCGTATAAAAAGCGGGCGGGCATAGCAGCCCACAGCCATAATTACCCCCATTAGGGCAAAGGAGAGCAGCAGGCTGGCGCTGATCCCGGCAAGGCTGAACGCGGCAGGGGTTCCGGCGGCAATGTCGATAAGCTGCTGCATCTGCCAGGAAATAAGCAGGTTCAGAGGCGTATTCAGTACGACTGCGGCCATGGCGAGCACAGCAGCGGCGTGGTTATTCCGGAAAAAACAGCGGGTGAGGGCCTTGCGGGTTTGGTTTCTGTCACTGGTCATCATCGGTAATTTCCCTCCATAGTTCCCGCAGCTTTCCGCTGCCTGTGCCCGTTCCCTGAAGGATGCTGTTTTCCAGGCCCTGAATGGCTGTGGGGCCGAAACTGTCGGATAGCAGGAGCGGTTCTGTGCCGTGGTAAAAACGGATGTTTTCCATGGTGTAGACCGGTGCAGCATCAAAAAGACGGGCGGCATGGTACGCCTTTAGCAGACTGTCTTTGGCAGAGGCCAGATCTCCTGTGTCTGCGTAAATCAGTGCCTGCAGATGAAGCAGTACCACTCCGGCTTTATCCAGATAGGAAACCTTTCCGGGAATTTTCAGACCATCGAGGATCTGCCGCATCCAACAGAGAACCTGCAATGCTTCGCAAGGATTTCCGGTTTGTGAGGCACAGGAGGCTATTCCCATGGTCACACGGATCAGCTCCGTAATTTGATCCAGTGTGGAGGCGGAGAGATAGAACAGGGCCTCTTCATAACGTCCCAATGAGGAAAGGAGGGAACCGATACGCCCGTTGTTGGTACCCGCGTAATTATATTTTTTATATTGGGCAATTGCCCGATCCGTTTCCCCCAGAGACGACCATATCTGGGCGATTTGGCTTTGAATCACGGCTTCGTCAAGCTGTTCGTCCGTATTTTGATCCAGGAGCAGAAGGCTGTGCTCCAGCAGCTGGCGGGAGCGGTGAAGAAGCTCCCGGTTGTGCTGCTCCGTACCTATGCAATCATATAAATCGGCGGCACGATAGACCACATCAAAGTGGTTCGGGTATTTTAATAACGCCCTTTTAGATTCCCGGACGGCGTCTTCATATTTTTTCTCCAGCATCAGGGAGCGTATTCGCCCGGCTGACTGTCCGGCATCTGTATTCTGCAGCTGGTAGCCCAGCAGTACATCCACGGAAATGCCGAACAATGCAGCAAGCTCCAGGATTGAAGAAAGATCAGGAGTGGTTGCGCCGCTTTCCCACTTGGAAACGGCACCTACCGTTACCCCCATGGCTTCCGCAAGCTGTTCCTGAGTCAGACCGGCGGCCTTACGGTTGGCCCGTATAGTTTCTGCAATCAGTATTTTCATAGAATACCTCCTTATACGGTTAATCATAG
>OAWD01001040.1_pt1 | contig 13598 bp, 12 predicted proteins | sample 1495361 | NCBI WGS metagenome assembly OAWD01 (sample SAMEA2580130, study PRJEB22360) | human gut metagenome | biome: human gut; feature: human-associated habitat; material: faeces | place: Denmark | collected 2008/2010 | reverse complement strand
TCCATAAAACCGCAGAAGCCAGTCCGCCTGATACAGTCTGTGCTCCCGAAGCAGCGGAGGGCCTCCCGGCAGCGCCGGAAGCTCCTTGTCCTCCTTTACCTGCACAAAGGCTGAATAAAATACCCGTTTCAGGCTGAATTTATCATATAGATTCTGGGCCACCATCATCAGCTGGAAATCGCTCTCGCCGGTAGCACCGATAATCATCTGTGTGGATTGTCCCGCCGGTACAAATACCGGCGCATGGCGGTAAACCGCCACCTCATTTTGGTTCTCGGTTATTCCGTTCTGTATCAGCCGCATGGGCGTGAGAATATTCTTCCTGTGCTTATTGGGGGCCAGCTTCTTCAGTCCCTCCGCGGTAGGCAGCTCCAGATTCACGCTCATCCTGTCCGCCAGGAATCCCGTAAGGCGCACCAGCTCCGGATTGGCCCCCGGTATGGCCTTTACATGAATATAACCCTGGAAATTATACTCCCTGCGCAGCTTAAAAAGCGTCCGGTACAAAAGCTCCATCGTATAATCCGGGCTGTACAGAATCCCCGAACTCAAAAACAGCCCTTCTATGTGATTCCTTCTGTAAAATTCAATGGTAAGCCTGCATACCTCCTCCGGCGTAAAAGAAGCCCGGGGAACATCGTTGGAGCAGCGGTTGATGCAGTACTTACAGTCATATATGCATTCATTGGTAAATAGAATCTTAAGCAGGCTGATACAGCGGCCGTCTCCGGAAAAGCTGTGGCAGATCCCCGCCTTAATCGCATTCCCCATACCCGTCCCGTCTCCGCTGCGATCCGTCCCGCTGCTGGTACAGGCCACATCATACTTCGCCGCATCTGTCAGGATCCCCAGCTTATCCATAATGCTCATCTGTCTGTCGGTTATTCCGTAATCCATTCTGCCCCTGCCTTTTCCTGCGCTTCCATCCCTTCTTACGCATGCGGAAACGCGGAGTTAAATCGAACATACGTTCTTTTCCATATTATAGTACATATGTTCGGTTTATGCAAGTCCAAAAAAGGTAAAAATTCCTGCCGACATAAAAACCCACGGAGGAGAATCCATGGGTTTAGTCCGTGAGTATTTGCTTTCCGCTTATCCTTAGGAAGCTGCCGCCCCTTTAAAGCCGATGCGTATCCGGCTGCGCCTTCCCGCAAGTGCGGCCTGATATACGCCGCACACCTTTTCCCCAAACTGTCTGGCGCCGAACTGCAGCCCTGTCCGTACCGCTCCTGCGGACAGGAAATTCTTCCAGTCCACATCCCCGGTAATTTTCAGGCATTCATCCCGGAATTCTTCAAAGGTTTCGTATTGGTAACCGTTTTCCTTATGCTTTACAATCCCTTCCACACAAGGATCTTTTCTGCATACTACCGGCAGTCCGCTGGAAAGGGCCTCCAGATAAGTAATTCCCTGGGTTTCGCTTTGCGAAGCGCTGACAAAGAGGTCTGCCGCCCGGTAATAGGCAGCGGTTTCCTCCGGTGTGGCCATCCCGGTAAAATGAATGCGGCTGCTGTTCTTCTGCTCATCCGCCAGAAGTTCCAGTTCCTTTCTGTAGGGACCGTCCCCGACGATCAGAAGCTCCAGTTCCTCCCGGTTCATCTTCCCGAAATAGGAGATGATTTCTTCTATATTTTTTTCCTTGGCAAGGCGGCCCAGAACAAGCAGCACCTTTTTTTCTTCCCCGATCCCGCAGCTTTCCCGTACTTGTTTTCTGTCCCGATCCACCGTTTCCCAGCAAACCGGCAGAAAGCGTTCCAGCCGTATACCCGTGGGAATCACCGCAATAGGGCGATCCACGCCATAGGAATCAAGAAGCCCTTTCACCTTCTGGGTAGGAGCAATGACAAAATCCGTTTTTTCCAGGATAAACCGGGAAAACCACGCGGCCGCCTGTCTGCCCCAGGGCCTTCCGGCGCTGAAATAGTGGGTGTAGTCCTCATATACCGTGTGATAGGTATGAACGATAGGTATTCCCAGCTCTGCCGCTATTTTGCGGGCGATCAGAAAGCTGCTGAACTCGCACTGGGAATGGACGATGTCCGGCTGCCAGCCAAGCAGTTCCTCGTACAGTCTGTTTCCCGGAAAGCATACAGCCCTTGCCCCGGGATAAATCCTGCTCATATCCACGGAACGCATGTAATAGACATCCCCTTCTTTATAGGAGTGTCCCGTATCGGATAAAGTAGCCACCTTCACCTCATGCCCTCTGCGGATAAGTTCTTTTTTTAATGTGAGAACAGACGTAACGACACCGTTAATCACCGGTTCATACCAATCTGTTGTAATTACTATTTTCATAGGTCCCCTCCTCTAATAAGCCGGAATAAATTTCAGCAAGGGCCGTTCCTATTTTACCGATACTGTTATCCCCTACCAGCCGATAGGCTTCTTCCGTCAGATCCGGAAGCTGTTTTTCCAGAATTGCCGGTATAAGCCTTTCAAAATCATCCTGCTTCTTTCCTTTATATACAGTCTTTCCATGTGTAAGCCAGCCTTCATATACAGGAATATCCCTCACAAGCACCGGCGTATGCATTGCCATGGCCTCCAGCATGACAATCCCTTCCGTTTCTTCCAACGTGGGAAAGAAGAACAAATCGCTTCCGCTGTAGGCATCCATCAGCTTTCCTTTGCTGATATAACCCGGGAACTGCAGATTGGGAAGCTGCGTCCTGACCGCCCTCCTGATCCGCGGGGGAATCAGGGCGGTGGGTGTGGAGCCAAACCAGATAAATTCATATTGGGGATACCGTTTTGCCATTTCCACGAAATCAAGGATCCCTTTTCTTTCTATATAATGGCCCACCCCCAGCACAACCTTCCGGGAGGCGGGAATGCAATAGGTTTCCCGGAATCTCTTGGCTCCCTCTTCGCTCTTTTTATAAACGGCCAGATCAATACCGTTGGAAAGGGGCACTATGGGTTTGTTTAATCCATAAGTCTCAAGAAGCCGTGCGGAATAAGGTGTGGGTGTAATTATCACATCCCCGCTTCTATAGCACCGGCTGATCCATCTCCGGAACAGTCCTGCGGCCATATTCGATCCCACAAAAGAATTCCTGAAATCCTCCATGGTGGAATGCCCATAATAAACCACCGCTTTTCCCTGCATACGGGCTTTTACGCTCATCCACAGCGAATCCGGGAACACGGTATTCAGATGGACCACCGTATAATCATCTTTTGTATCAAATGTATAAGGGATCCCCGCATTTTCCAGCGCCCGCGCCTGGTGCTCCATGGCCCGCCCCACACCGCTTTTCCCTGCCCCCTTCATCCCGCCGTTATAAAGCAATACTTTTTGCATTTTCCACTCCCTCTTTCTTTCCTGCCTGAACGAACATGCCTACCGGATCATCTGGAGAACCTGGGTAAATAGCAACTGCAGCCCCAGAGAATATGCCGCAATGGATAACGGCTTGCCAAGCAGAATAATTATCATAAATTTTTTAAATGACATGGATGTTACGCCGGCCAGGAAGCACAGCAGATCATCCGGCGCTGCCGGAAAGAAAATAGCCAGTGCAAACCATTTATCAAAGGTGCCGTTTTCCATCCACTTCAGATATTTTCCATATTTCTGACCGTCAGCCGCTTTTTCCACAGCCTGCATTCCCAGCCTTCTGGATATCTGGAAGGCACAGGCCGATCCGATACAGATACCTACGTAATTATATACAAAACCCCACAACGGCCCGAAAAGCAGCACGCCGCCCAAACAGGAAACCCCGCCCGGTATAATAGGAACCACTACCTGAACTACCTGGATTACAACAAAGATGAGAGGCCCCCATATCCCAAAAGGCTTCAGGAACTGCTCCATAGCCTCCTGAGAGGTAAACAGCCCTTTCTGCATACCGTATATAGTAAACGCCGCACAAAACGTAATTCCCAGCGCCGTTATTACGTAAGAAGGCTTAATAAGCCTTTTCCCTTCCGTTTTTCCCCGTAATTCCATTTTCGGTTTAAATTCTGCCTTTTTCATTCCCGCCGTATATTCCATACCCTGCTCCTGTTCTCCTTATACATCCGTTTCCTGACTGTCTATATCTTACCAGGCAAAGCTTAAAGAACAGCACGGTAATTTCTAAATATTTCTTTAACAAAACTGATATTTTCACTTAAATAAGTTCCCTTACCACAGTCGTTTTTTGTTACTGTCTGAAGTATAAAACCAAATATAATATTGAAAAAATGGGGAAAATTGAATATAATGCTCCTGTAACCATAGAGAAACCGGCGGCCGCCCGCCGGACAAGTGACATAATTATTTTACAGGAGAGAAGAAATGGAAAAGAAAAACAACATTCTGAAAATGGCATCCTTTATTCTGATTGCGTTTGCCGCAATTGCCCTTGTTATATCGGTAATCAATGTTACCAAAACGCTGGGCCAGATGAATAACATGGATGCGGCAACACAGGCTGCATTGGACAATGCTGTTGCCGCCAATGCCGGAAGCGGGGTATCCGCCGATATGGCAGTAGGTCTGGTAAGCGGGATCGCCTATGTAACGCTTGCAATCACGGTAATCTTCAATGTGTTGAAAATTATCATCGGCATACTGGGAATTAAGAAATCCGAAGTGATGGGAACCAATAACTTCTTTATGATATGGGGTATTATCTTCCTCGTTTTCGGTGTTTTCGGCCTGGCAGGCATCATGTCCCTGCTTGGTTTCTGCAATCTGATGGCGGGTATTGTAGCTCCCCTTCTTTTCATCATCTTTGCAAAGCAGAAGAAAGCGGCCTGATTTACAGCCGCCGCAGACCGGCACTGTCACAGTCTTTGTCCCGGAAAACAAACTGCCTCACCTGCAGGCCGGATATCCTCCGGCAAATCCATAGCAGGTGAGGCAGTTATTTTTTGTAACGGCAACAATACGGTGCCGTTACCAGTTTTATAGTTTCCTCGTTGATTCCTGTTCCAGCAGCACGCCGGCATATACCTTATGCCGGTGCCCGCTTCTTCCCGCCAGGATATCGAACAGAAGAGACACGGATTCCTCCGCGATGTCCTGTACGGGCTGGCGGATTGTGGTGAGGGTGGGATTGTAATAGCTGCACAGCTCTATTCCGTCAAAACCCGCTACGGAATAATCCCGGGGGACATTTTTCCCTTCCTCAAATATGGCACGGCACGCGCCTACCGCCATGGTATCCGAAAGAGCGAAAATGGCAGTAAACTCTTTTCCGGAGTCCAACAGCTTTCTCGTCATCACGTAGCCGCTTTCCATGGAATAGGACTTAATATCCGCAGGCATATGGCAGATCAAATCCTCATCCGGCTGTATGCCATGATCCTTCAATGCCTTTTTGTAGCCGTTCAGCCTCATCTTGCCGATGCTGGCGTCATTGGGCTGGGCAGCCAGAATGGCGATTTTGGTATGTCCCTGGCGGATGAGGTAATCCGTCATCCGGTAACCTTCCTTTTCATCGTCCACCGACAGGGAGGAATAATAGTCATGATGCATTCCGTCAGGCGCGCAGCCCACGGTGGAAAGAATAAAAGGAATATGGAGCTTGCGCAGTTTTTCTTCGGAATGGGAAAAATACCCTCCCAGGAAGATTATCCCTGCAAGCCGCTTCTCTTTCACCAGTTCCAGCGCCACATCCACTTCGTCCTCGTTGGATTCCACATGCCGGATGACCATGGAATATTTTTTCCTTTTGATTTCATCCTCAATAATCTGTATGGCATCCGCAAAAAAAGGATTGGTGATACCCTTGACCAGCACAGCAACGCACTTCCCGTCCGTACGCTTCAGGTTTCTCGCACTGTTATTGGGTATATAACCATGCTTCCGGATGGTATCCATAATCATTTTTTTCGTTTCCGGATTGATATCCGGATGGTTATTGATGGCCCTGGATACCGTGCTTACCCCCACATTACAGAATCTGGCGATATCTCTAATCGTTATTTCTTCCACATCATGCTCTTTCCTCATATTCAAACACCCGTCCCCCACATCTGGCGTCATATTTTACAGGTTTTGACAAAAAACCCACCTTTATTTTATAGGACAGTTCTGGTGTAAGTCAACCCTGTCTGTTTTCCCGCGGTTTTTCTGTGACAGTCCGTTACTGTCCAGCCGGGTCTGAACCGTTACGTATTCCTACCCTTTCACCGCTCCCGCCACAACGCCTTCAATAATATATTTCTGGCAGACCAGATAAAAAATGATAATGGGGATAATCGCCAACACCAGAACACCCATCATAGCACCCATATCAATGGAGCCGTAGCCGCCTCTCAAATACTGGACCGCAATAGGAATGGTCTTATATTTGGTCATATCCAGAACCAGGTAAGGCAGAAGGTAATCGTTCCAGATCCACATAGCCTGGAGAATAGCCACCGTAATGCAGGTCGGCTTCAGAATAGGCATGACTATACTGAAAAAAGTCTGGATAGGCGTACAGCCGTCGATCATGGCCGCCTCCTCTATTTCCAGCGGAATCCCTTTTACAAAGCCGCAGAACATAAAGACCGAAAGCCCTGCTCCAAACCCCAGATAGACCACAACGATACCCAGCGGATTTCCCAGATGAAGCATATCCGCCAGCTTGGAAAGGGTAAACATAACCATCTGGAACGGAACGATCATAGAAAACAGGCACAGGTAATACAGGCCGGTGGTAAACTTGTTTTTTACCCGGGATATATACCATGCACACATGGAAGTGCAGAGGATAATCACGGTAACGGACAAAACGGTTATGAACAGGGACGTCCAGAAGGCATCCACAAAACCGGTCTTTTTAATTCCGTTCACATAGTTTTCCAGGCCCACATACATTTTCCCCGCAGGAATGGCGAAAGGTTTTCTGCTGATATAGGCTTTTTTCTTAAAGGAGTTGATGACCACCAGTACGATGGGAAATACGTACACCAGGGATATGAGGGTAAATACAAAGGTCAGAAGCCCGCCGTGCTTTGCTTTTCTCGCATTCATTACTGCTGTACCTCCTTCCTTCGTGTGATCTTATTCTGCGCTAAGGCTATAATCGCCACCAGGATGAAGAAAACCACCGCTTTGGCCTGCCCTACGCCCTCCCAGCCGGTACGGCCGTAAAAGGTATTATAAATATTCAGGGCCAGCATTTCCGACATCTTGGACGGCTCCCCGTTGGTCAGCGCCAGGTTCTGGTCGAACAGCTTGAAGGAGTTGGTCAGTGTCAGGAAGGTACAGATGGTGATGGAGGGCATGACCATAGGGATGGTCACGTTCCTGAGTATCTGCCTGGAATTGGCCCCGTCAATCTTGGCCGCTTCGATTAAATCCCCGGAAATATTCTGGATACCCGCAATATAGATAATCATCATATAGCCTACCTGCTGCCAGCACATCAGAACGATCAGCCCCCAGAAGCCATAGGTGGAGGAATAGGTCAGCGTCCGGTTGAAATACAGCAGTATGCCGTTGAGAAGGAGCTGCCAGATATAGCCCAGGATAATGCCGCCGATCAGGTTGGGCATAAAAAACACCGTCCTGAAAATATTGGTTCCCTTAAAACCTTTGGTGAGAAGCAGGGCCACCGCAAAGGCCAGTACATTGATCAGGATCACCGATACCACGGTGAATAGCGCCGTATACCAAAGCGCATGGACAAAGGACGGATCCGTAAAAATTTTAAGATAATTGAAAAAGCCGATAAATGTGGCATCCGTTACCGTAGTGAACTTGCAGAAGGATAAATAAATGCCCATGATAAATGGGGCTATGAATCCCAGGATAAAAGCAAGAAATGTAGGAAGTACAAAAATCGGCCAATACCTTCTGATTGCTTTTGCCATTTTCTTTCCTCTCTTAATATAAAGTGTGCATCCGCTGTATGAAACAGGGCGGGCACTCCTCGCCCGCCCTGCTCATAAGCAACTGCCGCCTCTAAACGCTGGCAGCCATTGTTCTCCGTCTTACGGTGAAAGCTCCGTTTCCACCGTATGGATGGCCGTTCGGCCCGGCTGCATTTTATACACTATGCTGCCCGGTAACCGGGCATGGGCGTTTATTGTGCATTTGCCGCATCGTATTCGGACTTCCATCCGTCCACGAATGCCGTTACTACGTTATCCCATTTTCCGGTGCCCTGTGCATATTCCAGAAGCGCACTGCCCACACCGTTCTTCCACTCTTCGGAAGGCATGGTTGTGAAGTTCCATGAAACGGGTGTTTTTCCGGCTTTTGTATATTCATCGTTGGCAACAATCAGCGGATTCGTGGACTGATAGCCGTCTGCAAAAGTCTTGAAAGGAGTTACAAATCCCATCTTGTTTGCAAGGGCGTCACGTCCTTCATCACTGGTTACCACCCAGTTCAGGAAATCAAGGGTTGCCTGGATATCTTCCGGTGCTGCGTTCTTATTTACACACCAGTAGTTTTCAGAACCGGTACAAAGTCCCTGATTCTCTTCCCCTTCCACGCCAATGTAGATAGGAAGCATTCCCAGATCTTCGTCCGCTACTTCATTGTCCTTGATATCATTGTAAGCCCATGTGCCGTTCTGGTAGAATACCGCTTCGCCAAGTGCGAATTCGGAAGCGGCATCTTCACCGGTTTTACCGGAAAGGAGACTGGGTTCACAGGTAGCGTCTGTAATATACAGGTCAAAAATCTGTTTGTAGTTATCCAGATAGGTTCCTTTAATTGCAGGTGAGGAGGTAATTCCATCAGCCTTGTATTCATAATAAACAGGAAGGTTGGCAAGATGGGTCTTGAATCTCCAGTCGGAGGAGGCATCAAAACCTGCGGATGTAAAGGCACCTTCTACGCCGAGATCCTCCTTGTGTGCCTGAATGCCGTCCGCAACCTTTTTCAGCGCTTCAAAATTATTCAGCTGGTCGATGGAGGTGATTTCCGCATCGGGCAGTGCAAAATAATCATTCAGCAGCGCTTTGTTATAGATGATACCGTAGGTTTCGATAACATATGCCATACCGAGAACGGAGTCGCCTTCCTTCAGTACATAGTCATCACTTTCGATATTCTTATAAACTTCACTATCCTTCAGGTCATAGCAGTAATCCTTCCAGGATGCCAGGCCTACAGGTCCGTTTACCTGGAACAGGGTAGGCGCTTCTGATTTAGCCATCTCAGACTTCAGCGTGGATTCATAGGTTCCGGAAGCCGATGCGGAAGTGATTTCATGGGTCCGGAAAGCCGCTGTCACTACCGTTACCGGCACACCGGTTTGCTCCGTATATACTTTAGCCAGCTCCACCCAGTCCTCTGCCTGTTCCGGTTTGAAATTCAGATAATAAACCTTGCCTTCGCCGCTTGCCGCGGTTGTCTCCGCCGTGCTTTCCGCAGGAGCCTCCGGCTCCGCCTCAGAACCCGCTTCTGCCGGTGTTTCTGCCGGTGCAGGTGTGCTTTCCGCCCCTGCCTTTGATCCGCAGCCGGCCAGAAGGGCAGAAACCATTGCTACGCTCAGTAATGCGCTGATCAGTTTCTTTTTCATAATTACCTCTCCTTTTCTTAAATTGCCTAGATTCCGGAAACGTTATCGGTAACGTTGTCGGTAACGTTTCCAATTGCTATGGTTGTATATTACCACATCATATTTCTTAATGCAATACTTTTTTGTATATTTTTTATATTAATTTCTATTTTTCTTGTGCTTAATATACATTTTGAATAATTATAAGTTTTTTCCACTTTTTTTACCAGCATTTTACATGTATTTTCCTTCTGTTTTCTGGGTAAAAACATGCTGTCCTTTATGATTTTAAACATTTTTACCCGAATTATACCATTCAAAAACGCATAAAAATACATTCCGCTGCACGCCAGGCCGACGTCTGCTGCCGCCACGTTTTATACGGTCCGCGCCGCGCATATGCAGACCTGCCTGATCTGCTGCAGGTTTATCCTGCAGAAAAAAAAGAAGAAATCCCCTGCAGGATTTCTTCTTGTGTATTTGCTGTATCTACAACATATATTTTTCCATGATTATAGCTGCCCCGTCATGGTCACAGTCCTCTGTTATTTCCCGCGCCAGCGCCTTCACCCGGGGAACCGCATTCCCTACCGCAGCCGGAAATCCTGCTGCCTGCAGCATTTCCACATCGTTACTGTTATCCCCTACTGCGATGACCGCTTCCATAGGAATCTGCAGATGATTGCACAGGATTCTAAGCCCTTCCCCTTTATTAGCCCTCTGTGCATTGATCTCCAGGTTACCCGCCAGGGAGCTTGCCAGGGAAAGCGGAAGCCTTGCTATTTTCTCAAGCGCTTTCCGGCGGCTGTCGCCATCCTTAAAGAACAGATTAATTTTTTCCACCTCCATGGGATTCTCCCGGTAAAAAGAAAACAGGTTTTCTACCTTTACCACACTCTGACGGAACACCTCGTCAAAATCCCCGAGACCGAATGCGGCAAGACGCCGCATATAGGCCGTATCCATAAACGGACGGTTTCCCATAAAAAAAGAGGTGAGGATATCCTCCCCTTCCACACAGGCAATTACCTTAAGCACAAGCCTGGGCGGTATGGGGATCCGGGCTATATGCTTCTTCTTCTGCAAATCATATACACATGCGCCGCTCTCGCATATCAGATATTTCATGGAAGGGAAAGCTTCCAGGTAAGCTTCCATTTCACGGATACATCTTCCTGTGGAGAAAACCCCCTGTTTTCCCCGCCGCATGATCTCTTCCATAGCCCTTCCGGCTCTGGGCGTTATTTCCTGCCTGGAATTCAGCAGCGTCCCGTCCATATCCAGGGCAATCAGCAAATATTCCCTCTCTTTCATCTGTGACCCTCCCATCCTGCCGTAATGCCTATTGATAGTTTACAATATTTCAGCCGGTTTGTCCCGTGTTTTTTTAGGGCAGAGCGGCTGCGGAAGGATTCAAAGTTACTGAGCACGGAGGGAACAGTAACGATACAAAAAAGAAGGGCATGCTGTTGTCATCCCCTTCCTCCCAGGTGCTGCCTGTCTTATCTTTTTATATTTTCATAATAGACACCGCCGACCCCCCCTGCCACTATAATAATCACCGATAAAATTGACCAGATATCCCACATTGTCTGCTGCCTCCTGTCCGCATTATGTATCTTTCACAGATACCATAGCATGACTGGCAGACAAATACGATATTCCGGGGAGTTCCTTAACGCATTATGAACGTGTTATTAGCGGGATCTTAGCGAATGCCCTCTTCATAACGAGACAGCGCCTTGTTACAGACAGCTGTACCAGTTTGTTTTTGTCAAATAAAACATCATATCCATTAAAGGTGCCGCGTATTTCATTCAGCTCCACAGGGACTCCCGCACGTGCCAGACGGTCCGCATAGGCATTTCCCTCATCCCGCAGGCAGTCAATTTCCTGGGTTTCCACATAAGCGGGCGGAAGCTTCTCCAAAGAAGCGGCGCATAAGGGTGCGGCATACTGCGGTTTGCCGAAATCCCCCTTCTGCAGATATAAATCCCACATCTGACGGTTCAGATTGGCATTCCATCCGGGCGAATCCACAAACTGACGCATGGACCAGGAGGTCATGCTCCTGTCCGTTACCGGGTTAATCAGCATCTGAAAACAGATGGGCGGGCCTTTTCTGTCTCTGGCAAGCAGCGTCACAGCCGCCGCGAGGGCACCTCCTGCGCTGTCACCGATCACCGCTATCCTGTCCTTATCAATTCCCAGCTTTGCGGCATTTCGGGATATCCAGGCAAAAGCCCCGTAGCAATCCTTCACAGGATCCGGATAAGGCTCTCCCAGCCGGTAATGTACCATAATCATCTTATATTTTCCGAATACACCTGGGCCAGCCGGTGTGTGGACGGCCTGTCCCTTAATACAAAAGCGCCTCCATGATAATAAATCATACAGGGGGCATTTTTACTGATATTGGCCGGTTCATATATGGTCAGCCCGATTTTTCCGCCGTCTGCAGTACGGATGCTTTTCTTACTCCGCTTCATCCCTTTGGCAGGGCGCTGCAGGAAAACACCGGCCTGAAACCACCGGTTTATCAGCCATACCTTTTTCGGCGTTATAATATAGTCCCTGAAATCGATACGACTCCAGAGACCTCCCACATCCTTTAACTCTTTATCCAATGCATATTTCGAAAACATGTATCCCTTGTGCATACCGGTTACCTCTTCAAGAAAAACACGCTATACTGCTTTACAGTACTAATATATCATAACTTCGGTTATAAAATCTACCCCTTTTCCAAAATTCGCTCTTACTGACAACTATAACAGATGTAACCGTTCAGATACACCCCTGCTGCCTGTAATATCACGGGCAAAAGGTTATTTCCAAATAAAAACGGGAATACTTTTCTATATATGTAAATGGATAATATAAACCGTAAGGCAGGGAGAAAATATGTTCAGGAAAAAATACAGTTACACAATTTGGGGCATCTTGTTTACAGCCGTACTTGGCACTCTTCTTCATTTCTTATATGAATGGTCGGGGGAACTCCCCTTGACAGCTCTGTTTTCTCCGGTCAACGAATCTGTCTGGGAGCATCTGAAGCTGCTTTATTTTCCCTTTGTCCTGTATACACTCTGGGAATTATTCCACGCCTCCCGCGATCCCGCGGTTTTTCTTCCTTCCAGGACCATAGGCCTGGCGGCAGGGCTGATCCTTATTCCCTTGTTTTTTTATTCCTATACCGCCGTTCTTGGCACCAATTATCTGGCGCTGGACATCACCGTGTTTTTGCTGAGTATCCTGCTGGCATTTTTTCTCAGCAGCCTGGCAGAAAGAAAAGCCGCTTATCCCAATAAGGATAAGGTCGTGTCCCGCCTTCTCCCCTATCTGAGCCTGGCTGTACTTATTCTGTTATCCGTACTCTTTATTTATTTCACCTTCCGTGCTCCCCGGCTGCCTCTGTTCCGTGATCCGGTAAAGGGAAGTTACGGGCTTTAAGAAATAACAGGTCGTTTCTATAATATAGAAACCACAGTAAAAAACAGCGATGCCTTCATTAATGAAGATGCCGCTGTTTCTCTGTAATGAGACACGGGGATCCCAACCATTATTAGTAATTCGGTAATATACCGGTAATCAATATTTTGAATGGAAATTGTAGAACTTGGATTGCCCAGTTTTTCCCTTACTTCCTTGGTAATATTTACATACGAATTCCAAAAAGCCTCCTGGCTTCTTACTTCAACAGGATTTCTTACCGTTGTTATTATGTGTGCAGTATCTCCTAATGTACATCCTCTTATTTTTCCGCATACAAGCCTGTCAATGCTTATTAACGCCGTTATGAATATTCCCGATTTTCGGAATTCTTTATTTGCACTTTCTTCCTAAAGATAGGCAATAAATTCTTTTGTGTAAAATTTAGAATCAACACCAAAAAAGACAATTGTATACCGTTCTGTTTCTGTTATCACACTATTATATAACCTGATATCTTTTTATAATTATTTTATGTTTATTACATTATCCCGTTACTCTTTTGTCAATTTACGTGTTTATGGGCAGTCATCAAATACATCCGTCATGGCTGCGGAATATGGGCCGTTAAGAACACAAAAAAAGCCCTGTAAAACCAAGGCTTTCGAAGTGAAGCACGGGGGATTCGAACCCCCGACAACCTGATTAAAAGTCAGGTGCTCT
>OAWD01001039.1_pt1 | contig 13605 bp, 16 predicted proteins | sample 1495361 | NCBI WGS metagenome assembly OAWD01 (sample SAMEA2580130, study PRJEB22360) | human gut metagenome | biome: human gut; feature: human-associated habitat; material: faeces | place: Denmark | collected 2008/2010 | reverse complement strand
CGGCTGCCGCCCGCGTCCGCCATACCTGCCTCGACGCCCTTCCCCTCGAAGATTTCAACGAGTGGAAAAAGGAGGCGTTCCGCATCCGGGAACTCAACATCAGCCTGTTCGGACAACGAATAGGCGTCGCCAAAACGCTCACGATGGCAGCGCGGTTCAAAGACGAGCCGCGCTTTTTCTTTCCCTACCAGCTCGACTTCCGGGGCCGCATCTACGCCGTCCCGTCCTACCTCACGCCGCAGGGTACGGATCTCGCCAAAGGGCTGCTCCGGTTCGCGGAGGGCAAACCGCTCGGCACCATGCAGGCCGTGCGCTGGCTGGCGATCCACGGCTCCAACTGCTTCGGCAACGACAAAGTGAGCCTCGACGACCGCCACTCGTGGGTGCTCCAGCACCAGCAGGAAATCCTCGAATGCGCGGAAGACCCGTTCAGCCATGCGTGGTGGCATGAGGCCGACGAGCCTTTCTGCTTCCTCGCCTTCTGCCTCGAATGGGCGGGCTACGTCCGGGAAGGGCTGGATTTCGTAAGCCACATCCCCGTGGCGATGGACGGCACCTGCAACGGGCTGCAAATCTTCTCGCTCATCCTGCGGGACAAAGTGGGCGGTTCCGCCGTGAACCTCCTGCCCGCCGCCAAGCCGCAGGACATCTACCAGATCGTAGCCGACAAGGTGATCGGCAAGCTCAAAACCGACGCAGCGGATCCCGACAAGGACGCCATCGTGACAACCAAGGAAGGCAAGGCGTTCTACAACCCCGCAAAAAGCGCGGCGATCCTGCTCGACATGGACATCAACCGCAAAACCACCAAACGGCAGGTGATGGTGCTCCCCTACGGCGGCACCAAGGAATCCTGCCGGGAGTACAGCGAAGAATGGGTCAAAGACACAATCCGCAACGGCTACCCGCAGCTTCCCGAAGACGTCTCCATCCGGGGCCTCTCCTACTACCTCTCAACGCATGTATGGGACGCGATAGGCGAAACCGTCATCGCGGCGCGGGACGCCATGAAGTACCTGCAAGACATGGCGGGTGTGATGAACAAGCTCGACCTGCCCATCAAATGGACAACACCAGCCGGATTCCCGGTTGTACAGAAATATATGGATAAGAAAGAACGGCGCATCAAAACGAAGATCGGGGACAGTATCGTGTACCTTAACATTAAAGAAGAATCATCTGTAATTATTGATAAAAACAAACAAAAATCCGCCATATCCCCCAACTACGTACACAGCCTCGACGCGGCGGCACTCATGAAAACCGTCAACGGATGCCTCGCGCAAAACATCGGCAACTTCGCCATGATCCATGACAGTTACGGCACACACGCCGCCGACTCCGTAGCCCTTGCCGCCACCTTGCGCCGGACGTTCGTGGAGATGTTCGGAGGCGAGGGTGTCAACCCGCTCGAACAGTGGAAAAACGAAGTCCTCGCCTCCGTGCCCGAGCCGATGCTGGCGGAGCTTCCGGACCTTCCTATCCTGCCCGCTACGGGCGATCTGGATGTCGGCGAAGTCGCCCATTCCCCCTTCTTTTTCGCCTAAATATCAGAAAAGCTATTTTCCATAAGTAAAGCCTAGTTGGAATTAGGTTGCACCTTCGGAGAGAGCACCCCCATTCGCCCGTCCCTGCCGGAAGGGTCCGAAGGGGGTGTTCCCTCTCCTCTTCCCCTCATGTTCACCCGTCAACGACAAGGAGCCCCATCATCGAAAACCAACGACAGCACATCACCAGCCACCAGCCCATCCCCTCCGTCCTCCGCGACCTCATGGGCAACACCCCTTTGAAAGAAGCGGCCCGCGCAACCATGTCCGTAGCCGACGCCCTCCAGCACAGTCCCCTCAAAGGGGCGCGTCTGATGGGCCTGACCTGCGCCTTCCTCATGGCTGCGGAGTCGGCGGGCCTCCCCGTGCCCGACCTCATGGGCATGGCCCGGAACTGCATGAACGACGGCGAAGGACGACGCCCCGAGTTCCGGGCGGTGGACGACTTCATCAACAACGAAATCCTCAACGAACAACACACCCGCTAGGAGCACACACATGGCAACGACCCCCGAAAAGAAAAAGCGCGCCACCTACACCACCCCCAAGGGCGAGTCCCTGTTCGCCCACCTCGTCAACGTGGACTACGGCACGGACCAGTACCCCGACGAAAAGGGCAGCTTCAACGTCACGCTGGCCCTTGATGCCGACGCAGCCGCGAAGCTCGACAGCCTCATCGCCCATGAGGTCGACACCGCCCGCGCCGAGGCCGAGGAGAAGTTCGACGGCCTGAAACCCCAGACCAAGAAGAAGTTCGGCAGCGTCAACTTCAACGAGGTCGGCCCGGAAGAATACGACCGCGAGGGCAACCCCACGGGACGCCGCCTGTTCCGGTTCAAGACGGGCGCGTTCTACGAGAACCGTCAGGGCGTCAAAGTCCAGCGCAAGGTCCCGCTGTTCGACTCCATGCAGCAGCCCGTCAAGCTGTCCGACGAACCCGGCAACGGCTCCGTCATTCGTGTCGCCTTCTGTTGCGCGCCCTACTTCGTCGAGGGGCAGGGCATGGGCGGCCTCTCGCTCTACCTGAACGCCGTGCAGATCATCAGGCTGAACACGTCCGGCGAACGCTCCGCCTCCGACTATGGCTTCGGCGCGGAAGAAGGCGGGTTCACGTCCGAAGGCATGGATGATGATGTCGCCTCCACCAACGCCGCCACAACGCCCGATGCCGACGTTCCGCAGTTCTAGCAGGAGCCGGGCCGCGCAGTTCGCCCGCTGGAACGAGGTCAGGAGGCGTACGGGCTACCGCAGCCAGTTCGAGGCCGACATCGCGGCGGCCCTCGAAGGCACGGGGGCGGCCTACGAATCATCCCGCCTGCCTTATTCCGTCACCACGACGGCAACATACACCCCCGACTGGCTCCTCCCCGACCAGTGTATCCTCATCGAAGCCAAAGGCGAACTCGGCAAGGCCGACCGGGACAAGATGCAGCTCATCAGGCAGCAGTATCCCCACCTCGACATCCGCTTCGTGCTCCAGACGCCCAACGCGAAACTCACAAAGACCGTCACGCAAGCGGACTGGTGCGAGAAAAACGGCTTCCCGTGGTGCAAGGGGCCGGGGATTCCCGACGGCTGGCTGAAACACAGGCCCGGCGTCAGGAGCAGGCGGGCATTCGCGGCGGCAACGGGAACAACACCCCATGAACAACAGAAAAAACGACAAAAGCAGTGAGCGGCACCCCTATGAAGACAGCACATTCTCCCATCACGAGCCTTGCCCGCAATGCCAGCGGAACGGCGGCGACTGGAACGGCGACAACCTCGCGCGCTACAGCGACGGGCACGGCTACTGCCATGTATGCGGCTACTACGAAACCGCTCAAGGAGGTTCTGGACGCATGGACAGGCAGAAAGACCCCGTTCCGTTTGATCCCGTCCCTGTAGATGCGTTCATGGCCCTGAAAGCGCGGGGCATCACGCAGGAAACATGCGAACACTTCGGGTACGGCATCGGCAAGGCAGGGGGCAAATACTGCCACATCGCCCCTCTCTATGACCACGAGGGTATCCTCGTAGCCCAACACCTGCGCTTCGAGGGCAAGGAGTTCCGTTGGCGCGGCTCCGCATCCGAGGCCGTGCTGTTCGGGCAAACCCTCTGGCGGCGGGGCGGCAGGAAGGTCATCGTCACCGAAGGCGAGATCGACTGCCTCTCCATCAGCCAGCTTCAAGGCAACAAATGGCCCGTGGTCAGCCTCCCCAACGGCTCCAGTTCGGGGGCCAAATACATCCGGGCCAGCCTCGAATGGCTGGAGAGTTTCGACGAGGTGGTCTTCGCCTTCGACATGGACGAGCCGGGGCAGAAGGCCGCCAAGGAATGCGCCCTCCTGCTCAGTCCCGGCAAGGCCAAGATCGCCCGCCTCCCGATGAAGGACGCCAATGAATGCCTCGTGGCGGGCAAGGGCAAGGAACTCATCGACGCCTTGTGGGGAGCCGTCCCCTACCGGCCCGACGGCATCAGGTCCGGGGCCGAGCTGTGGGAGGACATCAAGAAGCCTCCGCCAGCGGGCTATGAGATCCCCTATCCGGGGCTGAACGGCAAGCTCGGCGGGATGCGCCTCGGGGAGCTTGTGCTGTTCACGGCGGGCTCGGGCATCGGCAAGTCCACCATCGTCAACGAGATCGCCTACCACCTCATGATGACGCACGGGCTCACGCTCGGCGTCATGGCCCTTGAAGAGAACCCCGCCCGCAACGCCCGCCGTTACCTCGGCATCCACCTCAACAAACCCCTGCACCTCCCCGCCGCCCATGCAAGCGTGCCCGAAGCCGACCTGAAAGCGGCCTTCGACGCCGTGATGGGCAACGGGAAATGGTACATCTACGACCACTTCGGGTCATCCGACATCGACACGCTGCTCTCGAAGCTGCGCTACCTCGCGGTGGGCCTCGGCTGCAAGGCCATCGTGCTCGACCACATCTCCATCGTGGTGTCGGGCCTCGACGAGAGCGAGGGCGAATCCGAGCGCAAGGTCATCGACAAGCTCATGACCCGGCTGCGCTCCCTCATCGAAGAGACGGGCATCCTCGTGCTGGCGGTCGTCCACCTGAAACGCCCGGACAAGGGCAAAAGCTACAACGAGGGCCGCCCGGTCAGCCTCACGGACCTGCGCGGTTCCGGCAGCCTCGAACAGGTGTCGGACGTGGTGGTCAGCCTTGAACGCGACCAGCAGGGCGACGAGCCCGACGAAGCGACCATCCGGGTCCTGAAAAACCGTCCCCTAGGCATCACCGGGCTGGCGGGCACGGTCAGGTATGACCGGGAAACGGGACGCCTCCTGCCCTGCGACGATGGCGACGGCACGGGCGGGGCGGCGTACGGATTCCAGAAGGAAGAGACGCCCACAGTTTCCTCCCCACAACAATCTCTGCCCCCGTGGGACACCGCTGAGGGCGACAACACCAGAGAACAACAGCAACAAGAAAAGGAGTTTTGAGATGGAAGCGCAGATTCAGGTTTTTCGGAACGGGGCATTCGGCTCCGTGCGTGTTGTTGAGCACAAGGGCGAACCGTGGTTTGTGGCGAGCGACGTGGCGAAGGCACTAGGATATGCAAATCCTCAGGAAGCTACACGTGAGCATTGCAAAAAAGTAAATAAAATCACCCAACCTAGCAAATCGCTCACCTCGGTAAAACGCCCTCCTACCTTTATCAACATCATCCCCGAATCGGACGTGTACCGCCTCGTCATGCGTTCAAACCTGCCCGGCGCGGTGGAGTTTCAGGATTGGGTCTGTGAAGAGGTCATTCCCACCATCCGCAAGTCGGGCGGGTATCTGGCAACGAAGCCCGACGACACCCCCGAAACCATCCTCGCTCGCGCCGTGCTCATCGCGCAGGACACCCTCAAGCGCGTCGAAGCCGAACGTGACGAGGCCGTGCACACCAAAGCGTGGATCGGCAGCAGGCGCGAGGCGTCCGCGATGGCGGCCGGAACAGGGCGCCGCTTCCGCCGCCCGCCGCGCCAAGGCCCTTGAAGCGCAGCTCGGCCTCGCGGGGGATTACCTCGCTGTGAAGGGCGTCAAGTGGCTCCCGGAGATCTTTGACCTGACCAAAGGCGGCACCTACTCGCAGATCGGCAAGTACCTCAAACGGCTCTCGCTGACCGAGAACTACATGGTGAAGACCGCCCCCGACAGCCTGCACGAGTCCGTGGGCCTGTACCACAAGGACATCATCGCCCTGTTCAGGAAGCAGCTTGATGAAATCCCCTCGCTCATGCGGAAGTATCGCCATGTCCCGCAAGCGTGAGCCATACCCCGGCTTCGATTGGTCATGGGTTCCCACCCCAGAGACGCCCGCCCTGCTGTTCGACATCGAAACGGACGGGCTTCTCGATGAAACATCCACCATCCACTGCATCTGCGCGAAGGACTTCCTTACCGGGGAGTCCTTTTCGTTTGGGCCGGGCGGGATTGAGGACGGCCTCAAGCTGCTCTCGGCGGCCCCGCTCCTCGTTGCCCACAACGGCCTGTGCTTCGACATCCCGGCTATCCAAAAACTCCACCCAAGCCTGCTCCTTCCCCGGCTGTTCGATACCCTGACCGCCTCGCGGCTCATCTGGACCAACCTCAAGGACCTCGACTTCACGCAGCTCCGCAAGAAGTCCTGCCGCTTTCCGCCCAAACTCGCGGGCAGCCACAGCCTCGACGCATGGGGCCAGCGGCTCGGCGTCATGAAGGGCGATTACGGCAAGACGACCGAAAACGCATGGAATCAGTGGTCGGAAGACATGCAGCGGTATTGTGAACAGGACGTTGAAGTCCTCGAAGCCCTGTACCGCCACATCCTCGACCAGCGTTACAGCCCCGAAGCCCTCGCCCTTGAGCACGAGTTCCAAGCCGTCATCTTCCATCAGGAACGGACGGGCGTATGGTTCGACGAACGGGCGGCGCAGTCCCTCTATGCCGAACTCGCGGCAAAGCGGAACGATGCCGTCACCACCTTGCAGGAGGTCTTCCCCAAAAAGCGGATTGAGGAAATCTTCATCCCCAAGGCCAACAACCGGACGCGGGGCTACGTCAAAGGCGTCCCGTTCACCAAAGTCCGGTACGAGCCCTTCAACCCGGCCTCACGGCAGCAGATAGCCGACCGCCTCATGGAGAAACACGGCTGGAAGCCTTCCGAATTCACGGACACGGGGCAACCCAAAGTGGATGAGGATGTGCTCGCCAGCCTGCCGTTCCCCGAATGCAAGCCGCTCGTGGACTACCTCGAACTTTTGAAGATCATCGGGATGCTGGCGGAAGGGAAGAACGGCTGGCTCAAGGTGGTCGGCCCGGACGGGCGCATCCACGGCAGGGTCATCACCAACGGGGCCGTCACCGGACGCTGCACCCACAACTCCCCGAACCTCGCGCAGATCCCGGCACGGGGCCAGTACGGGAAACAATGCCGCGCCCTGTTCGCCGCGCCTCCCCCGCTCGTGCAGGTGGGGGCCGACGCCAGCGGGCTTGAACTGCGGATGCTGGCCCACTACCTCGCGGCATATGACGGCGGGGCCTACGCCAAGGTGCTGCTCGAAGGCGACATCCACACCGCCAACCAGCACGCGGCGGGGCTCGAAACCCGCGACAACGCGAAGACGTTCATCTACGCCTTCCTCTACGGAGCCGGAGACGAAAAGCTCGGCTCCATCGTGGCCCCCCTCGCCTCTTCCGCCGTCCAGACCAAACGGGGACGTGCGCTCAAGGACCGCTTCTTCCGCAGTTCAACTGCGGCCGCGCTTCTTCCGGTCATTGCCCGCCATAAAACGGCTCATCGACGACGTGCAGGGCGTCCTCACCGGACCGGGCAAACGCCCCTACCTCATCGGCATCGACGGGCGGCACCTGCATATCCGCTCCTCGCACTCGGCCCTGAACACGCTCCTGCAATCCGCCGGGGCCGTGCTCATGAAACTCGCCACGGTCATCTTCCACATGGAAGCGCAACGGCGGGGGCTCCGGTTGGGCGGGGACTACGCGCAGGTGCTCCACGTCCACGACGAGGCGCAGTTCAACACCACCCCGGAAAAAGCCGACGCCCTCGGCAAACTCTTTGTGGAATCCATCGAGCTTGCGGGGCGTCATTTCGGGATGCGGTGCCCGACGACCGGAGAGTTCAAGGTCGGGGCGAATTGGGCTGAGACGCATTAGTTTCTTTCTATAGGGGCACAGTCTTTAACTAAAAGGATAGGGCCTTTTACTCCAGAATAAAAATCAATAGATCCTTCATGCTCAAGGATAGCAGCAATACGTGACATTTCCCATGTACTCCATTTCAATGTATATTTATCGGATATATTTTTTAATATTCGATATAAAGAACCTCTCTCTTGAGAGAGAGAAAATGATTCCCCCTTCTTAGCGAGTCTGCGTAGAAGAATATTCCAGTGCTTATTTTCTATGTATTGACTATGTTCCATCTTTTCATCAAATATTTCAATACCTCCAACTATTCTTCTATAAAAAAATAAACTAGGTTTTCCCTTTGATGTTCCTATCGTCTGTAAACCTTTCATGACTTCCCCTTTTTTCTTTCTATATACACTAAAGGATACTTATATGTCCAACACCACCTATTCCCTTCTCCCCGTCACCCGCATCGCCGCCGCCCCCCGCGCCCACGCCGACATCACCCTCGGCTTTTCCAAGCGCGGCGACCTGTCCCTCATCTTTTCCCCGGCCTTCCTTGCCGAACATGCGGCCCTCGGCGTCGGCTCCAAGGTCCTCCTCGCCTACAGCGCGGAAGCCAAGAAGCTCCTCATCGCGCCGCCTTCCGCCGAACAGAAGGAACACCTGCGCACGGTACGCAAGCGCGTGGGCTTTCCCGGCGCGGGCTACGTGTTCGTCTCGGCGCAGAACCTTCCCGAAGACATGCCGCGCCCCGAAAAGCAGCGCGAACCTGTGCTGTGGGAACCGGAGGAAAACGGCGCGGTGGCCCTCGACCTCAGCCGCTTTGCGTAACCCTCATGAACCCCGCCCTCTTCTCTTCCGCCAAGGAAGATTGGGAAACTCCCCGCGAGTTCTTTGAACGGCTCGACGGGGAGTTCCATTTTGATCTGGACGTGTGCGCCTTCCCCCACAACGCCAAGTGCCTCGCCTACTTCACCAAGGAAGACGACGGGCTGGCGCGGGATTGGGGAAAGCACACCTGCTGGATGAACCCGCCCTACGGCAAGGACATCAAGGCATGGATGACGAAGGCCCTCGACGCTTCCCGGCGCGGGGCCACGGTCGTCTGCCTCGTGCCGTCACGCACCGATACGGCATGGTGGCACGACACGGTGATCGCGGGCGGCGCGGAAGTCCGCTTCGTCCGGGGCAGGCTCCGGTTCGTCGGGGCCGAGCATCCCGCGCCCTTCCCGTCGGCGGTGGTGATTTTCAGGCCGCCGCCGTCGCCATCACAGCAAAAGGAAACGAACGATGAAAACAACGATCCTCAGTGAATACGGCTTCCATGAAGCCCTGCTCGGCATGGGCCTCAGCCACGGGAAGACCTCCGGCATCACCTCCCTGTGGGACATACGCGACGATGCCAGCCTCAAGGAACGCGCCTTGAAACTCGCTGGCCTCGGCAGCGGGCACGACAAGTTCCTGCGCATGATCGTCGTCACCCTCGACATCACGGCCCCGCTGTACTGGTGGAAGCAGTTCGACACCTACAAGGTCGGCACGGTCGCGCAGTCTGAGTCCACCATGCACACGCTCATGAAGAAACCGCTCACCCCGGAGATGTTCGAGGGCGGGCTGTTCCCTGATTTAGTGAGGAGTCTCAATGTGGTTGGCAAACAGGATGGCTTTGAAACCCTGAACCGCTGCCTTCCGCAATCCTTCCTCCAGCGGCGCATCGTGCAGGCGAACTACGCGGTTCTCGCCAACATCATTGTCCAACGCACGGGGCACAAGCTCCCCGAATGGAAAACCTTCATCGAATCCGTGCTGTGGGGCGTGCAGCGTCCCGAACTGCTGCGGAAAGCGGCGGGGATCTCTCATGAAACAGCCAGCGCATAACGCCCCGTACCTCCTCATCGACGCCGACGTCTTGGCCTACCGAGCCGCAGCCGGGGCCGAGAAGATCATCCGCTTCGAGGAAGATTCCTGCTTCCCACTGTGCTCCCTCGCGGACGCCCAAGTCGCCTTCTTCGGGCAGCTTTACGCCATCCTCGACCAGCTCGGCACCAGCGACTACGCACTCTGCTTCTCCGACGACCACAACGGCGGCTTCCGGCGCAGGCTGTTCCCCGGCTACAAGGCCAACCGCGACGGCAAGTCACGCCCCGTGGCCCTCAAGTTCCTGCGCGAGGGCCTGATGCGCGGCGACAATCCGGACGCCCCCGTCTACATCAAGCCCGGCCTTGAAGCCGACGACTGCCTCGGCATCCTCGCCACGCTCCCCTCGTTCATGGCGGGGCGGCAAAAGGTCATCGTCAGCGTGGACAAGGACATGAAGGGCATCCCCGGCTTCTTTTACGACATGGGCAAGCCCGACCTCGGCATCCAGACCATCAGCCGGGAAGACGCCGACCTCTGGCACATGACGCAGACCCTCATCGGAGACGCCGCCGACGGCTACCCCGGCTGCCCGAAGATCGGCCCCATGACCGCGAAGAAGCTGTTCGACGGCATCCCCCGCGATTACGGACACCTCTGGCCCGTGGTGGTCAGTGCCTTTGAAAAGGTTGGCTTCGGGGAAGCGGAAGCCGTCACACAGGCAAGGCTGGCCCGTATCCTGCGGGCCGAAGATTGGGACTTCAACACAAAGGAAGTGAAACTATGGACGCCGCCCAGTACCTGCAAGACCAGATAAGACCGCCCTACTACACCCGGTTCCGCATCGAGCCGTTGGCCTTCATCACCATGAACCATCTGGATTTCCTGCAAGGGAACATCATCAAATACGTCTGCCGTTACGACGGCAAGAACGGCGCGGAAGACCTCATGAAGGCCCGCCGCTACCTCGACGAACTCATCACCAGAACGCAAACGGAGGAAGGCCGGAATGCAGCGGCAACACGATAACGATCATCTCGCCATGCTTGCCGAGTTCATGACGGCGATGGAACAGCCCGTCAGCCAAGGTTGGGAAGACCTCGAAGGCAGCATCCTTGGCGTGAACCTCATCACCGAGGAGGCACGAGAGCTGGGAGATGCTCTGCTCGCCCTCAGCTGGAGCGATGAACCGGACACCCGCGAAGCTTTCATCAAGGAGCTTACTGATCTCCTCTACGTCTGCTACTGGACTGCCGCCAAGATCGGCATCGACGCCAACGAAGCCTTCCGCCGCGTCCACGCCTCGAACATGTCGAAGCTCGGCCCGGACGGAAAGCCCGTCAAACGCGAAGACGGCAAGGTCCTCAAAGGGCCGGGCTACCACGCCCCCGACCTCTCCGACATCGTGAGGCACGTCCCCGTCACCCTCGCCTGATTCCCCGTTCCCTACATTATAGAAAAGGATACACCCGCCATGAAGACACTCTACCTTACCTGCGGCCTGCCGGGTTCCGGCAAGACCACCTACGTCAACGCCCACCTCGCCCCCAAAGGCGTACAGGTCGTCTGCCCCGACAACCTGCGCCTCGCCTACGGGCACAGCTTTTACGGCCCCATCGAGCCGCATATCCACGCGCAGGTCTACCTCACCGTCCGCGCCCAGATGTACCGGGGACTGGATGTGGTCGTGGACGAATGCCATGTCCGCGCCGACCACCTCAAACGCTGGCGACGCCTTGCCGACGAGATGGGCTATGAGATGAAGCTGATCCGCTTCTCCGTCCCCGCCGAAGACTGCAAAAAACGCCGCGCCGCGCAGAACCCCAACTTCCCGCTGGAGGTCATCGACCGCATGGCGGACAGTCTCGGCACGGACTGGCGCGACATCGCCGCCCTGTTCCGGGGGAAGATCATCACGATCATCCCCGACGGCGAAACGGGGGCCGACGAAGCATGATCCGCCTGCCCCAATCCTACGACGAGGGCTTCTGCTCCCTCCTCGAGAGGCTCCGTTCGACATACCCGGCGGAGCTTTTCCGTCTCGAAGGCATCCACCCGGATCAGCTCGACATCAACGCGGTGAGCCGGGACTATTTCAAGACCTCAGACAGGAAGGGCTCCGCCACGGCGGACCACTCCATCGACCCCAACGCCAACGTGTCGGGGCGGGACGTGATCACCTTCAACTATGAGGTGCCCAAGTCCCTCATGAAGCTGAACAGCCTGTACAACCTGTGGAAAACCATGAAGGAGCTGTACGGGCGGGACGATGCCGACCAAGCCATAGAATACGAAATCAACGGCACCCTCTATATCAACGATGTGTGGGACATCGGGCGTCCGTACTGCTTCAACTACTCCACCTACGACATCGCGCTGGAAGGGCTCAAAATGGGCGGACGGCTGAACATCGATCCGCCCAAATCCCTCAACGCCTTCCTGCGGCAGGTGGAGCAGTTCACGGTCTACGCGGCGAACTCCACCCTCGGGGCCACGGGGCTTGCGGACCTGCTCATCGTGGTCAGCCGCTATGTGGACGACATCCTGACCACGGGCTATGACCACCACGTCAAAATCGGAAAGGCCCCCCGCGTCTGGACCTACGTGAAGGAGTCCCTGACCTCCCTCATCTACACCCTGAACTGGGAGTTTCGGGGCAACCAGTCCCCCTTCACCAACGTCAGCGTGTATGACCGCCATTTCCTCAGACAGCTCGTGCCCGCCTACCTCATCGGCGGCACGGCCCCGGACATCGAAACCGTGGAGAAGGTGCAGGATCTCTTCCTCGACGCCTACAACGAGACGCTGGCCCGCACCCCCATCACCTTCCCGGTGGTGACGGCCTGTTTCAGCGCCGCGCAGGGTTCCGACGGCGGCGGGCGCACCATTCAGGACAAAGCCTTCCTCAAGAACCTCAAATACGGCTTCATCAACATCTACTGCGGGGAATCCTCCACCCTGTCCTCGTGCTGCCGCCTGCGCTCCTCCATCTCGGATCTCGGCTACAGCAACACCTTCGGGGCGGGCTCCACCAAGATCGGCAGCCTCGGCGTCGTCACCCTGAACCTCCCCCGGCTGGCCCGGACATCGGAGGGCGGCGGTTTCCCCGCCTTCCTCGGCCTGCTGCGCCAGTCCACGGGGACGGCCTCGCGCATCAACCACGCCAAGCGCATGTTCATCAGGGACCGCATCGAACGCGGCTCCCTCCCGCTGTATTCGCTCTGGTTCATGGACCTTTCCCGCCAGTATTCCACCTGCGGCTTCACGGGGCTCCATGAGGCCCTGTCCATCCTCGGCTTCGACATGCTGACCGAAGAGGGCCTGCAAGCCGCCGAAGACGCGCTCACCGTGATCAACGAGACGAACGCCAAGCTCTCCAAGCTCCTCGGTACGCCGCACAACATGGAGCAGGTGCCCGCCGAATCCTCCGCCGTGAAGCTGGCGAAAAAGGACGCGCTCCTCGGCCTCAACCCCGAGGGCATCCCGCTCTACTCCAACCAGTTCCTCCCGCTGTGGGAAGAAGGGGCCGACCTCCTCGACCGCATCCGGGTGCAGGGCAGGCTCGACGGGCACTGCACGGGCGGGGCCATCTGCCACCTGAACGTCGCCACGGAGATCACGGACCCGGCTGTGATGGAAGCCCTCATCCACCACGCGGCGGCAAGCGGGGCCGTGTACTTCGCCGTGAACCACCAGATCAACCGCTGCGCGCAGGGCCATATGACCGTGGGCCGGAACGACGCCTGCCCCACCTGCGGCGCGCCCGTCATCGACACGTTCACCCGCGTCGTGGGTTTCCTCACCAACACCAAACACTGGAACAAAACCCGGCGCGAACACGACTGGCCGGAAAGGACGTTTGCCGAACATGCGTGAGTTTCTTCTGCATATCACCGCCTCCTTCATCGGCTTCGGGCTTGCCGTGGGCTGCATGTGGCTCCACGACGAAATCAGGGAACGGCTGCGCCGCCGGAACCCGTACCGGGGGTAGCCCATGTTGACCATCATCGGCTCACAACTGAACCCCGCCCATGACGCGCTGGAAATCTACGTCTCGGGATGCAGGCGCGGCTGCCCCGGCTGC
>OAWD01001021.1_pt1 | contig 13791 bp, 12 predicted proteins | sample 1495361 | NCBI WGS metagenome assembly OAWD01 (sample SAMEA2580130, study PRJEB22360) | human gut metagenome | biome: human gut; feature: human-associated habitat; material: faeces | place: Denmark | collected 2008/2010 | reverse complement strand
CCCCCGCCGCCATTCCAGAACCTGCCGATACCCCTGAACCCGAGGAACCCGCCGTCACCCCAGCTCCGGCGCCTGCCCCGGAAACGCCCGCCGACCCCACTCCTGAATCCCCGGAAATACCAACCCCGCAGGAAAATTCCGAGGCAGAGTAAAAAAAGACTTTACAAACCGCTGGGAATTCGTTATAATAGACAAGCATTCAAAAAGTGATCCCGTAGCTCAGCTGGAAGAGCGCTACCTTGACATGGTAGAGGTCGTTGGTTCAAGCCCAATCGGGATCACCATTCATGAGTATTTACGCAGGCTGCAGCCTGTGTTTTTTTATGCAAAAAATTCTTTCCCAAGGCTTTCCCGGATTCGCTTAAAATGGGGATTTGGCCAGATTCAGACCTTTACGGCCCTTTCTTATAATGCTTGAGAAAAGGCCGTTTTTAAGGTCGTTGGTTCATATGAGCTTTAGCAATATTCAGCCGATGCTTTTGTTGATCGGAATAATATTGCCACCCGGTGCGGCGTTCTCAGAAAAATTCATTTCGTCATAAAAAGAATCGGTCAAGCCTGCGGTGGCATCGCGGAGACTGTTGAGCACATGGATGTAGGTTTTTAATGTCGTGTTGATATCTGCATGGCCCAGCAATTTTGAAATAACCAGCGGTTCAACGCCTTCCTCAAAATTTCGTGTCGCATAAGTATGCCGCAGATCATGAAAATTTTTATTATATGCGCTGCCTTCTTCATTGATTCCAAGGTCGAGGTAGACCTGTTTCAGCTTTTTATAGACGTTAGAAGCATCCAGGTGTGTCCCGATACAGGTAGAAAAGACAAGGATTTCGTCGGTTTGAATCACCCCATATTCCGCCAATTCACACTTTTGCTTGATTTTGTGTTCTTTTAGAATATTGACCAGAACCACCGGCAGTTTATTGCGCCGGATTTCATTGCATTTGGTAGGACCTGTCTGAGCCGTGTAGGTATCGGTGTCGCCCTTAGTGTAGCTGTAGCTTTTGTTGATCATGATGGTCTGGGTGTCGAAATTAATATCGTTCCAGGTCAGGGCAAAAAGCTCGCCTTGCCGCGCGCCGGTATCAATGGCAGTTCGGAATAATGCCTCATATTCGTGGCCGCGAATGCCGTTCACAAAACGAATATGTTCTTCGCGGGTTAAAGGCTTTACTGAATTCTTGGCGATCTGTGCCTGACGTTTTTCAGGGGAATCTAGAGGAATGACCAGCATTCCCTGAAAATCTCTGAGAAGATCGCCTTTTTTATAGGCGTAACGCAGACACGGACTGATGATTTTATGGATGTCCTTGACTTGGCTCGAAGATTGTTTGACGTCAAACAGCTGATTATAAAAGGTTTGAATCGCATCGACGGTGAGCTGTTTCATTTTCATCTGCCCCAGAGGCGTTCCCTTAAGCTTTTTATTAAAGGTGCAGAGGTAGCGCTCTTTGGAGCGGGGCTTTAATTTCAGAAAATGGACGGTGGTCAAGAATTGATACAAATAATCTTCAAAGGTTGAATCTGGACTGTTGACGCCCAATGCCAGCAGCTGCTGGCGCTTTTTGATTTTTTCCTCCAGACCCGAAACGGTAGGGCTGCTTTCTTCGCGTGTTTTGCCAAAAACATCTTTGTAGGTCCAGTAATAATACTTTTTTCCATTCTTGGTACGATAGGGATATTGTGCTTTCATGGTTTGTTTTTAACCTTTCCAACCATGCCTTATTGATGAATTCATTATAGGTTATACATGCCGCTGTTTGCAAGCCATTTTCTGTTCAAACCAATCGGGAATCTTGGCTTTGTAGATCAGCCACTTATTTCCCGCCTGAACAGCAGGAAAAGTATTGTCCGAGTGAATAAGTTTATAGATGGAATTCCGGCTCATATGCAGCAGCTCGGCGGCTTCCATTGGGGTAATGATGTCCCATACAGAGGGGGACTTTTCTTTCATAGTATTAAATCCTTTCTTAAATGTTTGGTTAAATTTTAGTTTTGTGACCCTGTTGCGACCCTGTATTCGACTCTGTCAAAATTGCCTGTTTATCATGGTTAGAAGGGAATCAGGGTCGCAAGGAACAGTTTTTTAGGGTTACAAAGGAATTAAAAATCATGCCATTTCAGGCAGATGATCCGGCGGCCATTGCTGCGGCCCTTTTTAATGGTCACATTGTTCTCCTGGAAGACAGCCATATAATCATTGAGGGAACGGCTGAGGGTCTGAGGATTCTTACAAAGATTTGCCAGATTGGCCTTGAGCCAAAGGGCATTGCAGGTGCCTTCAAATTGGTGGGCTTCACATTCTGCCAGAAATTTTAAGATATAGCTCACAAAGACAGGCAGGTTTTCATTACCGCCGTTTTCTTTATCTATAACCCACATTAAAGGATTTTGGACAAATTTAAGCGGTAAGGTCCACTCCGGGTGAAACCGTGGGATAACCGTCAGCCTTCCAAAAATCGATTCTTCCGGGCGTGTCAGCGTCAATTTACTGCTGACCGTCCCGAAAATCCCTTGAGAACCCAGAGGATCAGTGGAGTTTTTAGCTGGATGGTGGACTGCGATAAAGGACAAGTCCTGTTTAAAGGCAATGTTTTGAAGTACATCGATGTCGTTGACGGCCTGGGCATAGGAATATTCCTGCATGGTGTTGTGGATGCCGCGGATGCGGTGAAGGGTGTCAATGATGACAAGTATCAGATCGGGATGCTTCGCTTTGAAGCGCCTTAAATAAGTCTCTAGATTGGTTAAATTCAAGGCTTTTTCAAAGACATAATAGAGTTTTTCTGTGGCGTCCAGTCCCATGGCACTGCGGCGATTTTTGGCGTTTGAAGGGTCGGATTCCATGTTCAGATAAAGTACAGTGCCTGTTTTTACGGTATTGCCCCACAAAGGGGTTCCGGTGGCGATGGCGTGGGCCATCTGTTCCACCAGAATACTTTTACCTACCTTTGGGCCGCCGACTAAAAGTGTGACGCCGTCAAAGAGCAGATGATCAATGAGATAGGCGGGACGCTCAAAATTGGAGGCGTCCAACGCATCGGACCGCCACTCCTTGATTTTTGGAGGGCTATCCTTTATAATGGTGTTGTTGTTATGGGAAGTGGCAGTTTGTGGATCAGCAGCTGCCGCTTCTTTTTTCTTGTTTTTCTTCTGCATACCTCATCGTTCCATACCACGGCTCCTTTTCTTTTTAGACGGCTGGCTGGGCGGTGCTTCCATAGAATGCGGCCTTGCGTCACGCTTTTCCTGAGAAATTTTAAAATCCTTAAGCATTTTGGCTGTTTTTGCCAGATGGTTACCAGTCTGTTTGATCAGGCGCTCCATCTCCGGCTTACCGCTCGCGGTCTTTTTTAAGTGTTCTTTCAATTTCGCGAGCAGTTCCAGCGAATCGCTGAGTGAGTGCATTAAAATCGCTCTTTCGTCCGTCAGCTCGGTGTTGTCGTTCTCTAAGAAGGTATTTAAATCCATCAGCATCTGACAGCGCTGTCTGAGTTCTTGAATCGGTAAATTTGGGTTCATTGTTTTCCTCATTTCTATTTGTATTGGGGGATATCGGCGTTAAAAAAGCCGTATTCAAAAGTTTTTTCTTTTCAAGTTCCAGCAAGGCAAGTGTTTGATCGAGCGCTTTGAGCCGGACGTTATCCGTTTTAATGCCTTCATTTTGAATAAAGCGTTCCGAATAAAGTCCCTTATTGGCCATGTCTTGTCCTGAAACCCCGACGTGAATCTGGGGAATGCGGATGATGGACTGGGCTTCGAGGGTGCGTTCATCCAAAGTCGCCGCAGCCAAAAATCCATTTTCGATCAATACCTGGTTTGCAAGATTGGCCCAGGCTTTACGCCAGGCCTTTAATGTTTCAACATCGTCCCAGTCATTGATTGGAACCTTGTTTTTAACGGCTGTCTTACTGCATAAAATCAAATCCGGATAAGCCGAGGCCTCCGTTTTTGTCATTTTTATTTTTTCATCCAATGAATTCTTAAATCGGTAGACCTTCTCATAGGCTGGATAGTCCTTTAAAATATCCGGAAAAAGGTAGAGTTCATCACCGGTAACCGGATTGCGGCAAAGATATTGACTGCGGCTTTTGTGATGTTTCCACTCGCCGGACGGCGTCAGCTCCCGTAATGTCACCATACAATGAAGATGCGGGTTGCCGTCACCTTTGTCGTGGAGAGACCAGTCAACAATCATCCCTTTGGATATAAAATTTTCCTGGAGGTATTTACGCGACAGAAAAATTTGAGCGGATCGGTTCAATTCTTTGGGTAAAGCAATATCAAAATGCCGGGCCAGCCGAGCATTTTCTCTGGAAGGCAGAGACTGTTCAAAAAGTTCCACGCTGTTCCAAAGTGTTGTGCGGTCTGCAAAAAAGCCCGGGGCATTTTTGCAGAGTAAGATCTCCGAAAAAACCACATCCTTTCTTTTAGAATAATCATAAGACCGTCCAGTTTTAACAGCCTGTAGCCGCTCACCCGAACAGTAAGCAGCCTTCTGAACTGCCGATTGTCCCTTGGAACTCTGGACAATCGAACAACTGAGATGGTAGATTGCCAAAAGCAGCCCTCCTTTCTTTTTTCTTTGTAACCATAAAAGCGGTAACTGCCATAAAGAAAAATCACAACGTGATTTTTCATATTCAAGCCTCGCAGAGCGCACGGAGCGACACCGCAGGTGGCGCGTAAGTGCGCCCTTCGGGAATAAGGCACGGGGAGTAGTGCCTTATTATAAGGAAGTCGCGCGCGTCGTTTGTGGGTACAAAAGAAAAAATGACACCCTACCAGACAGCGTTGGCATCTGGCAGTGACGCAGCAAACCGTGAGAGCAAGTCTTTCGAATAAGAAAGCTGCCCGGCTTCCACGTCATAAGCTGTGCCGGTCACATCCAGAAAATTTTTGACAGACTGAATGGCCGACTGAAAGTCAACCGGATCAAGCGCAAGGTCCTGCCAGCCAAAGCAGCTCTGGACAATGGCCCCATATTCGATGAGCCGGTGGGTCCGGGCTTTGCTTTCTTCTTCTTTCAATTTTTGAAGTAAGCGCTTCCGTTCCTCTTTATTGCGTTCGATGGTTTGATCGACTTTGGCGAGGCGGTCAGATGTGGATTTGGGTTTGGTCATGGGTTTCACCTCCTTTTGATACTCAATTGAGAAAAAGCTTGATACTCTATTGAGTTTATTCCATGATAATACTCTATTGAGGAAATATCAAGCTATTTAAGAATAATAATACTCAGTTGAGATAATGGCTGAAAAATGTTATAATTGTATTAAGATTTTTGAAAGATTGAGGTTATTTTATGGGAATCGGAAAAAGAATTAAACAAAAAGCGAGCGAAGCTGGTCTGAATTTAAAAACAGTTGCCAAAGAAGCGGATATTCCTTATACGACACTTTACTCTATTGTTAAAAGAGACAGTGAAAGAGTCGATCCATCAACATTGACAAAAATTGCCGAAGCTTTGAATGTATCAATGTTAAAATTAGCAACAGGTGAGGAATCTTTCGGGGACCGCTTGAAGAGAATTAGAGAACAAAAAAATTTTTCTGTAGAAAAGTTATCTGAACAAACAAAAATATCTGAAACTGCAATTCAGATGTATGAAAGTGGTGAAATTGAGCCAGGGGTTGAGATAACAAAAAATTTAGCGGAGACACTAGATATTACAATCGAGGAGTTAACAGGAAAATCTTGGCAGCTACCAACAATGAGTGACAAAATTATTTTCAGCCGGAAACAACTTGGAAAATCACAGGAGGAGATCGCAGAAGCGGCGGATATGCCACCGGAAAAAATCCGTAAATTTGAAGAAGATATTTTGCAGCCAACTTATCGTGAAATTCAAAAACTAGCGCTTGTACTGGATATAACAATGGATGAGTTGATAGATCCAGCGGGAATAGGGCGCATACCAAAACGTCGATGCGCAGATGAACAGCTGCAAAAAAATAAAAGAGATATGCTCGGATATTTTTCGGACTTAACCCCAGCCGGCCAGCTTGAGGCAATTAAGAGTATCAAGCTATTGCTGAGAATTCCAGAGTATAATATTCATACCGCTGGCGATGAAGATTAGTTTTATCAGATTATAACAATAGGAGTATAAAGTGAAAACAGGTATTTTATTGGATCGATTACTGAAAGAAAAAAGTGCTAAGTTATCTGATGGCATCTATCATTATACGCAAATTAAAATGGCCTATAATTCCAACCGAATTGAGGGAAGCATGCTTTCAGAAGAGCAGACGCGAAGCATTTTTTCGACCAATACCATTTTACCAGAAGGGGACAGCCCTGTAAAAATTGATGACATCGTCGAGACAACCAACCATTTCGAGGCCTTCGATTATATCCTTGATCTCGCCAAAGAGCCCCTGACAGAAGATATCATAAAAAAACTTCACTATCTGTTAAAGCGTGGCACTGCCTATGAACGCGAAGGGTTTCCCACCGGTGACTATAAAATCTATCCCAATGTTATCGGAGGCATCACAGAGACAACGCCGCCGGATAAAGTGCAGGCGGCGTTGGAAGTGTTGCTTGAAAAATATGATGCCATTCCCGAAAAAAACTTAGATGATTTGATTGACTTCCACGTGCAGTTTGAAACCATCCACCCATTTCAGGACGGGAACGGCAGAGTTGGGCGGCTGATTCTGTTTAAAGAATGTCTGAAAAATGGGATCCTTCCGTTTATTATTCTGGATGAGTATAAATTATATTATTATCGTGGGCTGAGCGAGTACAAAAAAGAAAAAGGATTTTTGAGGGATACGTGTTTGTTGGCCCAGGATCAGTTTCGAGATGTTTGTGATTATTTTAAGGTTTTTGGAAATTGACCGACTGTACCGATCGGTATTACTTCGACGCCCTTATCACCCTTCAACAGTGCGCGTCACATATCCTATTAATTTAATGCAGAAAGCGACCGCATAACGAGGTCAACATCTTTATTTTCAAGCTCTTGAATGATATGAAGGTATGTTTTTTGCGTGGTGGTCATGCTGGCATGGCCAAGCCGCCTGGCAACACTGGCAATGGATACCCCGGCAAAGAGTAATAGTGATGCATGCGTGTGTCTTAGCCCGTGAATGGAAATGACAGGTATGTTTGATTTTATACAATGTCTTTCTAATACGCCGTTGACGGTTGAATTATAGACCTTTTTTCCATCGTGAATAAAAATTGGCTTTTCTTCGGGCAGACCTTTTAGGAGTTCTGAAAATTGAATGACCGTTTGCCAATCGATTTGTATTTTCCGAACAGATGACTGATTTTTCGTTGGCTGAAATCCTGTTCCGGTCTTGTAATCCCATGTTTTACTGATAGAGAGCATTTGATGCGCAAAATCAAAGTCTTTTGGCGTCAATGCCAAAGCCTCTGAAAAACGCATCCCGGTTTTTGCGACCAACAGGATAAACCAATCCCAATTAACCTCCTGAGTCAAATTTAAATCTGTCAGCATGGTATGAAGCTCGAATTGATTGAGGTATTTCGGTTTTTTTGCTCTGGGTGTTTTTCCCTTGATGATGGCTTTTCGGGTAGGGTCCTGGTCGATTAACCCTTCATCTACGGCGTCGAGGATGGCGCCTTTAAGTTGATGGTGAAAATCCATGGTGGTTTGCCGCTCATGCTCCTGTGCGTAATCGTTAAGAAGCTGCTGATAGTTGATTCTTGAGAGGTCACACAGCTTAAGGGTTGGAACAAGCTTAACCAACCATTGATGGGTCATTAAATATTTTGACATGGTAACTCTACGGATGGCGCCTTCTTTATATATTGTTATCCAGCGTTTGTAATAAATATGGAACAATTCGTCTTTATTCTTTAAAATTAACATATATCTATCTCCTGTAATGGTGCAATATATGACTCGCACTGATGAAGGGTGATGAGGTGGTCAAAGCAGCCTCAAAGCTTCGGTAACTTTCTGATATACTCTAAACTTTTTAACATAGACAGCAAAATATATCAAATTATTTTGTATTTTGGCATAGTTTTAAAATGATAATTTGAAATATCGTGATATTCTAAAAAATTATTGACATTTACTAAAACAGTTGGTATAATATAATCATAAAATGAAATATTAAGATATTTCAAAAAATATTATTTAGTTGGAGGTGATTATTTGGAAAGGCAGCGAATAAAGCAGTTTATAAAATTTATCCCGGGAATTAACCCAACGCGGGCCGAAAAGCAATATCCCCATCAGGACTTTATCTATTACGATCAGGCCGCTTTTGAGTTGGATTTTAATCACGATAATGGGATTATAGAAGACGACCGTACACCAGCACAAAATTCACTGGCAGTGAACAAGGGGGATATCATCATCAGCAATTCGTTACAAATGGCGGCAATGGTGGGTGAAGGGAATGTTGGAAAAATCCCCTCGATCAATTTTACAAAGGCTGAATTTATAAGCGAAGAGCTGGATAAACGTTATTTTATCTATCTATTCAATGCACATACCGATGTTGCCCGTCAGAAGGAAAGGGAGCTTCAAGGGACAGGCCATATCAAGCGAATTCCGATAAAGTCCCTTGAGCAGATAAAAATTCCGATTATTCCTAGCGAAGAGCAATGGAAAATAGGCAGGATTTACAGTGAAACACTCAAATTGCAAAACCGGATCAATCAATATGCCGAGCAGATTGGACAATTCACCACTGCCGTGTTGGAGAGAAGCATAAAGGAGAAGATAAAATGAGCGAAATGAAAAAGAAATCAGAACTTGCTTTTGAACAGGAAGTCATCGAATACTTAACCCGTATTGGTGGTGTCAAACAATGGGAATACGCCGCTGATATTAAAACCACTGAACAGCTCTGGGACAACTTCAAGCGCATCCTTGAGCAGAACAACGCTGCCCGGCTGGACAATCCTTTATCCATCACCGAGTTTAATCAGGTCAAGCGGATCATTACAGGTATCGACAGCCCCTATCACGCAGGACAATTTCTGTATGGTGTTAATGGGGTCTCCGAAATCGAAGTGGATCTCGACTGCGGAAAACACGTTTTTCTCACCGTTTTCGACCAGGCGCAGGTCGGCGGGGGGAATACCGTTTATCAGGTCGTCAATCAGATTGAACGCCCGAAAATCGTGGATGGCAAGCCCAATCGCCGCTTTGATGTGACCCTTCTGATCAATGGCCTTCCCATCATCCAAATAGAGCTTAAGAAAGCCCTGCACGAAACTCAAGAAGCACTGAACCAGATGGAGCAGTACATCGCAGAGAAACAATACAGCGGAATCTTCTCGACCCTTCAGATCCTCATTGCCATGACTCCGTATGATATCCGCTATATGGCCAACACCACCCGGGAATCCTTTAACCGTGCCTTTGCCTTTAGCTGGCAGAATGAAAATGACGCCCGCCCAGTGCGGTCGTGGAAAGTTTTTGCGGATAAGGTTCTCTCCATCCCCATGGCTCACGATTTAGCCACCCGGTATATGATCCTCGACGGTACTAAAAATAAAGAAAGTATCAAAGTCATGCGGCCTTACCAGGTGTATGCCACCAAACGTGTCATTGAAAAAGTCCGCAAGCACGATTTCAACTATAATGACGGCAAGCTCGGGTATATCTGGCACACTACGGGAAGCGGCAAGACCATCACCAGCTTCAAAACTGCGTGGCTCGCCAGCCGTCTCCCCAATGTGGATAAAGTCGTGTTTCTCGTTGACCGCATCGCCCTCACCAACCAGACAGCTGACGCCTACCGCGCCTACGACCCGGTGGCAGGCTTTGAAGGGAAGACCGGAGTCGTGAGTGATACGGCCAATATTTCAGATCTTCATAAAAAGCTTGCGATGAAAAGCGATAAAAACATTATTGTCACCAGTATTCAGAAGATGTCCCGTTACGTTGCCCGAAAGGGTTTTAAACCCCTTGACGAGAATATCCTCTTTATCGTGGATGAAGCCCACCGCTCCACCGGTAACGGCACCGAAAACCAGGGGATGCTTGAAGCCATCCGCGCCGCCATTCCCACAGCTGCGTGGGTTGGCTATACCGGAACCCCAAAATTCCCGGAAACAAAAGATATCTTCGGAAGCATTCTCCACGCCTACACCATCAAAGAAGCCATCGCCGATAAAAACGTCCTCGGCTTCAATGTGGAATTCAAAGAGACCATCAAGCCGCCAGAAGATCCGACCGAAGAAGATATTGACGATAATATCAAAGCCAGCGTCTATGATGACAGCCCCGAACACGTTGATCTTGTGGTTAACGATATCTTTGATAACTGGCGGAAACGCTCCGCAGACCGTAAGTACAATGCCCTATTTACCGTCCATGTAGGGGGCAGACGTGCCAGCACACCGAGAGCCATGGAATACTTCGACAAGTTTAGCGAAATTAACGCCGCCAAAGAGCCTGAGGACAGGCTAAAGGTCGCCGTCAGCTTTTCGGTCGATAACTCCAACGGCGAAAACCAGCTGGCGACGAATGAAAACCTGCACCGTGCCATCATAGCGTACAACAAACAATTTGGCACTGCCTTCGACATGACAACAACAAAGCAATACACCGAAGACCTTACCCGACGCCTCAATAAAACCGCCGATGATGGCAACTTCTTAGACTTGGCCATTGTCGTAGACCAGCTTCTGACAGGCTTTGACGCCCCTCAGATGAACACCTTATATATTGATCGAACCTTAAAGGGTGGAAACCTCATTCAAGCCTATTCCCGTACCAACCGCCTTCACGACATGGTGCATAAGCCCTGGGGAAATGTTGTCAACTACCGTTGGCCAGAGCAAAACGAATACGAAATGAACAAAGCCTTTGCCGTTTACTCCAATCGGCTTTCTGCCGCAGAACAGCAAACAGTGGACATAGAGACCCTTATTGACGGCAACCAGGAGGACGGTATCATTGCGCCGAAGTATGGTGACGTTAAGCGGGAGCTCATGGACACCATCAAAGATTTATCAGAGTTGACCGATAACTTCGTGACCACGCCGCCCAGTGAGAGCGATCGGGAAGCCGTCTTTGAAAAACTCAAAGACTATAATAAGCTGTTGAGCCAGCTGAAGCAATTTACCACCGATGATGAAGGCAACGAGGTATCCGCCTATGAGGATCCAGAGAAATTTTATGAAGAACTCGGCATTACAGAAGACCAGGAAGTGATACTGACCACGGTGATTGCCGGTGAAATCAAAGATTTCTTTGCCGAACGGGAAAAGATTGATATTTCTCAGGTCAATCTGGCCATGGTGCATATCCACGATGTGACCATTAATTATGACTACCTCGTGGAGCTCATCGCCAGGATGGCGGACGAAGTCCACGCCGATGAAATGGAAGCGGCCGAAAAGACCCGGGATGAAATCCAACGGGAAATTGCGAAATCGGAAAACAATCAGGAAAAAGCCAAGGTGCGCAACTTTGTGGACAAAGTATTTGCCAAGGACTTTGTCTTTGATGACTATCCTGCCCCCCGCAACGTGGAGATGATGAACGAAGCCATCGACAGAGCGCAGAAGGACAGCAATATGAAGCTTGTCACTCAGTTTATCCGTACCTGGGGCTTGGACAACAGCACCAATCCCAAAAACCTGGAAGCCATGATCCGTCCTCACCGCCTTGGTGAACAGGATATGGATAAACAGGGAGAGCTTACCGCCATTATGAACGGCGCGAAAGCAGATTATAAAGAAATCGCCGCCGATGAAGTCGCTGCCCTGTCGTGGATTAAATATCGAAACGCTTTCCGGCAAGCCTTCTACGAAATGGCTGATTCCATTAAAAAAAGTGAATGATATGGAGGAAAATAAACAAAATGACTAAAGAAAAAGCGAAAGAACCACAGATTCGCTTCAAAGGATTTACTAACGCATGGGAACAGCGGAAGTTGGGGGAGGTTGGCTCGGTTTCTATGTGCCGTCGAATTTTCAAAGAGCAAACATCTGAAAATGGGGATATTCCGTTTTATAAGATTGGCACATTTGGCGGAGAGGCTGATGCTTTCATTTCAAGAGAAGTATTTGAAGAATATAGAGCCAAATACCCTTATCCGAAAAAGGGCGATATATTGCTTTCTGCTTCGGGTAGCATAGGTAGAATTGTTGAATTTACAGGTAAAAATGAGTATTTTCAGGACTCTAATATTGTATGGCTAAATCACGATGAACGGTTGGATAACTCATTTTTGAAATGTTTTTATTCCATTGTGAAATGGGCAGGAATAGAAGGCAGTACAATCAAAAGGCTTTATAACAATAACATCTTGAATACCGTCATAAACTTGCCAATAGTTGAAGAACAGCAGAAAATCGGTGCTTACTTTGCCAACCTCGATCACCTCATCACCCTTCATCAGCGTAAGTGTGAAAATTTCAAAAATACAATGCTGCCAAAATTGTTTTTTAAACAAAATCAAGGTCTGTTTAAAGATGTTAGATAAATTTAAAGCCCCTGGAAATAATGAAATGATATTTTCAAGGGTAAATAGCATCAGCGAAAATTTATATCAATAAGGCACAGTTATAAAATATCATAATTTTCTCCCGTGATTTTCCCTGAAATCAGCTGGTTTTAGAGAAAATCATTGGGATTAAAAAGTAACGGAATAAACAATAAAGATATATAAAACACTACTTTTTCAAAGGTAGAGGTCGTTGGTTCAAGCCCAATCGGGATCACCATTAATTAAACGCTTGACGGCTTTCGGCCGTTTTTTTATTGCTCTTTTCTAAGATTTTTTCTAATAAACATTTATTTGATCGCAGATTATCTTTCATCAAAACCGCACTCTTAATAAACTTGCCAGCGGGCAATAAGCAATGTATGATTAAAACAGATCAACGAGAAGTAATCAATCCGGCATTCCAGCCTAAAACCGCTCTGTCTTTATGATCCAGTCCGAAAACGAAACCGCTGATTTCAGCCGAACCCGTTGAAACGATGGAAAAAAGAAGGTCGGAAAGGGCAGCTGCCTGAAGCCGTTATTTTTCATTGATTAATCTTCAAAACCGTCCATTCTTTTATGCTTTAAAAGAAAGGATACCTGTGCTCCCCAGGAATACAGACTGCGTATTTTTAAGAAAGCGCGCGCTTGAAAATATACTGGAACGCCTGTTAAGGGGAAAACAGAAGCCGGAGCTGCCGGATGAATACCAAGAGGGCCCATTGGGATTCAGCCAAAAGGCGGTAACGGACAAAAATAAAAGCCCTGCATGCCGGCAGCATGTGATATATATCCTCTTTACTGGACAAACCAGTAAGGAGGGTACATATCACTCCGATCTTTAGACCGGGGCTTTTTGTTTACAGTCCATCTGATACTTCGATGAATAAGTTTAAATTATTTTCCTTAAACCTCTTGACAAATTCATCTGTAACATTTATGATTACAAAATAGAAACTGTAATGTTTAAAATTACACTTTGTGGGAAAATAAAATATTACACGACAGAAAAGAGGTAATCATATGGGATTTGCGACAGGGGCCGGTGTTCCGGCCATTATGGTATTTTTACAGGGGATTCTCAGTTTTTTCTCGCCCTGTGTACTGCCGCTGGTGCCTTTGTACATCGGCTACCTGGCAGGCGGAACAAAGACAGTGGACGCTGACGGGACAGTCCACTATAAAAAGCGGACGGTTCTCATCAACACGCTCTTTTTTGTCATTGGCATCAGCGCGACATTTTTTATTCTGGGCGTGGGCTTCACAGCGGCCGGGCAGTTTTTTACGGGCAACCGGATGCTGTTCGCGCGCATTGGCGGGGGCATCCTCCTTTTTTTTTGGCTGGGTCCGACCGCCATAA
>OAWD01001020.1_pt1 | contig 13795 bp, 17 predicted proteins | sample 1495361 | NCBI WGS metagenome assembly OAWD01 (sample SAMEA2580130, study PRJEB22360) | human gut metagenome | biome: human gut; feature: human-associated habitat; material: faeces | place: Denmark | collected 2008/2010 | reverse complement strand
AAATTAAATAATAGCTTACTTTTATAATTAATTTGTTATATACATATTTTCTTTCTTATATAAGAAAGTATATATTCATATTCGTATATACATACTTTTGTGAATAATTAATTATATAATTAAGTGTGTATATATGTATGTATATTGTTACAATATAATTAGTAACTATATCTTTTGTAACTATTGCTTCGCTGTTTTTTTGCTTTGTTACAATGTAAATAGTTATTTTGTAACAAAGTTCGTGATTAATTCAGATTAATAAATCAAGACTTTTTTCCCGTTTGTTTTCATACTTGGATATTATTGCATATATTTGCTGATGCAAGGTATGTTTTTGTGGGTACAAAAACCCTTGCGACAGCCGAACTGCCGACCAATGTTCGTTACACTCACATACTCTGTATATATGAAAGAGAATCGAGATATAAGTATAAAGATCCGCTTGACGGAAGCCGAGAAAGAACAGCTTCTTCAACGTTCAAAGGAAGAGGGAAAATCCCTTTCTTCCTTTATCAGAGAGTCTGCCTTGAAAGGCAGAAGCATATCGAAAACCGATGTGCAAATGATATATGAACTTCGTAAAATAGGAGCCAATATCAACCAGCTTGCCAAACATATCAATACGCTTCCGTCCGATGAAAATATATTGTATTCATTGGATCGGATTAACCAATACCTTTCGGATGTAGAAACCATTAACCGGAAATTGTTATGATAGCCGAGATACAGCCTTCTTTCTCATCCCACCTGTCCATGAGCCGGAAAATCGAATACCAGCTTTCCAAGGTCAAGGAGGGAAACGGAAAAGTGCTTTGCACCTCCACCGGTGACGAACTGGCCGCCATGCCAGCCTACATGAAACTTATCTCCCAGTTGAATGACCGGGTGAAACTACCTTATGCGGAATTTATTCTGAGCCTCTATCCGGGAGAAAGCCTTTCCGATGAACAGTGGCTTTCTCTTGCCGGGGAATATATCGAGAGGATGGGGTACGGAAAGTCCTGTTATGCAGTTGTCCTGAATACCGACAAGGCACACAGCCATGTGCATGTGCTGCTGACCACGATTGATGAAGAAGGCAAAAGCATTCCTTCTGGGAATAATTACAGCCGTTCCGAAAAGATCTCAAGGGAACTGGAGCAGAAGTATGGGTTATTGCTTTTGGAAAAGGAAGGTGTCAAGAGAACCACATTGGGAGAGTCGCAATACCGTAACTATTATTTTGATGCGGCCTTGAAAAAAGCCATGCGTAGTTATAATTATAAGGATAAGGTATCGGCTGTCCTGGAACAATCCGATACATACTGGTCTTTGGATAAACCCTTGCAAGAAATAAAACTGGCCAATGAAGAATGGCGTGTCCTGTTGGGTGATGAAAGCTATGACAACCTTTTCGCATTGCTGGAAAAAGGAGGCTTTTTCAAACCCTTGTTCAAGGACGAACTGTTACAGCTGCTTGACCGTATTTATTCTTTTTCTGAAAGTACATCCGATTTCCGAAGAAACCTGGAACAAGAAGGGGGATATATGCGCCTTGTCACCAAGAATGACAAATCCTATTATGTCTATGGCATTAAGGATTCTGGATTTTATCTGAAGGACGTTTCGCTTCCTCAGAAATATCGCTTCGGTAATATCTGTTTTGATGGCCATGGCATGAGTGCCGATGAACAGAAGCATTATCTCTATGACCACGTGTTTAAGGCTTTGAACTCTTCTTCCGGATATGAGGATTTCAAGAAGAACTTGGCGGAAGAATCGATTCGGGTGACGGAGCATGTAAACGGCAAAGGCGCATATGGGATTTCTTTCTATATGGAAAACGTGGAAGATCCTCATATCTTCAAGGGTGCGGAACTTTCTCGCCAGCTTACTTATCGGAATATCCAGAGGCATTTCGATGGTGTGGCTATCGGTTTCTCATCGCATATTGATAGGGTAGGGGAGTTCCGTGAGCGGGTGGATCGTGAGGCTTTCTATATGCAGGGTGGGGGAGTTATGGCCATTCCGGAGCTTGACATTACCGGCAGCGGGAAGAAGTCGCAAGAGGATGATCTCATACCGTCCAAAAAGAAACGGAAACGCAAGAGTGGTCCCGATTTCTCATTATGATGAATACTAACTTAATACATTTGCTTTATGAATTATCAGACCGTTTTACAGAATTATCATCCCACTGAACAGGGGGATTTCATGTTGAGATATGAGATAGGTGGCCGGGGATATGTCGTTTACTCACCGGAGAAAGATGCGTTGTCTTGTATCGAATTACATGGCTTTTCCGAGCTTACTCCTTGGCAATTGGCTTTTGTCCTTTCATTGGATATGCAGCAGATGAAAGAACAGGATGAGTTTTCTCTTTCCGTATGTTGCAAGCGGGAAAAGCTCTTGTCATATCTCTTTGATGTAGAGGAAAGCGAAACAACTTTGAAGACAAAACATGTGTCCGGGTGGCAAGGCTATCTGATGATGGATATACACAAACCTGATAAGGTACGGAACGTGTTCCAGTTTCATCCGGAGACGAAAGAAGCCCGTTTGGTCTTTGACAACCGGTTATGTGTCGCTTCCCTTCGTGAGAAAGAAAAAGGAAAGCTCATCCATCTCTGTTGGAGTCCTTCTCTCTTTGCTGCCATCGATAAGGGAGGAGAGCGTACCGCACCGGCTTATCTGTTGGCTTCTGATGCTGCCTTGTTGCATGGGTATGCCATGAAGCAGATTGCGGAATGCTTTGCCGGTACACCGGTTGAAGAACAGGTTATCGGCATTCATGTGGGGGATAATGTCTATGAAGCCTTGTCTTTCGTGTGTTATTATGCCCGTAACACACAGAATGAATACATGGTTATCCCGGAGAGAAAAGATGGGATGGTGATTCTTGAAACCCCGAAATGGAATCCGATACGGCAGGCCAACTGCGTGGCTTCACTGAACAAGATGGCGGTTGACCAGGCGAAGAAACGCTATCCGGAAATGGAGGTTCCAAATGAACGGCCATTCACATGTCTCTCTTTTTCCCGGAAGTCTTTCGTCTATTTCCCGGATCTGAAGGTGTATCAGGAGGTGTTCTTGAAGATGTATTTGGGATTGGTGAGGTTACAGGAGGTGCATTTGCTGGGGTAAGGAACAATTGCAGTGCTGCTTATAATATAGTGGCACTACTATTGTTAGAGTACTTCTATCATTCCTTTGGTTACGGCATCGGCCAGTAGTCTTTTTACAATCCTGCCACTGGGAGGATTGGTTATCCCAAGCGTTATCTCAACCCTATTTGATAGAGGATGATAGTGCAGGTATTGGAGGATTTCATCTTCAATAGTCATGTTATAATTCTTTTATCGGGACAATTTTGCCTGATATTTATGCTTTTGTTTATTGTTCTGTCCCGATAGAGATTATTTTGGATGGACAAAGAAACGCTATCCGGAAATGGAGGTTCCGAATGAACGGCCATTCACGTGCCTTTCTTTTGCCGGAAGTCTTTCGTCTATTTCCCGAGTCTGAAGGTGTATCTGGAGGTGTTTTTGAAGATGTATTGGGAATTGGTGCATTTGTTGGAATAAGAAAAAGGGTGCATCTAATGCCCAATTTGAAAGGATCACCTGCTACAGATAACTGTAACAGGGATATTATCCTTAAAAAAGTGAGTTAGATACACTCTTTTAAAGTGCTTCTGTTATTTCTTTGTTTACGGTGTTGGGGAATAATCTTTTTATTACTCAGTTATAGGGAAAATAGGTCTGATATTTATGTTTGGATTATATACTTTGAGGATAAGTGAAGAAAGATATCTGAAGGTGGATTCTTTTATTTAGAGTTCCTTTTAGAATAAGATTTCGCCAAACAGAAATATATTTAGAATTGTTTCTCATAAACCTCAATGCTGCAACATTGAAGGCCAATCTGTAAGCTTGATATCTTATACATTTATTCTTATTTCCAATTTTTCATATAGCACAACCGCCTTTATCAGAGGCAGATTCTCCTTGTAGAACCACGGGAAATCAATACATCTGAAATCGATATGGCTCTCCTCCAGCAGATTGAAAAAACGGATATCGTTTATCATGTCTTTTATGGAAACGAACAGGAGAGGTATCTTTTTTCTTTGGCAAAAAAATAACGCCTTCTGTAGTTCCGCATATGCGATGGATTGTTCATCCTTGCTAGTGGAATCATTTCTCTTGTCAAAAAAAGACAACTGGACTTTTAATGAATTATGTTGCTGGAGGTATTCCGTCAGCTGTTGCTGTGCTTCAGGAGAGTTGGCATCTCCAATACAGTATTATATCACTATATTGCTTCATATCGGGTATTTGTTCCGGTTGCATGCCCCTTTTTTCCAAAGGCACCCCTGCATATTCTTTCAATAGATGCTGCTTCGTGATCTTTCGGGGTTTCTCAACGGAGTAGAATGCATATCTGAATATAAACTGAGTCCCTTTCTTCTGCACGGATTCCTGTTCCAGGAAAAAAGAATTCAGGCGTATCTTGTTTTCTTGAAGGATATGTTTGGAAAAGGCCATCCCGGAAAGGGTTTTAAAAAAAGGTCTTTAAATCTAGCTGAAGCATAAAATTAGAAGTTTAACCCATTAAAAATGTGACGTATGATTACAGTGACAGAACAACTAAAGAATGTGTTTGAAGCCAACCCTTTGTATTCAAAAGAGGGGCAGGGGCTTAATGCGGAAGTTATAGCGAGATTTTTTCTTCCTTTCTCTTCGGCGGTATGGTTGGTAACGGAAGCTGAACAGCAGGAAGACGGTGATTGGCTCTTTTTCGGCTATTGCCATATTCAAGAAAGGGAATGGGGGTATGTGCTTCTTTCTCAAATTCAAGAGGTGAATGTTCGTGGGTTGATCGTGCAGCTGGATAAAGGGCTGAAAATCGGTACGACGGTAAAGGATTGCCTGAATTGATTAAGGGGTAAACGGAATGTTGAACTTAAAAACGGAAGTTATGGTTTACGAAACGAATTGCACGGAAATAACACAGGATAAATGGCGTGAGCTGATGAAGTACGGACGAAAATGCTCTTATCGGATGCTTGCAGCGAGAATCAAGCGGGAATTGCCGGAATTATACCATGCGCTGGCTCTCCAGTTCTATAATCCTTATGCGGAACAATGCAGGCAGACACCTACACATTATATATTGGTTCATTCGGCCATTGAATATTTTATCAGAAAACAATAAAGGACAAATGGTTATGAAAACAAAGAAGGTTGATAAAAAGAAAACGCTGGCTTATGCGGTGGCATTCTATTTTACTGAAGCATCCATCAAGTTCATGATGGGAAATACGATGTATGAGTATGTACATACCGTTTATGACAGGCGGTATGATAACGGTGTTTTTAATACGCTTGCCGTAGTCTATAATTACAAGAAGATGAAATACGAGGTATTGGTTGTATTGGACGAGAAGGTAGGTGACAAGGAGATTCAGATAATATAAGTTTCACAAACAGGGCTTTTGCCCTATAAAAACGGCTTTTGAGATGAAAAAGTTATCGGCTTACACGGTTGCATCCAATTGCACCGACTTGACGGATATACGTGACGGTATCGCTGAAATACATGAAGCGATGAAGGCTTGTGTTGAATCTGGGAAACGTATTCCTTCATTTTATGTTTCCCGGTTGGCTAAGCTGGAAACCAAAAAGAAGATACTGGAGAAACGGACACAGGTACACATGACAGTCACCATCCGTTTCTTTATAGACGATGATACCCTTACGATGGCAGTCAGGCATTGTCTTTTCTTCAAGCTGGAACCGACCCGGCAGAATGCGATGAGAGCCATCCGTGATGCGGTTCTCAATAACGGACGTTCCATTCTTGACTTTCCGGAAGCATGGGGAGAAGATCTTATGGATGTGTCTTCCTTTGATGTGGAGAATGCTATGAAGAAGCTGCGCCCCTCATTCGGTCTATAACGTCATTACATATTTTTCCGAAAGTAAAGTAACCGTTGATTTTTTTGCTCAGCGGTTCTTTTTCGCAAAAAGAACCAAAAAACTTTGAATGCTATTTTTTAACGCCTCTTTGATTTATGCTTTCAGAAGAAGTTGTATGTGGTTGTCTGCCGAACAAGAACAGATTTTTTATTAATGTGATAATGTCGCTATTTGTCTGTTTTTATCTTCTTCTAGCCAAAGGGAGCAACAACCGTTCCAGAAGTTCTTTCTTGTTCTCAGCGGTCATTTTGTTTCTTCCTTTGGCTATGATTTCAGCAGCCAAATCGCTTTTACGCCCGGCGATGTATTTCTGTCGCTTTCCGTTGATGACTGCCTCGATACGGAAATCATGCCGGGTGTTTTCGATGATGTTGATTTCTGATACTAGAAAGCCATCCTCTGTTTCGTAGGGTTCAACGATGGTGGGCAGGTAGTGCTTCATGGTTTCCCCTATGAGCGGAGATACCAAGCCGGAAAGATGCTCTTCGATGCGGTCTTTCCAATACTCATCGATTTGATAATTGGTGGCATAATCGTAGAAATGGCTGATGGCAAGGCTGACTTCCTCGATTATCCTTTTCGCATTCTTTATTCCGTTTTGTCGGGCAAATTGCAAGAGGTCATCTTCCGTGATGCCGTTGTCTTTTCCCGAAATATTCATAGAGTGTACGTTTTCATAGGCCGCACCGTCTAAATTGGTGGTGAATGTCATGTCGTATGCAGGGGTGATGTGCCATGTGCCGTTTCTTTCCATCAGGAAAGAGAAATTCTTGATATGGTCATCCACGTTGCCGCCCATGACATTGAATACCATCCGGCGGTACAGTTCGGACTGTTCGCTGGCCGGGATGCTCAGTTTTCGGCAGACTTCAAACAAATCCTCATAGCTTGTTGCGTCCGGATTCATGGCAGCGAGTGTCTGTGTATGTATCTTCTCTCCGTTTATCCTATCGTAACGCTCCGTCAGGAAGTGATGTTTCCCCTCAATTTGAATGAGTCGGGAAGGCATCATCGTAATCCCGGCTTCTTTTGCCAACTTATAATATACCATTTCCATTTGCGTGAACGGAAAATCGTCCCCTTCTGCAAACTTCAATATGTAGTAGGTATAGCCCTCCGGCAAAGGAACTTGGCCGGAACGTATATCATGTGTCGTTTCATTGATGGCGATGATGGCTTTCGGGTGCTGTCCTCCGGCTGATGTCCCTATCTCATAGATACTTTGCAGTTGCAGTGCTTCATCATCTTGCACGGATATTTCCTCCCGTTCCTCGAAGATACGGCGTGCCAGTTGGTATAAACTCTCTATCTGGAGAGTAGAAGAGGATTCCAATCCCGGAGTGGCCGGAATGAACTCAAAGGCTCCCATTCCCCGTTTTCCGATGAAAGACAGTTTATCTACCGGCGTGAGTTTGCGCTTGGGGATATGGTTTTGTGCCGCCCATTGGTCGAAGACCATGTTACCCCACCGGTCAGGCAATGAATCTGCCAAGAACGGTGGAAGACCTTGATAAATCTTTTCTCTGTTTCCGAGTATGGGCATACCCTTTGCCGCCGATCCTTTGACAGAAGCGGTCAGTGGGGCGATTTCCACTCCTTTCTTGATGAAGTCCGGATGATAGTTGAAGACGGCTCTTTTGCTCCTTTCGTCCCAATAGAGCTTTCCGACTTCTTCCCCCCATAACATAACACTCACAACATTATTTTCCATGTCTTATCCTTTTCGGCTTTTTATTCATTATTTGTTCCATAGTATAGGCTGAAACAGGTATTTCCGGCAGCAGGTCGTCCATCTGTTCCAGACAGTCCACTACTCGCAGCAGGGCAAGAAAGTTGCCCATATTGATGTTATAGGCCTTCCCGTTCTCAAACTGGCGCAAGGTGATAAGGCTGACACCGGCTTTCTCGGCAGCCTCTTTCTGGGTGAACCTATAGGTTAGTCTGTATTCCTTAAATCGCCTGCCCAGTTCCGCTATGATTTCCGGATTGGCCATGGCTTGGGTGATGTGATTCGTTGTCATATCGCAAAGGTAAATATATTAACTGTTAAATCAAAATATAATAGATAATAATTAATATATTTACTATTATATTGAATGTTGCGAGACGTCGTTTGTGTGCTAATCCCCCAATTCCATGCTACGCTTATTGCCGCCTATAATCGGGCTTTGTGCGGGCTTTATGTCCTGAATGCTTTTTAGCACTTCCTCCATTTGGAAGATTTTGGCGGCAGCGATGAAGGTGGTGGCGGATATATCCGGCTGGAGGATTTTCAGTACCTTTTCCGATGGCTGATATCCTTTCATCTTCAGTTCCAGGATGGCGTTGAAGTCATCATTCCGCATAGCCTTCATGAAAGCCTGCTCTTGTTCGTTGGCAATGTCCGGCATTTGGATGGTATGCAGTTGCTTGCCGAACAAGAGCAGGCTTTTTCCGATAAAGTCGGCGTGTTCCGGTTTGACCCCGCAATCCTTGGCAGTTTCATGCCAATGCGATACGGTTTCCTGTACCTTTTCGATAATCTGTTTGTGTTCCCGGATACCCATGTTCTCACCCACCTTTTGCAGATATTCCATCGTGAAACTGTCTTGTTTGCCGTTGAGTGACAGTTGGTGGCGGTTCGTCCATTTGCCGCCCGGTGTGTATGAATAGCAGAGGTCGTATGCAGGAGACAGTTTCCACTTCCCTTGTTTGTCCATCAGGAAAGAGAAGTTCTTGCTATGGTCGTCATGGTTCCGGCTCATGACGTTAAACACCATTCTTCGGTAAAGCTCCTCCTGGCTGGGATAAGGCAGGTTCATTTGCCTCATGATGCGGAATATCTCTTCGTATGAATGGCGCTGGTCACGGTCATAGTGGGCAAGCCCGGCCAATGTCTGTACATGAATCTTCTCTCCGTTTTCCATACGGTCAAAACGGCGTGTCATAAAATGGCATGACTCTTTTTCCTGAAGTAACCGACATTCCATCATATCGATACCACAGGCTTTTGCCATTCGGTGATAGGCATATTCGATGTTTCCTATTCCTTGTGGATTGTCCGTTATCTGCGTGTGTTCGCTGTATTTGCCGCCATCAAATTTCAGCAGCCAATACCCGAATCCTTCAGGGGCTTTTACCTGCCCGGAGCGTACCTCTCCGGTAATATCGTTATAGGCGATGATGGCCTTGGGCTTGGCACCTCCGGCTGATGTTCCCACCTTCAGTATATCTAGTATGTTTCTCCCTTCCTGGCGCAGTTGGGCCTGAAAAGCCATCCTATCTGTGAATACGAATTTGGCAAGCTCTGTCAGCTCCTCGATATGGAGGACCGATGATTCGTTCATGCCGTTGATTGGCGAAGACGGCTCAAACTCCAGTGCGCCCATGCCACGTTTGCCTACATAGCAAAGCCTGTCTAAAGGGGTAATCTCTTCTCTGGACAATCCCTTGCTGGCAAACCATTCATTGATGATTTGGTTTCCAAAAGTATCCGGCAGTGAATCGGCAAACAGTCCGGGCAACCCCTTGAAACAGTTGGTGCGGTTTTCAAGGAATCGGTAGGGTGTGTTCCTGTATTGGTCGATGGGCATGATGATGGGAGAAATGTCAAGACCGGAGCGGATGAACTTCCGTTCATAGTCGAACAAGGCGGCATTGCTTTCCTTTTCCCAATAGAGAGAGCCTACGCTTTCTCCCCACAGCTTTACATCTACTATCAAATCATTCATGGTTATCTTGTTTTAAATGGCGTACACGGTAGCGTTTCTTCCCTTGCAGTTTCTTGAGTTCTATCGGGCTGACCCGGGTTTCCGGTACCAGTTGCTCCAGGTTCTCCAGCAGACCGAGCGAGCGGAGTACGCTGATGAACAACAGCAGCGATACCGATTTGCCCTTCTCGATGTTCGCAACGGTCAAGGGGCTTACACCGGAAGCCGTTGCCAGTTCTTCCTGCGTGATACGCTGCCTTATACGTGTCTCTTTGATGCGTTGGCCGATTTTCATCAGCACAGCCGGATTGCTCATTTCATGCCACATGGTTGTTCCTTTTTTGCAAATATACAAATAATCCATGTAAATATATAGATTAACTTGAATATATGATGTTAATCTATATGAATACAATGATTATAGTTACTTTATCGGCTGTTCTTTTTTCTTTGAACTAGGATGAAAACTGATTAAAATCACAATACAGTGTGATTTTAGTCAGTTTTCATGTTTTAAATTCCTATTTCTGTCGAAAAATCACAATGTGTTGTGAATATGAAAGAGCTAGGAAAGATGATTAAAGAGCGCAGGAAGAGTTTGAAGGTCAATCAGCTGGAACTTCTCCGAACTGGCGGGCGTGGGCATCAATACGCTGGTGGCCATCGAGCGTGGAGAAGGCAATCCTAAATTGGCTACTGCTTTCCATTCTTGACATTGGGCTTCAACGGAGTTGATTAAAGTGCGGAAAAATGTATAAGATTGCTTCTATTATCTGCTTATTTTAGTATATTTGTAGTGTAAATAAGTGCGGAAAAATGTATTATACGCTGTTTTTACATGTATAAAAATGCTGTTTGTAGATGAAAAGATTTGTTTTGCAACAACTTATAGAATGGAAAAACCGTGAGGATAGAAAACCTCTGATTTTAAATGGTGCCCGACAAGTTGGGAAAACATGGCTGCTCCATGAGTTTGCCAAACTTGAATACAAAAAAGAGGCTTATGTGGTATGCCGTAAGAATAACCTTGCACGCCAGCTTTTTTCTCAGGATTTCAATGTTGACAGAATTTTACGGGGGCTGCGTGCGATGACTTCCGTTGACATTACTCCGGGTGATACGCTTATTATCCTTGATGAGATACAAGATATCCCGGAAGCACTGGAATCTTTGAAGTATTTTAAAGAGGAGGTTCCGGAGTATCATATAGCTGTGGCAGGTTCACTTTTGGGGATGTCCCTTCATCAGGATGTGTCTTATCCCGTAGGGAAGGTAAATGTCATCAATATATTTCCTATGAACTTTGAAGAGTTTCTTGTCGCCAAGGGAGAAGAAGAAGCTTGTAAATTGCTTATGAGTGGGGATTTTGAAACGATAAGCCTCCTGCATGACAAATATACGGATCTCCTTCGGCAATATTATTATGTAGGTGGTATGCCGGAAGTTGTACTCAAATATGTAGAAACGGATTCCTTACTGGAAGTCAGAAGAATACAGTCGGAGATTTTGCAAGGCTATGATCTTGACTTCTCAAAACATGCGCCCAAAGAACAGGTTCCGCGTGTCCGAATGGTATGGAACAGCATTCCTTCCCAATTATTTAAAGAAAACAAGAAATTCATTTACGGAGCTTTGCGAAAAGGTGCCAGAGCCAATGATTTTGAGATGGCCATTCAATGGCTTGTAAATGCCGGGTTGTTGTATAAAGTGCCTCGATGTACCAAACCGGAGCTTCCGCTTGATATTTATGAAGATCTGTCGGCTTTCAAACTCTATATGGTTGATTTGGGGCTTATGGGTGCTATGGTCAAGACAGATCCGGCCCAAGTCTTGATTAAAAACGACATATTTAAGGAATACAAGGGAGGAATGACTGAACAATATGTATTGCAGCAGATGAAAAGTAAGGGCGTATCACCGATTTATTACCATAACACAGACAATTCGCGTCTTGAGTTGGATTTTGTTATTCAACGTAATGCCCAAATGGTGCCGATAGAAGTGAAGGCCGAAGGGAATGTCCGGGCCAATTCGTTGACAGCATTACTGGGAAAAAGACCGGAATTGCATGCGGAGAGATTTTCTATGTTGCCTTATAAAGTACAGGGTAATCTTACAAATTTTCCGCTATATGCAATATAGGTGTATCCTTTTCTCATGCCGGTCATACCGTTAAAACTGATTGATAAGTATGATGCGTATGTTGGCCGGTATGCCTATCTTTGTGGTAATGAAAACAGAGAGAGGATTGATTTTGTAAGTATTATCATGGCAAAAGAACTGATCCGTGTCCCCAGGGTGCTTGGGGAAAGCTATAATTCCGTGCTGATTGAACGGTTGTATGAGGCAGGTGGAAACGTCATGCTCGATCTGATCATATACCTGGGCAGCTATCACCTCAAAGACTTGTTCGGGACTTCCTGGTTCTCCGTAGAAGACTTTTGCCGTAAGATGGGGTATGACCGTACCAACTTGCAGCGCAAGCTGGATAGTCGGCAGCTCTCGGCCATGTTCGGAAAGAATATGCAGCCGGAATATGTATGTACCGACACGGCAGGACAGAGAATCAGCCATCCTATCGAGACGGTTTTTGAGGCGGCTCTCTATAAACTGGGATTGGAGAACCTCTGCTATCCGACCATTGGCGAGGATGGCCGTACATCCTATAATTTCGTGCAGATCTTGAAACGTTTCGACATAATGACCGATTTCAAGACGAAGAAGTCAACGAAAAGGCTGTACTCGGCTGTGGTAAGCCCGGAGATAAAAAATTTCATGTTCTCGCTCTATAACCTCTTGGAGCTTCAGGATTACCGTAGCCTGCCCAGCCGTTACCGCTATTTCTATCTGGAACTTTCCAAGATGGTTTACCTGATCAAGTATAAGACCACCAAGAATAAGGCTCCTTTTTTATGTGCTGACAGTCGATCAGCTGGCTAAAAAGCTCGGCATAGAGATTGCCGAACCCAAAGACCGGAAAAAGAAGGTCGCCTCGATACTGAAAAAGATGAATACTTACCTGAAATATACCAATTTCAATTTCTCTTTTGTGAAAGGCGATCATGAGAGATGGGCATATACCGTGTTGTTCTCGTTTCCTAGGCATACGCTACACTATTTTGATGAAGGACAATATGCTGTCGTGGTGAAGAAATTCTATAAGAACCTGCTTGGGCTGTATGTCGAGATTGCCTACCCGGACACGGATATGGCTGTCAGGAGGAAGAAGATCAAAGAGGTGGAGGAAGATGCCGGACTGTATAAAGAGTTCCTTTTATGGGCAAACTCCCCGGAAAGCGTAGAAAAGAAAAAACAGATATATATCAGTGATTTCGTGGCTGTATTCGGCAGGTTTCCAGAAGGATGGGCACAGGAAGAGTTGGAGAGTGCCAATGGAACGGAAGTTGCTCCTGCTCCTGAAGAGTTCATATCTCCGGAAACGGACGGGGCGGTGAACATGGACGATCCAGCTGTGTAGAACCGTCCACGTTTCACGTTTTTTTACAGAATTAGTTGTGTAGAAGTGTCCCTATTGGGGTGATTAGATGTGTGGAGTCATCCGCTTTGCCTGTTTTAGTTGTGTACAAGTGTCCCGTTTATTGCTTATAGTTGTGTAGAACCGTCCACTCCTTTTGCTTTAGTTGTGTAAAAGCGTCCGGTTTCACTTGTCAGCTGTGTAAAACCGTCCACCCGTTAATGAAGGGAATAGGTAATCCCTGTTTTTTTATATGTCGGTATATCAGTGAAATAAAAGAGAGAAATTTTTAAATAAAAGGTATCGGCTGTGTAAAACCATCCACCAAAATACATAATAAAGACCTAAACTCCTAACCCCTTTAAATATCCCCAAAGCGGTAACATAGAAATGATCGGGAAAATAAATTTTCCCTTCACATGCCCTATACGTACTTTCGGAAAAAGATTTTTCGGAAGTATGTGTTGATTTTCACGTTTTTTTATATGATTGGAAGGCGGTTCTGTTCATCTTCTGTATCCGAATTGGTTTTTCAGGGCGTTCCCTTCTGGCCGGGCTATTCGTTGCAAGTCCTCGTTACCCTCCGGGCTTTTCCCTGCTATCCCAAACGCTCTACGCTCCGGCTATGCCGGAAGAGAGGTATGATGATTTTTTCCTGAACTGATAGGAAC